>Ga0115003_10000979_pt1 | contig 25506 bp, 24 predicted proteins | sample ArcticOcean_MG_C_7_FD_88736 | JGI IMG/M metagenome (GOLD analysis project Ga0115003, IMG submission 88736) | Marine microbial communities from western Arctic Ocean - ArcticOcean_MG_CB11_88 | ecosystem: Environmental > Aquatic > Marine > Oceanic | place: Arctic Ocean: Canada Basin | collected... | reverse complement strand
TGTCATCAATGTCCGTCGGATCCCGTCCCCTCGTTCCGTCGCGGCTCGCTCCCGGCGGTGTGGCACACGGCAACCGTCGTGTGCCGACCACGGTTCTTGGTGCCTATATCGCCCTCACCAAACCGCGCATTATCGAACTGCTGTTGATCACCACGGTACCGACGATGATCCTGGCCGAACGGGGCTGGCCATCGACGTGGCTCGTCGTGGTCACCCTGATTGGCGGCACGCTGTCAGCCGGCAGCGCAAACGCCGTCAATATGTTCATCGACCGCGACATCGATGCATTGATGAAGCGCACCCAGGCTCGTCCACTGGTCACGGGTGTGATCGAGCCGCGTAACGCACTGATCTTTGCCTTGAGCCTGCAGGTATTTGCCTTCATCGTGCTCTGGGCCGGGGCCAACCTCTTGTCGGCCGTGCTCGCGTTTGCTGCAGCGGCCTTCTACATCGGGGTGTATACCATTTGGCTGAAGCGCACGAGCAGGCAGAACATCGTCATCGGCGGCGCCGCTGGTGCCGTTCCGGTCCTCGTGGGCTGGTCGGCGGTGCAAAACAACGTCACCTGGACGCCGGTTGTTCTCTTTGTCGTGATGTTCCTCTGGACGCCGCCTCACTTCTGGGCGCTGGCGGTCAAGTACGCCGACGACTACCGCGCTGCCGACGTGCCGATGCTGCCGAGCGTGGCGTCGATGGCCGAGACGGTCAAGCAGATGATTTTGTACACCGTTGCTCTCTGGATCTCCACGTTGGTCTTGATCCCGGTTGCTGAACTTGGGTGGATCTACGGCGTCTCTGCCGTTGTCCTCGGCGGAGTGTTCCTCGGTGGCACCATTGCGCTGGGCAGGCACCCCACAGAGGCCGCAAGCATGCGACTTTTCGGTTTCTCGATTACGTACGTCACGCTGCTCTTCCTTGCGATGTCGCTCGATGTGTTCGTGGAGTACGGGTTCTAACCCGTTTGCCTTGTGAACTTGTTCTCTGACATGAGGCACGAATGTTGGTTTGATTTCAGAAGAAATGCCCCCATGCAAGTAGTCTCGGGCCGTTGTGTCCCACGACTCGACAGCCGAAATCTGATCCGTTGAACGAAATAAGTGAGCTCCACTTCGTATGACAACCATTGACCCCACCGCCGAAGTGATTGCTTCGGGTGTCGAAGCGGGAGACAGCGCGCTTGGTCGCCTGCTTGCCGCCGCAGCCGATTGGCTGACATCAGCCGACCACAAGAAGATCGGCAGATTGTTCCTGGGTGGAGGCCTGCTGGGCCTTCTCGGCACGGTCGCCATTAACGTGATTCTTGGGATCGAGCGGAGCGGCATCGGCAACATTAACGATGGCGCAATGGCCCAAATTCTTGATGCACAGAGGGTGGGGCTCGTGTTCGGCACGTTGTTGCCACTGGCGATCGGCCTCTGCGTTGCCGTTGTCCCGATGCAGCTCGGTGCGCGCTCTCTTGCATTCCCACGCCTGGCAGCAGCCGGTTTCTGGATGTGGGCTGGCGGCTTGACCTTCTCGATGATCGCCCTTGTCAACAACGGTGGCGGCCTCGGTGGCGACCCCGACATGGTCGACCTTTTTCTTGGTGCGCACGGCCTGATGGCCATCGGGCTCGCCGCTACCGGCGTCTCGATTGCCACCAGCGTCCTCACCACCCGGGCGCCGGGAATGTCGATGCGTCGGGTGCCGTTCTTTGCGATGTCAGCCCTCGTGATGGGCCTGGGCCTCGTCCTCTTGATGCCGGTTCTGCTCGGCACGCTGACCTACCTCTTCGTCGATCACCGCAACGGCCGCCAGGCCTTTGGTGGCAACACGGGCCTCTACGACTGGGCCGGTTGGATCTTCTCGCCGGGTGCAGCGATGTTGTTCGCTCTTCCGGTTGCTGGCTTGCTTGCCGAGGGTGCTCCGCTGCTGTTCAAGCAGCGCACACCCGCACGCGGCGTCGTGTTTGCTGGTTTCGGTCTGATGGGCGTCGCCGCCGTCGGATCGGTGACCCAACAAGCCGTCCACAACGTCCCCTGGTACGGCAGTGACCTGAACTTCGGTGGCAGCTACGAAGTTCGAGAGAATCTCTTCGACCTTGTTCCTTGGGCGATGTTTAACCTGCTTCCGCTGCTCGGTCTCACGATCGTCCTCCTGATGGTCCTCCTCCAGGCCAAGCCGGTCAAGGGGGCCCGGCCCAACGTCACTCCAGCTTTGGCTTTCGGTTTCCTTGGGCTCGGCATGGTGATGGTCGGCATGATCGGCACGGCGTTGTTTGCCATCGAAGACCTCGGCCTTCAAGGCACGGTCTTCGCAGAGGGCGCCTTGATCTACGTGGTCTACGGCACTGTGCTTGCTGCACTCGGCGGCATGGCTTATTGGGCGCCGAAACTTTGGGGTGTCAACCTTCCGGCGACCAAGGTGCTTCCGTTTGCCGGCCTCGGCGTGCTCGCCACGGTCCTCGCATCACTTCCTAGCTACGTCGCCGGGTTCGACGAGCCGCGTGACATTTACGCCATTCTCGTCCTCGTCGGGCACGTGCTCATGGCACTCACAGCGCTCGGGTTCATTGGCCTGCTCGTCACCTCGGTGATGAGTTTCGAGGGTGACGCCGAAGCCGACCCGTACGACGGTCAGACGCTCGAGTGGGCCACGGCCTCCCCGGCGCCTGCCAACAACTTCGTCGACCCACCCACGGTGATGTCGGCTGAACCACTGGTCGATAGCAAGCAGAACTACGGCCAGATCGACTCCGAGAAGGGCGACAGCTAATGCAAGCTCTTACCGCGGGCCCCACAGACGCACCGCGCCGCCAGATCATTATTGGGACCACGCTCGGTGTGGTCGCCATGGTGATGATGGTCGGCGGGATGCTCGCTGTCTGGTCCGAACAGCGCACGAATTTCGTCGAGCGTGATGGCAACTGGCTTCCCAGCGGTGTCGTCATTCCTGAAGTCGCTGCCAACGTCGCGCTGATTGCGTTTATCGCTCTGTGCACCTTTGCCCAGTGGGCTCTGTGGGCCGCCAAGCGCAACGACCGAGGCCACGGCGTCTTCGCTCTCTCCGCGACCGCCCTCGTGGCGATCATGGTGATTAATGCCCAGGCATTCATCTACTCCGAAATGGGCCTCGGTGTCGGCGACGGCGCCTACGCCACCATGTTCTACGCTCTGACCGGCTTCTTCATGGCGTTGATGATCATCGGTGTCATCTTCACCGTCGTTGCAGCATTCCGGTTCGCCGGCGGTCGCAGCGACAACGAAATTCTCGCCGCCCATGCCATCTACTGGTACGCCATGTCCGTCATCTACACGGCCATCTGGTTCGTCGTCTACGTCACCAAGTGAGTTCTTGATGTTCACTACTGGTTCAAAACTCCTCATCGGCTCCTCCGTCTTCGCGTCGGTGGCTGCAGTCGTTTATGGCGTCACGCAAAACGAGGCCCTTGGCATCGTCGGCCTGGTTTCGGCGGCCTGCGCTCTGGCCTTTCTTGCTGGCGTCAACGTGTGGGCTGGCGACTCCAACCTGTCCGCGCTCGACACTGCTGCGGTCGCCACGTCCGAAGCATCCGACGATCCGCCGGGCGCCAGCATCTGGCCGATGGTCTTCGCCGTCGGTGCTGCTGCAGTGCTCGTTGGCCTCGTATCGCAACAGTCGGTCTTCACGATCGGCTTGGTCATTCTGCTCGCCGCTGGTGCACAGTGGGCGGTGCAGGCATGGGCCGAAAGCGCATCGACTGACTCGACCACTAACGCAGCAGTTCGTGGTCGCCTTGCCAACCCGCTCGAGTACCCGCTGCTTGGGGCATTCGCCGTCGGCGGTATCGCCTACGCCCTCAGCCGCATCATGCTGTGGCTTTCAAAGACCAACACGATCATTGCGTTCGTGGTGCTCGCCACCATCATTGCTTGCATCGCATTCATCTTCGCCGCCCGCCCATCGCTCAAGCGTGGTGCCATCGGCGGCGTCTTGACCGTTGGTGCCGTAGCGATCGTTGCTGGTGGTGTGGCTGCCGGTGTCGACGGCCAGCGTTACATCCACGTCTATGAGACAATCGCTGCTGACGCCGCACTCGTCTGCAACTCGCCCGAAGAGTTCGAGGTCGACGAAGGTGCCAGCCAAACGGTCTCCACCAAGGCCGGCACCTACACAATCTCGCTGACGGCCGCCGGCACTCTTGAGTTTGATGTACCTGGCCCGGTCGACGAAGGTTCTGACGCGATCTCGCTCCGTCGTTCGAACCCCAACAACATCGTGTTCCGCAACGATTCGGGCGAAGCGCGTCGCCTGACGCTCGACTTCGGCCCAGCGCCCGAAGACGAAGCCAGCGCCGCCGCTGAAGAGGGCTATGGCGCAGATGAATCACATGGCGCAGATGAATCACATGGCGACAAGAGCGACCGAAACCTCACGTGCACCTCGCTCGTCGAAGACGGCGGAGCGCAGCTGATCACCGTGAAGTTCGCCGAGCCCAGCTTTGCCTACGCCGATGACGCCGAGGCCTACCGTTTCTACGTTCCTGGCACCGACGCCGAAATCGATGTGGTCGTGCCGTGACGTACGACCTCAGCATGTCCCACCAATCACCGACCACGAAAATGCAGGCTGTGGAAACCACAACTACGTTGAAGTCCGTGACCTCCTCACGGCTCGTTCGCACTCTGGTAGCGGGCTCTTTTGCTGCGTTGCTCGCTGGCTGTGCAACTGATGCACCGCAAGACACCTGGCAGCCCAAGGGCTCGAATGCCCGGATGATCAATGACCTCGACTGGGTTGTGTTCAGTATTGCTGGTGTGGTCGGCGTCGTTGTCTTTTCTGTGCTGGCGTTCGCACTCTGGAAGTACCGCGATCGCGGCCAGCCGATCCCTGAGCAAACTCACGGTAAGCCGGTCCTCGAAATCGGCCTCACGATTCTTCCGGCGTTGATTCTGGTCGGCATTGCCATCCCGACGGTTGGCACGATCATGGATCTTGCCGAGACCAACGACACCGAATGCATTGTTAACGTCACCGGCCAGCAGTGGTGGTGGGAAATTGACTACCCGGTCCAAGACGGTTGTGGCGGTATCGAAGAGCCCATTGTCACCTCCGGCCAGATGGTGATCGAAGCTGGCACGAAAGTGCTCGTGCGAGGTACGAGCCGCGATGTCATCCACTCCTGGTGGATCCCGAGCCTCAACGGCAAGCGCGATATGGTTCCTGGGCGTATCCACACCGTTCGCCTTGAAGCCGACGAGCCCGGCATTTTCGCTGGCCAGTGCACCGAGTTTTGCGGCCTGAGCCATGCCAACATGCGCATGGAAGTGATTGCGATGAACTCGACAGACTTCGCGATCTGGAAAGCCAACCAGGTCCAGGACTACGTTGCCCCGGTCGCTGGTTCACTCGCCGCCGAAGGCGAATCGACCTTTATCTCCCAATGCTCGCGTTGCCACCAGGTCGATGGCCTCACCGACTCGAACGACGAGCTGATCATCTCTCGTCCCGACCAGAACGTCTGGTCCGGCGCTGCTCCCAACCTCACCAACTTCATGACCCGCAACACCTTCGCTGGTGCATCGTGGGATTTGCTCAGCAAGGAATGCCGTCCCGGAGTCTGGGACGCCAGTCCGAGCACCATTGGTGCGGCCTACCTCGACGGTGTCACCGACAGCTGCCTCAACGAGGTCGAGCTCCGTGAATGGTTGCGAAATGCACCGGCCAAAAAGCCGATGTACACGGACCCCGAAAGCCTCGAAGCGACCAATGGACTCGTTCGTGGAATGCCCTACCTCGCCCTGAGCGAGGATCAGATCGACCAATTGGTCGCTTACCTGCTCGAGCGTAAGTAAGGAGCTGACGTCGCATGGCAATCATCGAACGTCCAACAGAGACACCGGATGTCACCAACCGTGGGACCCGTCCCGCACCGAAGGCTTCCACCAACTACGGCTACCTTCGTCGCCCGGTCGAAACGACTGGATGGCGGTCGTGGGCATTCACCGTTGATCACAAGAAGATCGGCATTATGTATGGCGCCGTTGCGATGTTCTTCTTCATCCTCGGTGGCCTCGAAGCTGCCCTGATTCGCCTGCAACTCGCTGGCCCTAACGGCACGATCCTGTCGGCCGATAAGTACAACCAGATGTTCACGATGCATGCCACAACGATGGTGTTCCTCTTCGTGATGCCGATGGCTGCGGCCTTCGCCAACTACTTCATCCCGCTCCAAATCGGTGCACGCGACGTTGCGTTCCCGCGCTTGAACGCACTCTCGCTGTGGGTCTTCGTCTTTGGTGGAGTCTTCCTCAACACGTCGTGGTTCCTCGGCGGTGGCGCCGATGGTGGCTGGTTCATGTACGCGCCGAATAGTTCGGTTCCATTTAGTCCGACCAACGGTGTCGACTTCTGGGGCCTCGGCCTCCAGATCACTGGTATTGCGTCACTCGTCGGTGCGATCAACCTGATTGTCACGGTGCTCAACATGCGGGCACCGGGAATGTCGATGATGAAAATGCCGATCTTCACCTGGATGGCTTTCGTCGTTCAGATGTTGCTCCTCTTCGCCATCCCCGTCATCACGGTGGCGCTCTTCCTGCTGATGTTCCAGCGAAGTTTCGGCGCCCAGTTCTTCAGTGTTGAAGCTGGTGCCGATCCACTGCTCTGGCAGCACCTCTTCTGGATTTTCGGCCACCCCGAGGTGTACATCCTCGTCTTGCCGTCATTCGGCATCATTTCCGAGGTCCTTCCGGTCTTCTCGAAGAAGCCGTTGTTCGGTTACCCGTTCGTCGTCTTTTCCGGCGCTGCGATTGGTTTCGTCGGCTGGGGCGTCTGGGCCCACCACATGTTTGCTTCCGGGCTCGGGCCGGTCTCGGTCGCAGTGTTCTCGGTGGCCACCATGGCCATCGCCGTGCCAACCGGCGTCAAGATCATCAACTGGACCCTCACGCTCTGGGGCGGCAAGTTGACGTTCACCACGGCGATGCTGTTCGCCGTCGGCCTCATCGTGCAGTTCACGATCGGCGGTCTTTCGGGTGTCACGCATGCTGTGGCTCCGTCTGACACGCAGCAGACCGATACTTATTACATCGTTGCTCACTTCCACTACGTCATCTTCGGTGGTGCCGTGCTCGGCCTGTTCTCCGGGTTCTACTACTGGTGGCCGAAGGTCTTCGGCAAGCTTCTCAGCGAGTCCTTGGGTAAGTGGAACTTCTGGCTGATGATTGCTGGCATGAACCTCACCTTCGGTCCAATGCACATCATTGGCCTGCAGGGGCAGCCACGCCGGATGTACCGCTGGACCGAATTCCGTGCGGGACAAGGCTTCTTCAACCTCGGATTCTGGAACCTCGTCGCCACAATTGGCACGTTTGTCCTCGGCGTCGGCATCCTGTTCTTCCTGGTCAACATTTGGGTCACCCATCGTCCCAACTCGAAGACTCCTCCCGCACCCGCTGACCCCTGGGATGCACGCAGCCTCGAGTGGATCACCAGCAGCCCGCCGAAGGAGTACAACTTCGCTCGCACGCCGCAGGTGTCTGCACTCGACGAGTTCTTCCACCGCAAGTACGAAGATGTCGGTGAAGGTGACAAGCATGAGTATGTGCAAAAGATGACCGGTGAAGAGGTCATCCAGTTTGAAGAAGACAACGCTGATCCGAACATTCACCTTCCGGCTCCGTCGTACTGGCCAATGGTTCTTGCGTTGGCTTTGCCAGTCATGGCGTATGGCGTGATCTACAACACCCTCTTGATCGTCGCAGGTGGTGCGATCGCTACAATGGCGATGTTCGGTTGGGCACTCGAGCCGGCCGACGCAGAAGCATCGGACTTCGACCCGCCAGTAGAGGGCGACGAGACGAGCAAGGAACTGTCCAATGTCTGATTCGCTCATCACCGAAACGGTGAAGGATGCCGTCGAGATCGTCAAAGATCATGCCGACGATGTGCACGTGCACGACGTCCACGCTGGCGACGACCATTCCGGTGATCACGGTGGCCATCACACGTCGCTCGGTCTGTCGAATACGAAGTTGGCCATGTGGCTCTTCCTCGGTTCGGAATGCCTGCTGTTTGGTGGCCTGATCTCCACCTACATGCTGTACCGCAACCGTCACTCGGAAAATTTGGGGCCGGATCAGCTGTGGGACATCCCGTTCACGTCAGCAACGAGCTTTGTGCTCTTGACGTCGTCACTCACCATGGTCTTGGCGGTGTCGGCAGCGAACCGTAAGGACCTTCGTAATGCGAAGATCTACCTCAGTGTCACAGCGCTGCTCGGTGGCCTGTTCCTGGCGGGTCAAATTTACGAGTTCACGGTCTTTTACCGCGAGGGCTTGGGGTTCACCACGAGCTTGTTCTCGTCGAGCTTTTTTACCCTCACGGGTTTCCACGGTGTTCACGTCTCCATCGGCATCATCATGCTGGTTGCGCTGATCGGCATGCTGTCGAAGGAGAAGGTGTCAGGCGACGATGCAGAGGCGGTCGAAATGGTCGGGCTCTACTGGCACTTCGTCGACATCGTCTGGATCATCATCTTCACGCTCGTCTACCTGATTCCGGCTTGATCAATGACTGACACACTCGAAACTCCTTCCTCCCAAGACCACCACACCGCCGACGAACATCACGGCCCAAGCGACAAACAGTTCGTCACGATCTTCTTCGTTCTCGCCGCAATCACTGCGGTCGAGGTGGCTGTTAGCTACATCGATATCGGCCCGTTGTTCCTGCCAGTGTTACTCGGACTCATGGTCGTGAAGTTTTTCATGGTCGTGCTCTACTTCATGCACATAAAGTTCGACAACAAGTTGTTTGGTCGTCTGTTTTACATCGGCCTCGGCCTCGCTGTCTTTGTTTACGCGGCAGCACTGTCGACGTTCCAGTTTTTCGCTGGCTGAAACCGGCGCCACGTGACCGACGCCGCCGTCGCATGACTGGGCGCGTTGAGTACTGGGTTCTAAGGTTGTGACTGTGATCGAGCAGGCCAATGACCTCGCCGCCGCAGCGGACCCCTGGCGATTTCAGTGGCATCCCGAGGTGTGGCTACTGGTCGCCTTTTTGACTGGCGCGTTTGTCTATATGGTGCGGGTGATTGGCCCGAAGGCCGTACCGCCGGGCCAGCGAGTAGTCACTCAGAAAAATATCTACGCCTTTGTCGGTGCAATGGTGGTGCTCTGGGTATCGAGTGATTGGCCGCTGCACGACATTTCCGAGGAGTACCTGTATTCGGCGCACATGTTGCAGCACATGATGCTCAGTTATTTCCTTCCGCCGCTGACGCTCATCGCGACGCCGCCGTGGCTGTTGCGTGTTCTGGTCGGCGACGGCCGCCTCTACGCCGGTTTGAAGTTTCTGACGAAACCGGTGATTGCCGGTGTGCTGTTCAACGTCGTGGTCATCATCTCCCACATCCCGATGGTCGTGAACAGCTCGCTCGACAATGGGCCGCTCCACTACTCGCTGCACGCCTTCGTGGTCTTGCTGTCGCTGCTGATGTGGATGCCGGTCGTGGGGCCGTTCAAGGAGCTGCAGATTGGCCCACTTGCCAAGTGCATCTACCTCTTTCTGCAATCGATCATTCCCACGCTGCCTGCGGCCTGGCTCACCTTCGCAGAGGGCGCGGTGTACAGGGAATACGACATTCCGGTGCGTGTTTTTGGATGGAGCGTTACTGTTGATCAGCAGTTAGCCGGAGGGATCATGAAGCTCGGCGGGTCGACCTTCTTGTGGACAATCGTCGTCTACATCTTCTTCAAGCGCTTCGCCAACGGTTACGGCGAGTCGCAGGACTATCGCCGCACCAATCCTTCGTTGGACAGTTCTGGCGACGTCCTCACGACGGCCGACGTTGAACGAGAATTCGCCGCCATGGCACCTCCACCCGAAGACCGCTGACAATTCACGGCTTCAATCCGGCACTCTCGGCGAAGTATGGCCGGGTGATGGCCGGGTGATGGCATACCGAGGTTGAAATTGCCACAACAATGTGTGCTGCATCTGTCGGCGAAGGCGGTCACGCTGTCTTGACAACACGCAAGGGCACGTGTCGCAGCGAATGTGAACGGCGAGGTTCTCCGTTTTGCCGCTGCGCCACGACGCTGCATTGCGAAGGGTCGACTTGCCCGGTCAACAAACAGGTCAGGGCCGTGTCGTGGGCACCCTGTATCGTCTGGTTCCGTGATTGATCAACGGCTACTGCGAACCGACCTCGATGGTGCCAAGGCAGCACTCTCGCGCCGCGGCGACCCGAACTTGCTTGAGGACCTTGATCACGCTGCCCGCCTCGACGTGCGCCTGCGCGACATCCAGGCCGAACGTGATGAGATTCGCGCCAAGGTCAACATGATCTCGAAAGAAGTCGGCTTGTTGCGTCGCGATGGCAAGGTCGACGAGGCCGAGGCATTACAGGCGCAGAGCCGGGAGCTTGGCGGTGCCGAAAAGTCCCTCGCCGGCGAGCACGACGAGGTGTCAGTCCTTCTGAATGAACTGCTGCTTGGCATGCCGAACATCCCGCACTCCGATGCCCCCGATGGTGCGACCGACGCTGATAACCCGATCATTACCGGGCCCGTCGGGCTGAACGACACGTTCCCCGACTGGCAGCGCGTGCCCCATTGGGAAACGGCCCAAGCGCTCGGCATCCTCGACAACGAACGCGCGACGAAGATATCGGGCGCGATGTTCACGATGCAGCGCGGTGCCGGTGCGACCATGGCGCGTGCGCTCACCCAGTTTGGTCTTGACCGCAACGCTGACGTCCACGAAGAGGTCCGTCCGCCGTCGCTGGTGACTACAGCGACCCTTACCGCCACAGGGCAGTTGCCGAAGTTCGCCGACGATGCGTACTCGATCGAGCGTGATGACCTCTGGTGTGTCCCGACGGCCGAAGCGTCGCTGACATCGCTGTTCAGCGGCGAGGTGCTCGACGACACTGATCTTCCGGTCCGGCTGATGGCGTTCAGTCCGTCGTTCCGGCGCGAGGCTGGATCGGCCGGCCGCGACACGCGCGGCATGCTGCGCACGCACGAGTTCGATAAAGTTGAAATGCTCGCGTTTGCGACGCCTGAACAGGCGCCAGCGCTCCTCGTTGACATGGTCGGGCGCGCTGCAAGCGCAATGGCCGACCTCGGCCTGCCCTACCGCGTGATTGAGATCTGCACCGGCGACATGGGTCAAAGCCATCACCGCACCTTCGACGTTGAGGTGTACGCGCCGGGCGTCGACACTTGGCTTGAGGTGTCGTCGGTGTCGTGGTTCGGTGACTATCAGGCGCGACGCGGCAATACCCGCTTCCGCCGCCACGACGAGAACGGCAAGCCGGTCAAAGGCAGCGAGTTCGTCCACACGCTCAACGGTTCGGCCTTGGCCGTGCCGCGGGTGTGGGCTGCAATCATCGAGAACTACCGGAACGACGATGGCAGCGTCACCGTCCCCGAAGTACTCCACCCCTACATGCGCAACATCACCGTCATTCGGTCCGATTGACTCGATCGCAGCATTTCGCGAACTCGTCGTTTCCGGACGTCGGCGTCGGCGGCGCCCGCCTTGGCCTCGAACCAACCGATCTCGAGTGATCTTGGAGGGTTCTGCGAATCGGGTTGCCGTCGAGCCTCTTGGCCGACTTTTGGAGGATGGGCAAACGGGGTTCTCGTTTTAGCCTGATCCGTCGAGAGCAAAATGAATCTCGATGTGCGCCGAGCGCGGGCGGCGCGATTGGTGACAAGGTTGAGTTATGAGTGATTCGATTCGCGACCGACGGGTGCAGTACGAGACAGACGGGCTAGACGTTGGAGACCTCGATGCCGATCCGATTACTCAGTGGCAGCGTTGGCACGACGCGGCGCTCGAAGCTGGCGTTGTCGAACCGAATGCCATGACGCTGTCAACGATCGGCACCGACGGCATCCCTGACTCTCGAATCGTCTTGGTGCGCGGTCTCGATGCTCGCGGCTTGGTCTTCTACACGAACTACGACGGGGCAAAGAGTCAGCAGCTCAATGCCAACCCCGTGGCCTCCGCCACGTTTGGTTGGCTCGATCTGCACCGTCAGGTCAGGGTCCGCGGCCCCGTCGAGCGTGTGTCGGCAGACGAGAGCGACACCTACTTTGCCTCCCGTCCACGGGCGTCGCAGCTTGGGGCATGGTCGTCGCCGCAGAGTGACGAGATTGTCGATCGTTCCGTGCTCGACAACTTCGTTGCCGCAACGGCCAAGCAGTTCGCCAACGTAGAGGTCATTCCCCGACCGGCCAACTGGGGTGGGTGGCGCCTCATGCCGACCGAGTGGGAGTACTGGCAGGGTCGCCCGAGCCGCCTCCACGACCGTCTCCGCTACCGCCCCGACGTCGACAGGGGCTGGAATATCACCCGCCTCGCCCCATAGCTGTTCGAGATTCATGCTCCAGGCTGCTCCAGCGCTACATGAAGCCCATCTCGATGTGCAGAGGGGGAGAGGGGGAGAGGGGGAGAGGGGGGGAGGGTGAGAGGGTGAGAGGGGGGAGAAAAGTTTTCACTTTCGGAAGATCCCCGCGTGGGACTAAGCGAGCCAAAAAGGAATCAGCCTGAACGCAGAGTTGAACGTGAGTTGTGGACCGGCGGCGCTGCGCGTCCACGACGAAGGCCTCGGATTTCCCTGCCGATTCCGGTCCTCAGCTAGAGCGGTTCGTTGGGCCAGGTTGTTGCTGCTTCCACTAGACCGTCGATCAGGGAAAGAGTGTGAGGTGTGAGCCCTGGACCTTCCCAGTCCCACCACATCGGGCTGGAACCGCGAACGCGTGGGGGCAGCTCAATTTGGACGCCCGCCTGCCGCGGCAAGTTCACTGGATTGTCAGCGTGCATGCCGCGGAGCTTCTTTGGGATTGTCTCAAGGTCGGTGACGATGTCGTATGCGGGGAGAGCTCGTTGCAATGCGCCACCGACGTGGTGGGCGAGTGGTCGGTTGTTCCCGCCGAGTAGCAGCGCGCTGAACATGCCGCGGCGTCCAAACCCGTGAATGGTGATCACGACATCGACGTGCTCAATGAATGCCGCCAACCGTTCGGACTCCGCTGGGCGCACCTTGATCGACGAGAGGTGCTCGCGCATGGGAACAGGTTGCACCACGCCGTAGTAAGACGAACCCGAGCGTTCTGCTGCTGCAGCTGCGATCACGTCGGTTTGGAGCTCCAGATTGCCACCGTGGTACGCCATGAATCCAAGCCGCCCGGTGGCGTGCGGGCGGAGCTCACAGACCTCTTGCACACCCGGTGCATTGAGGATCGCGGCGAACTCTGACATCAGCCCATCATGTCGGAGGGATCAGCGTTCAGCGACCCGGAGCGCCAGGGCCGTTACGCTTCGCGGAATGCTTGTTTGGATGGATCTCGAAATGACCGGCTTGGATCACACCACGGAAGTGATCGTCGAGATCGCCACGTTGATCACCGATGACAACCTGGAGATCATTGCTGAAGGGCCCGACCTGGTCATTCATGCGACCGACGAGCAGCTCGCAGCGATGGACCCGTTCGTCGTCGATATGCACACGAAGTCAGGGTTGCTTGATCAAATCAAGGCATCGACGATCACGCTCGAAGAAGCGGGTGCGGCGACCTTGGCGTTCATTCAGGAGCACGTGCTCGAAGAGCGCACCGTGCCACTGTGTGGCAACTCGATCGGCACCGACCGTCGATTCCTCGATGCGTACCTGCCCGAGATCGAGAACTACCTGCACTACCGCTCGATCGACGTGTCTAGCGTTAAAGAGCTTGTCAAGCGGTGGTATCCAGCGATCGATCACAAGCGCCCACGTGGCCAAGGGTCCCACCGTGCGCTCGACGACATCCGTGAGTCGATCCGCGAGATGGCGTACTACCGGACGATGGTGTTCATCGACCCGGCGGCGCCGTCGGCGGATGGCGATTCGACCGAGAGCTAATTCCCGACACGAACCGACGCGATTTCTCTGGGTTGCGGGGCGAATCCATATTCCATATGTGGTTCCGGATCTGGTCGCTCGGCACACAATGTCGCTTGGCATCAGCGGCGTGTTCGGGGGTAGGTTCGCCAGCATGCGCGCAATCGTCCTTCGTGAACATGGCGGCCCCGAGGTCTTACAGATCGAGGAGGTCGCTGACCCAACGCCCGGGCCTGACGAAATTGTCGTCGACATAGCCCACACGGCACTGAACCGTGCCGACACGCTGCAACGCATGGGGATGTACAACGACCCGCGCAACCGTGCAATCGAGATCCCCGGCCTCGAGTACGCCGGCACCGTGTCCGCGATTGGAACCGAGGTCACGAACTGGTCAGTCGGCGATCGAGTAATGGGCATCGAATCAGGCGGGTGCTATGCCGAGAAGGTCGTGACGCACAGTCGTCAGGCGCTGCCAGTGCCAAACAATGTCGACCTCGCCGATGCTGCAGCAATTGCTGAAGTGTTCCTCACTGCCTGGGACGCACTCGTCGTTCAGGGTGGATTGACATCGGGCCGTTGGGGTCTGATCCACGCGGGAGCATCTGGTGTCGGTACGGCAGGAATTCAGATCGCCAAAGCACTCGGTGCGCGTATCGCCGTCACCTGTTCGGCCGGCAAGGTCGACGCCTGCCGTGAGCTGGGCGCCGACCTTGTGCTTGAGCGGAGCCCGGCCGACTGGCTCGGCGCGCTCAAAGCTGAGATCCCGGATGGGGCCGACACGATCCTCGACGTCGTTGGCGGCGAGGAAGCCGATCGGAACCTGAAAGCGCTCGCCATGGATGGCACGCTGGTACAGGTCGGGCTGATGGGTGGAGGGTCCGCTCCGGTCAACATGGGTTTGCTGCTGATGAAGCGCATCACCTGGATTGGTACAACGCTCCGTGCCCGGCCGCTCGAACGCAAGATCGCATTGATGCAACGGTTCATCAGCGAGATCCTCCCGCTGTTCGAATCAGGCGCGTTGCGCCCGGTCATCGACTCGCGATACAGCTTTGATCAGCTCCCCGAGGCACATACCTACATGGAGACGAATGCGAACGTCGGCAAGATCCTGATCGACATCGTCTGAACGGAGGTCGTTGATCAGGCGGGAACGGTGTCGTCGACGCTGGTGCCGTCGGGGGCGTTGTTCCGCCGGAAACTGAAGAATGCGCCAGCACCAAGAATTGCCGCTGCGACAACTCCGAAAATGATCCAGATACCGATGTCGGCACCTTCGCCAGCTGGGTCGCCGTATGTGAAAGTAATGGCGCCGGCGACCAGGTGGCCGTCTTCTTCGGCGAGATACTGGACAATGTACTGGCCTTGGTCGGTCAGCTTGGCAAAGTTGAGACGCGCTTGGGTGCCCGAGATGACAGTGACGTCACCGGCGATCCGTTCGTCGTCCGGGCCGCGAAGGCCGAGTTCGACGCTGGCGACCGGTTCGCCGAAGTTGATTGTGACCTCGGTGACCGGTTCGTCAACTTGTATTTGTGCCTTGTGCTCGGGAACAGACGACTCGATCTCGTCGTGGGCGAATGCCACGCTTGAAAAACTTGCAGCAGCAGCGAGAGCTGCGACGACTGCGACGATTCGGCTTCGACGGGGGGCGCCTTGCATGCCCTCATTCAACCAGGTCAAACAAGGTGCAGCAGCGCGGTCCTGTCACACTCCGGTCTGACCAAAGTGTGACAAACCCAGCGGCCAGCAGGCGGCGGTCAGCGGGCGGCGACGGTGCGGCCCTTCCAGGCGACCTGGCGACCGAAGACGACGGCGAACAGGCTGCGCACGAAGATCACCACGAACGCTGCGACGGCGATCGGGAACAGTAGAGCTGTCAGGGGATGGACCGATGCGGCGCGGCGGCCGAGCACCCAGACCTGTAGCGCGCTGAGCGGATACAGCAACGGGGACGCCAGCCACCCGCCGGCAAGCGACCAAACCCACAGCAGGGTGGCAAGTGTCAGCCACCACCTCGTGAAGCGAGCGCCGGTGGCGATGCTGCGAGTCCACCCGCGAATCGTCTGCGTCAGACCGTCGGGATACATCCGGAACGATGTGTCGGGGGCGCCGGTGAAAAGACGGCTTCGGCCGACTCTGCGGGCGAGACCGATGTCTTCGGTGTGCATCGCCCGGACATCGGGGTGGGCATGCCCGCCGGCAGCGTCGTAGGTCGAACGGTCGACAGCGAGCACCGGGCCGAACGCCACGGTCGCGGTGACCCGGTTGCCAGCGGCGGTGAAGGCACCGCACCCCATGAGAGCCGTGATGTTGGAGAGGATGCTTGCCTGTTCGGTCCACCGGCCGGTGGTATGCCACGGCTGGACCGAAACAACGGAGTCAGGATGAGCTGCCAACTCGGTGCCGACCCGATCGAGAAGGTCGGGCGCGGGCCGGACATCGGCGTCGAGAAAAAGCAGGTGAGGGGCAGTGGTCGCCCCGGCTCCGATCGAGCAGGCATGCGGCTTGCCGAGCCACCCGGTCGGCAGCGCGGGTGGCACGACGACCGTGGCGCCGAGCGACGCTGCAACATCGCCGGTGCCGTCCGTTGAGTGGTCATTGACCACCATCAGTTGGTCGCCAGTGCGGAGCTGCGCGACCAACGGAGGAATCAGATAGGGAAGCGCAGCTGCCTCGTCGCGCGCCGGAATGACAACGGCAATCGCTCGGCGAACATCGCCAGAACCGGCTGCTGGAATGGGCCGAGGTCGCCAGAGTAGTAGCCAGCCAATCATCCATCCGGCCAGGTAGATCGACACATCGATGACGCTGGGGACGAGTTGCACTGGTCCACTGTGCACCCGCCGAACACTTTCTGCAAGAGGAGCGCAAGGTCAGCGAAGTTTGGAGCTCTTGGGCACCTTGTGAGCGAAGATTTTCGATAACTCAGGAAACTCGCTTGACCGAGCAGCGCGCAACGTGGTTGCCTAGTCTTTGAACTCATCCGGTCGCGCTTGCGACCGGCACCGCCGATACGCCCAGAAAGGACCAGCCGATGAGCACCACGACGTTGATTTCCCAGCGCTTCGCCCAGCGTCTGTCTTTCCACGCGTCGGCCGCACCCCATGCGTTTGCAGCGTCTGGCCACGATTATGTGTCCGAAGCCACGCCCGTGCACGCTGTTCCGGCAGCCACCGGCAACGCTGTCGTCACCGGTCTGGGTAACGACATGGCATGGCTTGGTGGGCTCGGCGAGAACGTGTGCGTCTCGATGAAGCAGTTCACCAAGCGACTCACTACCGGCCGCCTCGACAGGGTGCTGACGTAACTTTTTACGTCAGATCACCTCTTCCGAGGCCGCCGGGTTGATCAACCCGGCGGCCTTTTTGGTTTTCCGGGTTCGGTATCCCATCCAACATGCGTCCGTCACACCAGCTGCGACACCAGCCGCAACACAGAAAGCACCAACGACATGAAGACCCTTGCGAACACAACCCAGGCCAATCCGGCAGGCACCTGGCCCGTCCGCGACCGCGCCATCGCAACCAGCAACTCCAACACTTCTTTCGAAACGACACTTCCCATGAACACCTGCGCTCCTCTCGATGAACTCGATGAACTCGATGAACTCGATCCCAACAGACAACGCCCACCGGATTTACCCGATGATGACGTGGCTGATGAGTCGCTTGCCGCGCGGGCGCCCATTGCTCGATGTGCCGATGGCAATGGGACCATGGTTGGTCTCTTCTTCTCTGACCACGTCGTCGACATCGCCCGCGCCAAAGCAATGTGCGCACTCTGTCCCGTGGCCCAACAGTGCCTCACCGATGCACTTGAGCGTGAGGAACCCTGGGGGGTCTGGGGTGGCCAGTCGATCTCTGGAGGTCGGATCATCGTTGCGAAGCGGCCCTGTGGCCGCCCGCCGAAGATCCCTCGTCCCGAAGTGATCTACGACGAGATGGGTCCGGCCGGCGCGTCGCTCATCTCGGCCTGATCTCTATCTCTATCTCTATCCCTGTCCCCGTCCCCGTCCAGCCGGGTGTTTGCGCAGTGTCGGGTGTTTCGTGCGCAGATTCCTGCGTGCACGCACCCGGTAAGACGGAAACACCCGGCGCTCGTTTTTCGGTGACAAATGACATGCCGAGTCGGATTCCGTGTCTCATTCTGTAATGAATCGTTTCGCTAGGTTGCGAGCGGCAGCACCGACGGCGTCACTACCCTTCTGGGAGTGAAGATCGCCCGACCACGGCTGCTTGCCGGTTCGCTTGCAGTGGCTGCACTGATTGTTGTTGGATTCGCTGTCGTCGTCGCCAACGGAGGCGATGACCCACTCGACGCAACGCTGACCGACAGTCGTCAGGTCGTCGAGTTTCCTGATGACGGCCTCGCCAACGAAGATCTCCAAGGTGATCCACTGCCGTTGGTTGTACTCGGCGATCGCAACGGCAACGACATCGACACGGCTTCGTTCATCGGCCAGCCGTTGGTGATCAACTTTTGGTTCGCCGACTGCCCGCCGTGCGCCAAGGAACTTCCCGACTTCGCCGAAGCGCACGCCGAGTTCGGCGACGAAGTGCGCTTCATTGGAATCAATCCGCGTGACTCGATCGAGAAGATGGAGCGCTTCGCGTCGGAACGAGGCGTCAGCTACGAGCTGTACCGCGATGACTTCGCTGAGTTCACCGACGCGATCGGCGCCGTGAACTTCCCGATCACTCTGTTTGTTACGCCCGAGGGAAGAATCATCGAGCAGACCGGCGTCATCGACGCCGGCGACCTGCGTACTGAAATCAGTCAATTGCTGGAGGCCTCAGCATGAGCCTGTCGTTCATTCGAGGCCTCGTCGCCGCTGTCAACCCGTGCGGATTCATTCTGCTCCCGACGTACCTGATGTACTTCCTTGGGATCTCCGGTGGTGCGCCAGGCACGCAGAAGGCGTCGCTCAAGCGAGCGCTCAAGGTGAGCGCTGCTGTTTCGACAGGCTTCTTGACCGTGTTCCTGATCATTGGATTCCTGTCGGTGCCACTGCGCTCGACAATCTCGTCCAACTCCAAATATGTCACCGGTTTCATTGCTGTGGTGCTGATCGTCGTCGGCGTCGCGATGCTGTTCGGCTACAAGCCGCCGTTCATGATGCCGCAGATCGACTCGGGCAAGAAGGATCAGACCGTCAAGTCAATGTTCATCTACGGCGTGGCGTACGCCGTTGCGTCGATCGGCTGCACGATCGGCCTGTTCCTCGCCACCGTCTTCAGCGCTCGCCCAGGTGAGACGTTCATTGACAGTGTTGGCAACATGGTGGCCTACGGCGCCGGCATGGCGCTCCTGGTCAGTGCTTTGACCGTCGGTTTCGCTTTCGCCAACACCAGCCTGCTCAAGTTCCTCCGTAACTCCATGCAGTACATCGACAGGGTTGCTGCAGCATTCGTGGTCCTGTCAGGTTTGTACCTCTCCTGGTACTTCTACTGGGTCGACCTCGACAACGGCGGCGACCCGATCACCGACTGGGCCTTTGTTCGTCAGGCGGATGCAACAGCGTTCCTGAACGACAACTGGAAGGTCGTTGGGATTGTGCTTGGGACAACAGTGACCGCAGCTGTCGCCTACGTCACCTTCCGCAACGAAGATGAGCCGAAGATCGAAGCACCCTCCGAGTCAGAATCTCTTTCCTGACCACCTGCATTTCAGTTGAGGTCTGACCCCAACTGAAACCCCAACTGAAACCCGGGCCGCGTTGCTCCGTAGTGTCGGGCGTGCATGACTGAGACGTTCGACCCAACCACTGTTCCAATCAAGGCTGCGGCCACCGTGATGATGGTGCGCGACGGCGAGCCTGGGCTCGAAGTCTTCATGTTGCGTCGCACCGGTAAGGCAGCCTTCGGCGCTGGCATGTACGTGTTCCCTGGCGGACGTGTCGATGATGCCGACCACGCCGATGAGATTGCACCGTTCTGCGATGGCCTTGAAGATGCAGACGCGTCAGCGCAGCTCGGCATCGACCAGGGCGGCCTGGCGTTCTGGGTTGCGTCGATTCGCGAATGTTTCGAAGAAGCCGGTGTGCTGCTTGCCGAGCGTCGCGACGGTCAGCCGCTCGACCTCGGTGACGACGAACGTCATGCTGTGCACGACGGCGAAATGTCAATGGTCGAATTGTGCAAACGACACGATCTCGTGCTCGACCTGTCGACGACACACTACGTCGATCACTGGATCACCCCGGTCGGCGAGAAGCGGCGCTTCGACACGCGCTTCTTCGTCACCGAAGCACCTGCGGGTCAGGATGGTCTCCACGATGACAAAGAGACCACCGACAGCCTGTGGGTCAGCCCGCAGAAGGCACTCGACATGCAAGAGGCTGGCGAGTTGATGATGATGCCTCCCACGATGTACAACCTGCGTCGCCTGATGCAGTCTGCGACCGCTGCGGACGCTGTCGCCGCGGGCGAGGCCCTCACCGACATTGCCTGCATTCTGCCGAAGCTCCGTTCGATCGACGGCGGCAAGATTTCGATCGCCATGCCTGGCGACGCTGACTACGACACCCTCCAATAGTTGCGCATGGGGTCAGGCCCCTTTCGCAACTCTGTGCCGGCAACCGAGTGGGCCCGGCCAAGATGAGGAAGCAATTCGAGGAATGAGCGAATGTCTGCAGCGGTGCTGAGGCCGTCGCGAACGACGCGTGCGCCGAGTGCGGAATCGAGTTCTACCTTGACCGGGGTGGCCCGGTTGCTGGGGGCAGGGCAAAGAGTGCAGCGGCTGTGTTGTCGGTCTGGGTAAGCAACAACCAACCCTGGGCTGAGGGGGGGGCTCGCGAATCGTCGAAGATTTCTGCGTCGGGCCCTTTCGCGCACACCTCGTTCGGGTCGACAAGTGGTGCCCCCTTGACGAGGGTCTGTGTGGTGGGTTTGATGAAAGACAGGCCGACGACACCGAATCAGCGGAACCACAAGCGGCGGCGCGTGACCCCGCATGTCACACTTTGGTCTGACCTCGGTGAGACGAGACCTCGGGGTGACTCCGAGCGTCAGCCTTTGGACCGGGCGCTGACCTTGACGAAGGCCTCGTTGACGCCATCGGAGAGGTGGGCAGTGCAGCCGGCCATGTCGATGTCGTTGGGCTCCGATGGGGGAGCGATGTCGGTGATGATCCGCTGGGCGATCGACCGGAACATGTCGGCTGCAGCGCCAGTTCCCTCGATCGCTACAGGGTTTCCAGCGTCGTTGCCGGCTGCAACCGTCGGCTCAAGCGGGATCTGACCGAGGAGCGGTGAGCCAATGGCCTCGGCCAGCGCAGCGCCACCGCCCGAACCGAACAGCGGGTACGACTCGCCGTGTTCGCAGGTGAAGGCACTCATGTTCTCGATTACGCCGAGGACCTTCAGAAAGCTCCGTCGGGCCATGTCGGCAGCGCGTTGAGCGACCTTTTGTGCAGCAAGTGCAGGTGTGGTGATAACGAGGAGCTCGGTGCTCGGCAACATTCGGGCGAGGCCCATTTGTACGTCGCCGGTGCCTGGGGGCATGTCGATCAGTAGGTAGTCGAGCTCGCCCCAGCGCACGTCGCGAAGGAACTGTTCGACCGCCTTGGTGAGCATGAGGCCGCGCCACATGAGCGCAGTTTCCTCGTCGACCATAAAGCCGGTCGAGACGACCTTGAGCAGACCTTCGCCAACTTTGCGTTCGTTGGGGAAAATTTTCGGTATGCCGGGTTCGCCGTCATCGCCCGTAACGGGGTGCGCCTCGAGTCGGTCGCTGATGCCGAGCAACCGCGGAACCGAGAATCCCCAGATGTCAGCGTCGAGCACCCCGACCGTGAGCCCGGTTGCGGCGATCGCGGCAGCGAGGTTGACGGTGACGGACGACTTGCCGACGCCGCCCTTTCCGCTCGCGATGGCAAGCACTTTGCAGTTTGCCGGTACTTCGGTGGCCGCTGCATTTTCCCGAGCGTTCCAGCGGGCCTTGGTCATCACCTCACTGCGTTCCTCGGAGTTCATCTCGCCCCAGGTGATTTTCACCTTCGAGACACCCGGGTGCAGCTCGACCCGATCTTTGACTTCTTTCTGAATCTCGGCACGCATCGGGCATCCTGAGATCGTCAGCTTGATCTCAACATTCACGATCCCGTCGGAATGGACGAGAATTGAGGGGACCATTCCAAGCGACACGATGTCGGCACCCAGTTCCGGGTCGATGACCGAGCGGAGCACTTCCTCCACCTCGTCTCGTCCAGGGGGTGGAGCCGTCGTGGGCTTTGTTGTGGCCATAAGGATATTTTACCGGCCGCGACCGTGTAATCTCGTCATGTGGCTACGTCGCAACTCGATCTGCTCAAGACCTTGGGCGACAACACGCGCTACGCCATCTATCTTGAGCTGGCCCGAGCGTCTGTGCCGAAGACCACTGCCGAGATCTCCGAAACGCTTTCGCTTCATCCGAACACGGTCAGGCCGCATCTCGAACGGATGCGTGAGGTTGGCTTGCTTTTGGTCGAAGTCGGCGGGCGTGGTGAGGTGGGTCGTCCGCAGCATCGCTATTCGGTGGCCCCCGATGCTCCGTCGCTGGGGCTCGAACCTCCCACGATGCCGGTACTCGCCCGCATGGTGTTGTCGATGGCCAAACGACTGCGGGCCTCGCCGGACGACGCTGAGGCGGTTGGATACGACGAAGGTCGCAGCCGGGCAGTGGGGTACCGGGCGGCACCGTCGACACTCGAAGCATTGGTCGCCGATCTCGATTGTCTCGGATTCGATCCGGTGGTCAGCGACGACCTGCGAGTAGATCCAGCCTCCGATGATGACCTCGCAGCGGTGGTGTCATTCGCCAACTGCCCGTTTGCTGACCTCGCTCAGCAACACCCTGACCTCGTCTGCAGCCTGCATCGCGGTCTTGTCATCGGGTTCTTGGCCGACATGGGTGACACTCAGGTCGGCGAATTTTGCGATGTCACGAGCCGCACACCCTGCCGGGTCACGGTTTCCAGCAGATAATCTAACTGCACACTGAGAGAGCTCCTGAGGAGGACTGTCACATGATCACACTCACCGACACCGCAACCAGCAAGGTCGGCCAGCTGCTTCAAGCAGAAGGTGCCGAAGATCTCGCACTCCGCGTTGCTGTCCGCCCCGGCGGCTGCAGCGGATTCTCGTACGAAATGTTCTTCGACGGCGACATCGCTGCCGACGACAACGTCACCAACTTCGGTGACGATGGCAAGGTCCGTGTCGTTGTCGACCCGGCCTCGGCGCAGCTCCTCGAGGGCGCAACACTCGACTACAAAGATGGGCTCGAGCAGAGCGGCTTCGCCGTCACGAACCCCAACGCCACCCGCTCCTGCGGCTGCGGCCAGTCGTTCTCCTGAGCGGCGCCAGATCTCCCGATGCCTGCGTTGCGAGAGCTTCTCGTTGACGGAAGTCAAGGTTGTCGCCTCGCGCCTTGGCCTCGAAAGATCTGATCACCGCTCACTACAACGAAGAACTGATGAACAATCTGCTTGAGACGCCCGCGGTTTGACCGCGGGCGTTTTTGCGTTTTCTTTTCTTCCCTCTTCTCAAACTGAGCGGAGATCAGGTTTTCTTCGCGCAAGGCGCGCTGCGACGACCATGACTTGCGTCATCGGGGAACCGGCGGAACATAGCGAGAAGGAAGCGTGGCGCTGCTCAGCGGGACGTGAGGAGGGTGAGGCGACTGTTGAGCTCGGTGGAGTCCCAGACGGCGTCAAGGCGCTCAACGACCACGCCGCTCGCATCGGCCAAGAAGAGCGCTGGCTCGTAGGTCATGCCGACTGCGGTGACTGCAGGAGCGATGTTGATCCCAGCGTCGTCGGTGAACACTTCGGCGTGCACGTAGGTGACCTTGTCACCGAACAGTTCGCTGCTGGCAACCAGTGCATCGAGCGCAGGTGCGCAACTGCCGGTTGAGCAGAACGCTGGCGTGCCAACGTAGTACGCCACCGGCTTTCCCATGGTGAGTGCGTCGGTCAAGGACACGGTGTGGAACGGGCATGGTGCGGGCGACAGGGTGCATAGAGAGGCGAGGCCCTGTTCGTCGGCGATCGTTGGTGTGTCGAAGCCTGGGAGCAACTGTCCTGGCGTTGGCACAGCGACCTCGCCGGGCTCCAGGACTTGGAACGATGCGCCTGTGTCGGGACCGCCGTCGACGACGAGGGCATAGACGCCTGGAGTGTCGATCGTGGTCCGAAAGTCGTAGTACGGCGCTGGCGCAACGGTCCGCTTGACCGCGGTGAACGCACCTCCGATCGGATTGCCATCGATGTCGACAACTCGTGCGCCGAGTGTGGCCGGGCCGTCTTGGATGAATTCGGCAGCGCCGGTCGACAGCGTGATCGGCATGCGGATCTCGCCGGGGACCAGCACGTTGTTCGGGAACCGCTGGACGAGCGTGAAACCTTCGCCCGACGGGCCCGCTACGCCGCCGCCGTCCGCGCCCGAGCAGGCAGCAAGTGTCCCCGACGCAGCGATGCCGGCAATAAAGCGTCGTCGGCTGATGCCGGCTCCGAGGTCGATGAGCCGAGGAAAGTTCGTCATGTAGTCCGCTCGCAAACTGTTGGGGGCAGCGACCGTGACCGAACGCTGTTTTCAGAGGACTAGGGCGGTCGTTGCACTGAGCATCGCGAACGTGCGAATCTCTGGGGGCCATGAACGTGCCTGGTAGCCAGCTTCCTCTCCGACGATATCGCCGTCGGATACTCGGGTGGGGTGCAGTCGGCGCGGTTGGGGTCTTTGCGGTTGGCGCTGCGATCTTTGGGGCCCGCGTCGAGAATGACCTGGAGCGACGCGTCGTCGAACAGTTCAACAATGCTCAAGTCGGGCCCGTGACGGCGAGATTCAGCGGCCAGGACGGCACGTTGCTGTGCCTCGAAGTTGCCGTTGCTATCCCCGACGATCTCCTTGAGCGAAGCCGAGCCCTGTGGGGTGTTCGCGCGCTCGACGTCGATGATTCCTGCAGACAGGTTGCGCCTTCGGCGAATAGCGACGCTTCGGGGGCTGTGGCCACGGAAGGCCTGGCGATGGCCGAATCGGCAGCGACGCCGTTGTCTGCCAACGCTGAGACGGTGGCCAGCCTGGTCGCCGCTGGGTTGCAGTTCTCGACGTTGCAGGATCTGTTGGGCGACACTTTGCTCAACGTGACTCTCGCTGGCGACGGACCGTTCACGTTGTTCGCTCCGACCAACGAAGCGTTCCAGGCACTCGGAGCGGATGCGATCGTCGCGCTTGGACGCGACACCGAACTCCTCACGACAGTGCTCGAACACCATGTGACAGCCGCCGCCGTCACGAGCGCTGATCTTCGTAATGGAGTCGTCGAGATGCTCGATGAGTCATTGATTACCGTCGAGGTTGCAGACAGCGTGACACTCATCAGCGGTGCATCGATTGCAACGGTGACAGAGCCCGACCTTATTGCCGACAACGGGGTCATTCACGCCATCGACCGGGTGCTTCTGCCGATTGGAATGACGGCCGGAGCCGAGATCGACGAGCCGCTCCTCTCCGCCGAGGTCGCGGACGGACAGATCTTCCTGCGCGGCACTGTGGCAACAGATGCGCAGCGAATCGAGCTCATCAGGGCTGCCGGCGTCCGGATGAACCCGGCGAATGTCGTCGACGACCTGGTCGTCGACTCCGGTTTCGATGCCGATGCCGATGCCGA
>Ga0115003_10000973_pt1 | contig 25616 bp, 22 predicted proteins | sample ArcticOcean_MG_C_7_FD_88736 | JGI IMG/M metagenome (GOLD analysis project Ga0115003, IMG submission 88736) | Marine microbial communities from western Arctic Ocean - ArcticOcean_MG_CB11_88 | ecosystem: Environmental > Aquatic > Marine > Oceanic | place: Arctic Ocean: Canada Basin | collected... | reverse complement strand
TCACGCCACGGTGCACGAAATCGAGACGACCACGGATGACGATATCTGCCCGCTGACTCTGATGGAACTCGTGGATGCCGTCGGAGAAGTCGCCGAGAACGAAGAAGAGGTTCTCGCGACGGTTTCCTACATGCTGAAATCCGGACGGGTGCATTTCGCCGACAATCATGCCGCGGCCCATTTCGCCGGCTGATCCAGCCCCGATAAAATTCAAACCGAGGACGGATTCAGCCCGAGGCAACTCATTGCACCGACCGCAATGGGCTCGCCCGCCTGTTCAGTCGCAGGATTCGTGGCATGATCGCGCCAAGGAGCGCGCCCCGTTGAAGATCACCCCGACCCAATTGCCTGACGTCCTATTGATCGAGCCCGATGTTCATCGAGACGATCGCGGCTTCTTTCTCGAGACGTGGAACGCGGATAAATTCGCCGCGGCGGGACTCGACCGGAAATTCGTACAGGACAATCACAGTCGCTCTGGGCGCGGCACGCTGCGTGGGCTTCACGCGCAGCTCGTACATCCGCAGGGCAAGCTCGTACGATGTTCGTTAGGGGAGCTTTTCGATGTCGCAGTCGATATTCGCGCCGGGTCGCCGACGTTCGGACAGTCGGTCGGCATCACGCTTTCCGCCGATAATTTCAGGCAGCTCTGGATTCCAGAGGGATTCGCTCACGGCTTCTGCGTCACGAGTGAGTTCGCCGAGCTCCAGTACAAGTGCACCGACGTTTATGATCCGACCGGAGAAATCACCCTGGCGTGGGATGACCCGACCCTAGCGCTCGACTGGCCCATCGAGGATCCACTCGTCTCCCCGAAAGATGCCGTTGGCTCACGCCTGGCCGACTTCGATACGTCGGCGCTCCCTCAATACCGGAGCTAGCCAACTCAGGCGTCTCACCGCCGTCTCAGTTAGCGGAGCCCTGACAAGCGGCGCAGTGGCCGTAGAGTTCGTGCCTGTGTCGCAGGATTTCGAACCCGTGTGACTCGGCGATCTCGTTTTGCGTCTTCTCGATCATTTCGCACTCGAATTCGGTGATCTTCCCGCATTTGATGCAGACCAAGTGATCGTGGTGCTCGTGCTCAATTTCGTAGCGCGTGATCCCGTCGTCGAAATGGCGCTCAGTGGCGAGCCCGGCCTCCACCAGAAGCTTCATGGTTCGGTACACCGTCGTGTATCCGATATTCGAGTGCTCGGCCCGGACCGCTTGATACAGGTCTTCACTCGTCACGTGGCGCTGGGCCTCGAGGAACGTCTGCAGAATCAGCTCACGCTGTTTCGTCTGCTTGAGATGGTTCTTTTCGAGGTATGTGGCAAGCGCCTTCAGCTCGACTTCATGGGACATCGCACGAGCGTATCACGGCTCGTCGCCACATTCTCGCGGCGGCCTATTCGAGCAGCTCCTCCGCCCGAGAAGCCAAGTCATCATCGAAATCCTCAGACAGAATGCGCACCTGCCGTTTAAGGCCTCCGTCGAGCACCTCGCCATCCACGGCCTTCTGGCGCAACAGCTCGTCTAGCACCATGACCGAGAGCTCCTTCACGCCGGCGTCTAGAAAGATCGACGCGAACTCGTGTGTCGAGGGCGGGCCCAGCGACGCCAGATAGGCTTGGCAGGCCACAGGAAGGTCGGCGCTCCCATGTGCTGCCCGCACGGCGTCGGTCAGCACCTTTTCCTCTTCACGTCCCTTGTCTCCTGCGAAAAGAGCATCCGCAGCAGAGATCGCATCTCGCGACTTTCGCTCGTCCGCCGCACGCGCCTGCCCGGACTGAGGTCGGCCACCGCCTTCGCGGTTCAGCCGGTCTCGCTCGCTGAAGCTCAGCTTCCTGTCATCATCGCCCATCGATTTCGTCTCCAACCTGTTCAGGTCGCGGAGGGGGAACCAGCGCAGAGACCTCGAGCAAACGATCGAGGTTCACACGCGCAGGTTGATTGTCGCAGTCGATCTCAAGCGCCGCTTCGAAGGCGCGGATTGCTGCCAGTTCGTCTCCCGCCTTCCAGTAGGCGAGTCCGAGGTGGTTCTGAATTTCACTCGCATGCGGGACCAAGGTAGCTGCGAGCGTAAGTTCGCGAATTGCCGCCTGCGGATCCTCTCGCTCCAGAGCCGCATCGCCCGCCGAAAAATGCTGAGCTCCCTGCCACGCTCTCATCGGCGCCGACTGACACCCACCCAAGAACCCTCCGACCAGCAAAATCAAGATTGCTGCCTGGACACGTGCTTGGACACGCCGCAGGACATCAGCGATCGATTGCATTCTGTCCCCCTGAAAGCTTCGTGGTTTGCGTACACGATTCCCGTGACGAATTGCCTAGGCCGATGCCTCATGGTACCAAGCCCTCAGACGCAAACCTTCATGATAGATCCCAAAAGAAAGCCGAGTCGCACGCACGGCTCGCTCGCGTAGTCCGCACGAGTAGTCCGCTCGCCAGCAATTAAGTAGGCCTATTTCCGATTTCCGATCTCAGATAGGCCTCAGAGGATCGGCCCTCGGATCACTCAGCACCTCTCGGTACATCCTCCGTACCGAATCGGCACAGTCTTCAGACCGTGCCGATTCGCTTGGGGTTCCGGCTGAGCGACTCATCTCGCTCTGTATGCACGCTTTCTTCGCACGGCCGAGCACCACATCGCCTAATCAGGCGGAGTCTCGACCGGGGATAAATTCATGGGATTCAACGAACAAAACGCCACTGGGATCACCGATCAATCCGGCGGCCTGCGCGAAATGGCGACCCTCGCCGCGCCCCTCGTACTCAGCCAAATCTTGATCACCGCCATGGGCGTCGTCGACTCGGTGGTCGTCGGGCGACTCGGCGCCAGCGAGCTCGCCGCAGTCGGCCTCGCAGGCATTTGGGTTTGGGCCCTGAGTGCATTCTTCGTCGGTGCCGCAACAAGCGTTCAGACTTTCGTAGCGCAACATCACGGTGCGAACGAAAGCGAACAATGCGGGAGTTGGTGTTGGCAAGGCCTCATCTCGGTTGTCCCCTGCGCCGCGCTTGCAGGACTGCTCATCTTCTTGGGCGCCCACGAAATCATACAGGTGCTCGATCCTAGCGATGACGTAAAGCCTTTGGCACGCGGCTATATGCGTGCCCGTTCGTTAGGCGTTGCGGGGCTTGCGATTGCCGTAACGCTCTCGTCGTTCTTTCGCGGAATCGGTGACGCACGCACCCCATTCGTAGCCACCCTGCTCGCGAACGGGCTGAATCTATTCCTTGATTTCGGACTCGTCTACGGATGGTTCGGATTCCCAAAGCTCGGCGTGGTGGGCGCGGGCGTCGCAACCACAATTTCCGAATGGGCCTACGCGGGCATCGTCGCCTGGTTCTTCGGGCGAGCGGCCCTAGTCCAAGCCTTCGGCACGAGGCGCGCGCGGCCGGACTGGCAAGCCATTCGTCGACTCTGGCGTGTAGGCCTTCCGATCGCGGGTCAATGGGTGACGGAAATGGCCGCCCTCGCCCTCTTCACCACCTTTGTCGCGCGAATGGGCTATGCGCAGATGGCCGCAAGCCATGCGTTCATTCAGCTGATGAGCCTGTCGTTCATGCAGGCCGAGGGAATTTCCCTCGCCGCCGCGACGTTAGTCGGTCGCTACATTGGCGCCGCAAGGCTCGACCTCGCCGAACGCAGCTATCGGTCATCCCTCGTCCTCGCCACACTTCTCACAGCCATCGTCACCGCGCTCTTTATAATTTTCCCCGAACAATTGATCGGCCTCTTTGCAGATGACCCGGCCGTCCTCGCCTTCGCAGGCCCACTCCTCATCCTCGGCGCGATCTATCAATACTGTGACGCGATGGCGATCGTCACCGACGGAGCACTCCGCGGGGCCGGGGATACGACGTGGCCCTTTATCGCGAGGGGCTCTCTCGCGTGGTTCATCATGTTGCCTCTGTCGTACGCCTTGGCCTTCCCGCTAGGCGGAGGACTCACCGGAGCTTGGTGTGGCGGACTCGTCTCGATGGCCATCCTCGCTGCCCTGCTTGTCTGGCGGTTTCGTTCAGGGGCGTGGCAGCGTATCCGCATCTGAAAGGCAGATGTCGGGATTCGAGCCCTGTGCGCTTCGCGAACCCATGGGCTGTGGCATCCTTGGCGCGTCCTTACTGGAGGCGACGCGACTACCGATGAAAATCTTGGTGACTGGAACGGCGGGTTTCATTGGCTCGGCCACCGCCGAAAGGCTGCTTGCCCGCGGAGACGAGGTCGTCGGAGTCGACGAGGTCAACGACTACTACGATGTTTCGCTGAAGCGAGCTCGGCTCGCGCGATTCCAAACACACGACGGCTATCAGCATCATGAATTTGATCTCGCTGATACGGAGAAAACACTCGCACTCTTCGCCGAGGTAAAACCCGAGCGCGTGATTCACCTCGCAGCTCAAGCAGGCGTTCGTTATTCGATCGACCATCCCCACGCCTACGGCCAAGCGAATCTCGTCGGCTACTTAAACGTGCTCGACGCATGTCGCCACAACGAAGTCCAACATCTCACCTACGCCTCGAGCAGCTCCGTATACGGCGGCAATACCAAGACGCCATTTTCAGAGTGCGATGCGGTCGATCATCCTGTCAGTCTTTACGCCGCCACCAAGAAGGCGAATGAGCTGATGGCGCATACCTACTCGCACCTCTACGGACTGCCGACGACGGGGCTTCGATTCTTCACGGTCTACGGTCCCTGGGGCCGTCCAGACATGTCCCCCTTCTTGTTCGTGAAGCGAATCCTCGAAGGCACGCCAATCGATGTCTTCAATCACGGCGATCATCAGCGCGACTTCACGTATATCGACGACATCGTCGAGGGCGTGGTTCGCACGAGTGATCAGCCCGCCCAGCCGAACGTAAACTACGACGCCGCGGCTCCTGATTCCTCAACAAGCAACGCCCCTTGGAGAGTCTTCAACATCGGCTGCGAACGCCCCGTCGAACTCCTTCGCTACATCGAAGTCATCGAGGAGTGCACTGGCAAGAAAGCCATCAAGAACATGCTTCCGATGCAGCCCGGTGATGTTAAGGCAACCTACGCGGATGTCTCCGCGCTGGTTGAGGCGGTGGGGTATCGGCCTCATGTTTCGCTCGAAGAGGGGATGGGGCGGTTTGTGGATTGGTATCGCGGGTACTACGAGCAGTAGTGGCGACGAGCGGTCTAGGAGTTCGTGTCCCGCAGATAGTGTGTCTCGCGAACTTCGGGAACGCATTTCAGCTCGAGTACTTTGCAGTCGATCTCGATGAAATAGGAGAGTCGGGCCAATGCAAACGCGAGTCCGGCACGTCCATCAAGAAAGCCACCCAAGAGCACATAGCTGTAGAGAAAGTAGAGAAAGCCCGCGCCGGGCGTGCGACGAAGCGCCTTCACTATGCGGCGCAGAGGCGGATAGCTTTCCTCGACTTTCAGTTGGTCGAGACGATGGAGCGCCTCCAGATCTGAATAACGATTGTGGCGCCCGAAATATTGATAGAGAGATTTGTAGTCGTTATGGATCGCTTGACCGCGCAACGTCGCGAATGAGCCATCAATCGTAGGCTGATAATTTCCTTCCACTTCCCACATGGTCGTTGTCAGGATCTCGTTTGCCGGATCGAAATGCGCCTTGTCCCGGAGCAGCAGGATCAGCTTCATCGAATGTGCGCCATACCGTAAACGGCGGCCGAGAAAAAAGTTGTCGTAGCCTACGAAATATCCTGAGTGCTTAGGCTCACCCGCGATCTCTTTCGCGATCGACGCCGCGAGCTCAGGCGTGACTTGCTCATCCGCGTCGAGATAGAGAACCCAGGAAAAAGAGAAGGGGGCGTTCGAGAGCGCCCACTGCTTTTTCTTCGGAAATCCACCATCCCAAGCGAACTGAAGCACCTGCGCGTTGGGATAGGTCAATGCGATCTCGCAAGTCTTATCCTCACTTGCAGAATCGACAACGAACACCTCGTCGAAATCCTTCACGGATTCGAGACATTTCCCGATGTTCGACTCTTCGTTCTTGGTCAATACGACGACGCTGACCGGGATACCCACGACAATTTCCTTCTTGATCGCTAGTCGGACGACAGGAGAGCTTTTCCGCATGAGCCGGACGTGCCGCTCCGCTCACTCTCCAAGTGCGTCAGTACTCGAAACGATCTTTCAATTGGAGAAACCGCTTCTCCATAACGTGCCAAGAGACCAAAGCGCCGATCACAGTGACGCTTAAGCAAGCGAGCGTGAAGCCCAATTGCCAGATGAGTTGAGTTCCGAAAATCACCACTGGATCCCCGAACGCGCGAGAGCCGAGCGCAAAGACCAACACATGGATGACGTAGAGGCCGTAGCTATACTTGCCCAGAAAGCGAAGTGGGCGAGTCGTGAGCAAATTTCGATAGCGCCCCGGCGAGTCGTCGAGCACAGCGATCGCGATTATCGATGTAAAGCAGAAGGCGAAAATGCTGTAGCCAATTGTGAATATCGCCGGGTGATTCGTCGGATGTTGCCCACCAAACCAGAGAATCCCAATGGCAATTGGACTGAGCACCATCAGGACTCGGCGCGCGAGCCTCAGCAACGATTCTGTGTCGACGCCCTGATGAACCCAGATAGCAAGCAGCGCGCCTGAAAGCAGCGTGTCCATTCGCGCCGGCGAGAAAACATAGATCGACACAGGGTCGTAACCCAACATGTACAGCGCGACTCGAATTCCGAATGCGATGCCGATCAGGCCCACGCAGAGCTTGCGGAGTGTCGCCCCAGAGAAGGCGAATACGACCAGCGGCCAAACGAGATAAAACTGTTCCTCGATCGCGAGGGACCAAAAATGGCTCGTCGCCAATCCAGTGTGATCGCCCTGTAAGAATGTGTAGATATTCGAGGCGTAGAGCCAGAACCATGCCTGGATATCAAGAAGGCTTTCGAGCTGCGCGAGCTGCTTCGCGGGGAACACCTGATCCGCAAAGATTGGGAGCAGGACGAAGAAAAGGAATAGATAGGCGTAGTAGAGCGGGAAAATCCGAAGGACGCGACGAACGTAGAAACTCTTGAAATAGCTCTTCGAAGTACCGCGGGCTCGCAGCAGGATTCCAGTGATCAGAAATCCCGAGAGCACGAAAAACAGGTCGACGCCTAGCCAGCCAGTTTTGCTCAGTCCGTAGACCACCTCGTCCAGAATGCTGGTGCCGTACTTTTTGACGGCCGTGAAGTGGTAGAGCATCACTATAAGGACAGCGATCCCACGCAGGCCGTCCAGCTCCGGGACGTGCAGCCCGCCGCCCGGCTTCGTCTCTTGTGATGCTGTTGCGCTTTCCGTCGTCATCTCATTTTTCCCATTCGCTTAGCAGTGCGATGTGAATTCGTCCTTTGCCGGGTTGAAGCAATCGTTCTTCCGACAAGGACCTACTCCTGAGATCGTAAGTCTCGGAACCCGATCGACTGCACCGTGGCGACTTCATGACAGGTGTCAGGAAACGCTAGGGGAGGAAGTCGCTGGTTTGACCGCCTCAACGATCAAGGTATGCGGCGTTTCGTAATCTGATTCTTCCTCGGTGATCAGACAATCGGAGAACATGTCAGGCGCGGTCGACTCTCGCACGGGATCGCACTTCTTAATGTCACCAAAGCCCGCGTTCCCCAGAAGTTCCGTAACGAAGGAAAGCGTCAGAACGGTCAGATGTTCTTGCCTACAGAAAATGAAATTCTCTAGCCGACCGCCAACGCTCTTGCGGTCATCAGGGAAGCCGCCGAACCATTTGGAATCCCCCTCGACGAACTTCGCTATCGCGGAATCGCCATTGGGTCCACCAACCCGGTAGATGCCGCCCGGCTTGAGACAGCGGAGGACCTCGGACAGGTGGAATTCCATATTCGGAAGATGCTCGATCATGTGATGCGAATAGAACGCGTCACATGAATTATCATCGAAGGGAAGCGGGTTGCGGAGATCCGCCCAAAGGTCGGCCTTGCCCGTGAAGATGTTCGCATCAATGTTGATCCAACCGTTGATGTAGTTCTTCTGACCAGGACCGAGATGAACCTTTACATCGCCACTTCGCGGTGACCGAAAGCGGCGATAGATGACACCATTTAGCTTCATGAGCGGGCCGGCAAAGGCAAAGAACATGGCTTTCGCTTCGCGACTCAACATGGGACTTCCTCGATCTCGCGCCACCCTACCCGCAAGTCTGTCTCCGGGGGCAAAGCGCACGCAACGTATTCCACCATCGGCACGTCGGCCTCGAACCTTTCGACACAAGACCAATTTACCCACGACCTTGTATCTGGTCCAGCGCAGTCATGCGCTGCCGACGGTTCCGCGGATTCTAACATCGAACCTCGGCGACTCGGCCATACGAGCGACGCCAAGGAGCTCACTCCGCCGCCAACTCGACCGGTCGTTGCGCATACACCCCAGATTTCTCAGCCATCCCACGCAGCCGATCGAGACCTGATCGGCTCGCCTCGCACGCGCCCACTTCAGTCACAAGCTGAGTCACGTAGCGCGCAGGCGTGACGTCAAAAGCTGGATTGGCCACGGCGCTCTCCTTCGAGAACAGCTCCACTCTTTGCACTGCCCCTCCCGAGCCAACGCCAATACCTACCATTTCGCGCACTTCCGAAGCGTCTCGCTCTTCGATCGGAATTTCACTGAGCCCGTCTTCGATTGCCCCATCAATCGTCGAGAGCGGTAGAGCTACGTAAAACGGAACGCCATTATCGTGGGCAGCGAGCGCCTTGAGATAGGTTCCGATTTTGTTACAGACGTCGCCGCGAGCGGTCGTTCGATCACTTCCGACTAACACGAGGTCAACTTGACCTCGCTGCATCAAGTGCCCCCCCGCATTGTCGACGACTACTGTGTGGTCGATTCCCATTTGGCGCAGCTCGTACGCCGTCAGACTCGCCCCTTGATTTCGCGGACGTGTCTCATCCACCCACACGTGGATTGCTAGGCCTGCCGCGTGCGCCTTGTAGATCGGAGCGAGGGCAGTACCCCAATCAACCGTCGCCAGCCAGCCAGCATTGCAATGCGTCAAAATTTGCAACGGGGCGTTCGCATTCCCATGGCCGCACCCAGCGGCACGGGCTTGCAACAAGGCAAGTCCGTTCTCCCCAATCGCCTCACACGCTCTCACGTCTTCGTCGCAGAGAGCGATTGCGGAGCGGAGCGCTGTCTCTGCGCGATCCTCCTCACGACAGCTCCTGGCCTCCTTTGCAATCCGGTCGAGTGCCCAGCGCAAGTTGATTGCGGTCGGCCGCGTCGCCGCGATCTCCTCAACCGCCGATTCAAGCGCCGGGGTCGAAGGGTCGTCGCGAAGAGCGAGTGCTAAGCCATGAGCAGCGGTCGCTCCGATCAGCGGTGCGCCACGCACTCTCATAGACTTGATTGCTTCCGCGGCCTCAGTGGCACTGCTAAGCGCTCGTGTCACGAAGCGATGGGGAAGCTCTGTCTGGTCGATAATCGTCGGAAGACGAGTGTCTTGGTCGTACCAGATTGATCGGTAGTGACGCCCATCGACTAACAAAATGACCTCAGTCGCCTGCGAATTCGCAGAGCCAGCGAACCGAGCAGCCAAGCGCCTCGAGTCGTTTGACTCCGCCTAGATCGGGAAGAGCGACAACGAAAGCGGCTTCAATCAATTCAGCCTCGCAAGACTGGATTAGCTCGATCCCCGCCTGCGCAGTTCCGCCCGTTGCGATCAGATCATCGATGAGCAGGATACGCTGTCCAGGCAAAAGCGCGTCGACGTGGATCTCGATTCGGTCGCTGCCGTATTCGAGATCGAAGTCACGCCCCACCTTCTCACCAGGAAGCTTCCCTGGCTTGCGGAGCGGAACGAAGCCCACCCCTAGCTGGTACGCGATCGCCGTCCCGAAGAGAAATCCACGGGCTTCGATCCCGACAACCACGTCCGGAGTCGCAAGACGCCCGTCGAGATAAGGCTCGCATAGCTGGTCGACGGCCAGCTTCAGCCCTTTCGGATCGAGCAACAGGGTCGTGATATCGCGAAACTGGATGCCGGCTTTGGGGTGGTCAGGGATTGTGCGGATGAACGATTCGATGGACATGGAATGAGATGCTAGCCGAATCAACGGCTGTACCGCATTATCCGCCTCAGATGAACCCAGACCGCTCGCAAAGAACCACCGCCAATCAATGCATCGAAGTCCGATCCCGCTCGGATCAACCCGATCCGACTCAGCAGGAAAGGTACGCGATAGATGCCCGATAGCAGTCCGAGCACGGGAACCCGAATTACGTCTTCGCGTCGCCTCATGATCAACACGGTCCTGAATCTAATGAATCAGGTCGTTACGGTGATCGTGAACTTCGCGATGGTCGGCTTCTTCCTCGATACTTTGGGAGAAGAGCGATACGGAATATGGATCCTGGTCGGCTCGATTTTCAGCTACCGAAACCTAATGTCGATGGGACTGAATTCCGCAGTCAACCGGAATATCCCGGTTCACCTCGCACGGGGAGATCTGTCGGCTGTTGCTGGAGTCGTCAGCACTGCCTTCGCCTATTTCCTTGCACCGGCCTTGATTCTGTCGACCGCGACCCTAATCGTTGCGTTCAACATTGAATCTTGGTTCGCAATTCCTGCGGGCTTCGGCGAAACCGCGAGTCGCGTGACTCTGATCGTCGGACTCGCGTTCGCGCTCACCTTGCCGCTCCAAGTCTACAACGCCGTGCTAAGCAGCTATCAGCGCTACGACCTGATTAACATGATCAGCGTGACGTCCATCCTTTTGCGCACGCTGCTCGTCGTTTTCCTCTTACACAGCGGGCACGGCCTAGTCACCCTGGCTCTGCTGTACGCCGGCGCAGAAGTCGCCATCCGTGCCCTCTCGATGGTCTTCGGATATCGCCTGATGTCCGGACTTCAAATTTCGCCGAGCCGTGTCGACTCGGCGCTGCTCGTCCAAATGATGACCTACGGGGTCAGCACCATCCTCTATATGTCGGGCGCCTTCCTCGTTCTGAAATCCGCCGACATGGTCATTGGAGCATTTATTTCGACCGCAGCGGTTTCTCAGTTTTTCATCGCGACAACGCCAATACTCCTTTTGACGACCATCGTGCAGGTCTTTTCTCAGGCCATGAAACCCGCGGTGAGTGAACTCGATGAGTTCGACGAGCAGAGCCGCATTCGAGAGATGGCTCTAATCGCACAGAAGTACACGCTCTTCGCGATCCTGCCGGGCCTCGCTTTCATCTTCACTATGGGTGGCGCCTTCCTTAATGTGTGGGTCGGCGAACGATATCCCGACCCCGAACTCCAGGGCCAACTCGAAACCGTGTTGCAAATCCTTGCTATAGGAACCGGCCTTCGATTGTCACAACACACGAACTTCGTTGTCCTGATCGGCAAAGGACAACATCGCGCGTTTGGCGTAGCAACGGCCATCATGCTCGTCGCGTCTGCCTTGCTCCAAATCGCGGCGATAGAGGTATTCGACGCAGGCCTTGTCGGCGTTGCACTCGGCTGCTGTATTCCGATGGCGGTCGTGTCTGGCATCTTCCTGCCGGTCTATTTCAACCGGCGAATGCAGATCGGAACAAAACAGTCATTCAAGCGCAGCTTCCTACCCGCAACGATTGGCGCTGCGCCAGGCGTCATAATCATCGTCGCCTGGGCCCACTACGCGCTCCCAACTTCATGGCCGGAACTGATCGCAGTCGTGCTCGCCGCCGGAGCCGCAACCGCCCTTGGCGTGTGGATCTTTGCGCTCGACGCCGTGGAGCGCGCGCGCATTCGGCGCTTACTCCCACTCTGATTGGCCTAACGACGACCGGACTGAAACCGATCGGCCTAACTAATTCAGCAATGGCTGGCTCAGGCATTTCGCCGATCGCGGATCTTTAACTGCTAGGAGCCGGTTCATCCTGGACTCGACAGGCGGGTGGGATAGGCCCGAGTAGTCCCCGTACCTCCGCATCAACGTCTGTCGCGCGACCTCGGGCATAACTCGTCGCGAGACGAATCCGTTCATTCATGGGCCAAGGCCAGAGTGGCTCCTGTGTCAGGACGCCATCCACGTAGCGATGGCAAAGGCGGGCACCTTCTCCGCTCCACACATTCGGGGCCTGATCGGCGGGACTCCGCCGATCGATCACCGGCCGTGCCCCTCCAATGCCTGACCAATCCGCGTCCACCGAAATTCTACCCGTATCGGTAATCGACGTCAGCCTCGTTGCGATAAGTGGCGCCTCATCGCGTGCTTCGCCCTTCTCCCAGCTACATCCGACGCGCTTCATGCAGCCTGTCAGCGCGAGTGTCTTAAGAGGCGAGTTCGCCTCACCCGCATACGCGACGATGTCCCGAAGCTCCTGGCCCTTGCCGTAGCCTACGGCCACTAAAGTCTTAGGCGGAAGCTCGATACCGGCTGGCAGATAGGCGAGTGAGCCAAAGATTCTAAGCCCAGAGTCATACGGATCTCGCCCTTGGAATTGATCTGTCGCCTTGAACCAATCCATTCCCAAAATCGATTTCAGCTGCCCGCGGATCGAGATGGCCGGATCCTGTTGCTCGCCCGACCACGTCCCAATCACGTTCTCGCAAAGGCTGTCGTAGCTGCGGTAAGCGCATGAGAACGTCTGCGTATGCGTAACGGCATTCCCCTCCCACCGTCCCCACGCTCGTCGAATCGTGACGCGTTCGGAAAGATATACTTGGAAGACTTTTCGCCCCGTCCCAAAGGCCGCGACGTCTTCAAGCAACACATCACGTGCAGCGGCCACGTCGATCACATGGTAGTTGGCGTTCCAGCCAGCCTTCCGCGACAAGCTACACGTCGGATCTAGCCGGCATTCGTGATAATCGTCGAAGCGGGGGTTCGCGTCCCATGCCACGATCCGCCGGAGCGTCACATGTTCGATCGGGTCCCAATCTTTTCGCGAGAGGCCGTTCCGCGCGCCCTCTTTGGCCCAGCGACCCGCGATCGAAATTACAGCTTTGTGGCTATAAGCGACGTTGAATCCCTCGAGGACGAAATGGTCGTTTAGCCGCAAGCGGACCGGCACTTTGCCATTGGCCTTCGCGCCCGCCCGGAGCCCGCCATCGATCAAAGCCCCCCCGTCATTCTCAGCGCGAACCGTAATCGGCGCTCCGGGAAGACCGGATAATCCCTCCGGCGGTGCGATCGCCGACCTAGCCCCCGTATAGACTCCATCTTTTAGACAAAGCGTATCGCCGGGCTTCGCAGTCGCCCAAAAATCAGCGATTTGAATCGGCCGGCCAGATGTTCCCCTGGGCGTAGACCCGAGTAGGTCGAGCGAAATGCTCCAAGCAGGGCTGCCAAGAGGCGACGCCCAGACGGTGCAGTCGCTTTCAGCCCAGGCCCCGCTCGCACAGAGGATTCCACCTAACACGAGGAGGACCGACCTCCTGAAAGTATTCCGCCGATTCCTCATGCCCGAAGCCTCCTGACGATCAGTGCCACATGACCTGGCACCACTCCGGAGCGTAAGGTGCCATCAAATCCACGGATCTCTCGCCGCATGTGGCTGCGCTCGGTCGGACTCTCGTTAGTAGGTCTGCGCACCAGAGGGGGCGTTTCCAAATGAAGAGTCGAAGCCGGGCGCTTGCTCCATCGCCTCTCGCGCCGCGGCGGCACGCCCCATCGCGTCGAGTCGCTCATAAGCGATCAGGTAACACACCGTGTACCAGATGAATCGCTCCCATGTGTATTCGTTAAACATGTTCTGCGTCATAGACGCGACGAAGCCAGCGAAGAAATAGGGGCGCCAAGCATCAAAGGCGGGATCCACGTATTTCGACTTCCGAACGAATCGCAACACGAACATCACCGTGAGCGCGAGATAGGGAATGAAACCGACTAGGCCCGCCTCAGCGAGGATTCCGAGGAACGAGTTGTGCGCAGTAGACCCTACGTAGAGGGGATGGGCGGGCATCGCGGCGTCACCCACACCGATCACGGGCGATGTCATCCAAATTTGAAGCGCACTGAAATACAGCTGAAGTCGGCCAACTGCCGCGTCCTCAGATCCTTCTCCCACGAATCGCGCCTCGAACAGGTCGAGGAACCCTATCTGCCACATAAAGAGGAGACCAATCGCTCCGATCGCACTGACCGCGACGGTCGTACTCACAATCTTCTTCGGCTGAAGCCTTGCACCGGAGAACATAATGACGACGAATCCAACGAGTGTTGCAAGGATCGCAGACCGACCAACCGTCGCGAATATCCCTGTGATGCAGATGATGGCGCATGCGAGCCCAAGCATCTTCGAGCGGCCCTTCTCCACCAGCATGAACCAGCCAAACCCGAGAAACGTGGGAACGATCAGCCAGTTCGCGGTTCGATTGATGGGCAACCCGCCGCCTCGATAACGCAGCGTATGCTCGTTGCTGGTGTCAGCAAGTGTCTCACCAAGCACGCCTGATGCACTCGCGTCGGCACCGGGCAAAGCGCCTACCCCAAAGTAGAAGTCCGTCATCGAAATCAAGGTATAGGCAGCGGTCGACAGGACCAAAACGCGATTCAGCTTGGAAAGCTGATCCGCCGATCGCATGCCCGACGCCCAGATCCCGACAACCATAAAGAGCGTGAGCTTCCGGAGATATTCGGTCACCGCCGCTTCTGGGTAAATTGAGAACGTGACGACGTGCGAAATAGACAGTGCGATGATGAAGAGGAAAACGAACCGCTGGATGCGCGAGCCGAAAAACTGATCGATCCAGGCTGTGGGAGACGTACTCACGAGGATCGCGAGCAGGGGCAAATACGTCACCGCGTTCCCGTAAAATCCAAATAGCCCGTTGAACAGAGCATCAAAGGGCGAAGTCAACGAGAAGAACATCGCTGGACCAATCGCACTCATCACCATGTACACCAAAGCGACGAATCCGGCGGCCGCGGCGATAACTATATTGAAGAGCATGGCGGGTCGAGTCTCCGAATCGGCGATACGGACGCCTATGCGCCCAGCGACTCGCATAAGTGCGAACTGGCTCGCTCCGATACACTACATCTCGGCGTAAGGTCTCAATCCCTAAAGAAATATTCCCGATAGGAACCAGACAGATGGGCGAGCTACTTACGATTAAGCCAGAGTCGAAATATTGACGGTTCACAGTTTCGTACGCTTCTACAAAATGCAATCGCGCTCGGCTACCAAGCCTCCGTCCTTTCCTAATCCGCACGCGTCCTCGGGACCTACATCATGACCTCTCCGCAACCGCATCACGACGACTCGTATCCTACGGGTGATAAACGCAACGCGCGTACGCGTGCGGCGATCGTCTATCAAATCCTTCATCACTTCCGAGACCCGATCTTCAGCCGATTAATCAGCCGCGGCACTGAAACGCCGAGCTACCACTTCGTAGCTTCGCGCCTGAACGATGTAGACAGCAATCGCACCATCGACCCATCGCGCGCCGACCTGCCACCCGAAGAAGGCGGGCTGCCCTGGACTTTCCTCCGAAACCGGCGGCTCGGCGGCCCCTTCCTATGGCAATCCGGGGTGCTCCGGACCGCGTGTAAGCGCGGCTTCGATTCGATCATCTTCCTCGGAAATATGTACTACCTGTCGACCTGGATCGCAGCGATCGCAGCTCGGCTCACGGGCAAACGCGTGCTCTTTTGGGGCCACGGCTATACGCGACGCGAAGCCAATCTGAAGGGCGCTATCCGAAAGCTTTTCTATCAGCTTGCGCACGGCTCACTCGTCTATGGAGATCGCGCGAAAACCTTTCTCGTCGATCGCGGATTCTCCGCCAACGACGTCTACGTTGTCTACAACTCGCTCGACTACGCGCGTCAACGTGCCGTTAGAACATCGACCGACTCGGCCACGATCACATCTCTACGCTCTCGCCTATTCGAAAACCCAGACCTTCCAACGTTAGTTTGTATCGGGCGTCTCGATCCACGCAAACATCTCGACCAACTCATCGAGCTCGTTTCAAAGCTCGAATCAAGAGACCTGTCCGTCAACGTGCTCATCATCGGTGACGGCGAAGACCGAGCGCATCTCGAATCGCTTTCCGCTGCGAAGCAGACTCAGTCCCGCGTGTGCATCTATGGGGCCTGCTATGACGAGGAAGAGATCGGACCGTTGCTGATGAGCAGTACGCTGTGCGTGTGTCCCGGTCACGTTGGCCTCACCGCCATCCACGCTATGGCATACGGCGTCCCCGTCATTTCTCACGGAGACCTCGATGACCAAGCGCCCGAGGTCGAAGCGATCCTCCCGGGTAAAACGGGCGACCTCTTCGAGCGAGGCAGCGAAGAGGACATGACAGACCGGATCGAAAGTTGGCTTCGGACTCATCCGAATCGGGATGACGTTGCACACGCCTGCATCCGAATGATCGAGGACCGCTACAATCCCGACAGTCAATCGATCGTGATCGACGGTGCGGTCAGGGGCATACCCGCTGATCGTATCTAGGATTAGACCACCGCGATTTCGCTCATCTGATTCAAGTCTCAAATTATCAGAAAGGCCGACGTTATGTCATCGAACCGCATAGCCGATCTGTTGCGTCAGTTGCGAACCGCCGCCTTTCGGCTCCTGTACCGCGTCCCGCGTGTCCATCCGACGTTCACCCTGAGTAGTAGGTGCGATCTGCGGCCAGATTTTGAAGCCGGGGAATCTGGCTACATGGGCTACGGCTGTATGATCGCACCGCGGGTTCGAGTCGGGCGTTATGTCATGTTTGGCGCCCGCGTCTCGATCGTGGGCGCTGACCACCGCTTCGACGTTCCCGGCACGCCCATGATCTTTAGTGGTCGACCGAAGCCGCTCGACACGATTATTGAGGACGATGTCTGGATTGGCGGAGGCTCAACGATCCTCGTCGGTCTCACCATCGGCCGAGGATCGGTCATCGCGACCGGCGCTGTCGTGACTCGCGACGTCCCGCCCTACTCCATCGTTGCCGGTGTCCCGGCGAGCGTCCTTCGCAAGCGATTCAAGAACCCCGAGGACGAGCGTCGACACGATGAAATGCTCGCGTCCGGTAACTTCGTCGGTCGCTACGCCGACTCGAAGCAGTAGTCGGCCGCGAAGCGATCATAGGAGGCGCCGTTCAAGCGACCCCCGTTCCCGCAGCTGTAGACGGAACGGGAGGGCACGCCATCGAGGTGACCGTTGGGGCAGTCTGTTTCAGGCATATTTAGTCCGCCGGACACTGTGAATGGAGTGAGTGGCACGGCGGTCCCGATTTCCGCGGATGTGGGTCAATGACGCAGTCATCTGTTCTGGGGGCAATCTCAACGGGCAGACGACGGTTCCGCCTGCGGTCGGCGGGACGCTCGGGAGCGCGATCGCGGTGTCCGCAGAGAGTGGAGAAACGAGAGCTGTGCGATTCAGACCGGTTCAGATGCGGTCGATTGCTGGGGGGCAACTTCGATTCCGTCCTCAGAAGCTCAGCGGGCTGCTTTAGGGCCCCGACATGCCGAAACTTGGGTTCAGCTTGAGTGTCTCCGTCGGCCAGCCGATAACTCAACCAGCACGAACGGGTTTAAGCCAAGCAGTAGCCGAGCCAGCTCACTCGCAACAAGCCCGTTTGAAACGCTGCAAATGGTAACCGACTGAGCCTCGGTGTAAGCTCTTCGTCCCCTTCGACGCTCCGCCAGAGACACCAAACTCTGTAGCCGGTACGCAGATTCCGACTCCCATGAAACTTTTGATCGCGTCCTCTGCGCCGACTGACGGCGGTGCCGGAATTAGCGCCTACGCGCGATCGCTCGCCGTCGCGCTTGCCGATGCCGGTCACGAAATTCATTATGCGTCTCCCGCTCATCGCGATTCGTCCTTCGTCGAACGCCACCGCATCACCCACGTTGAAACTGATCCGGAAAGCGACCCAATAGAAGGCGCACGAGGCCTTCTCGACTACATCAAAAAACAGGGCATCGAAGGTTGCGTCAACAACGACAACCCCGTCTTGCAGAGTATCGCCCCGGGCCTGCCAATCCCGTTAGTCGTCATATGTCACATGGACCGACGAATCATCGCTAGCTTGTGTTCTCTTCATTCGGAATCGATCGACCACCTTGTTTGCATCTCTAACGACATGCAACGAACGATGATCCGGCGATACGGTTTCCCAAACACGAAGTGCGTCCTCGTACACAACGGCACCTTCGACCCCGGCCATTCGGGTGGCTTTGCACAGAAAGATCCAGCGAAGCTTCACGTCGTCGTGACGGGCGGATACAACAGTCACAAAGGCGGCACGCGCGTGATGGATTCAATCCTCGCGCATCCGGATTTCTTTGAGAATGTGCGCATCGACTGGTTTGGTCCAGTCCCTGAGAGCGCTCAACGCAAGGTCGCCGGTCGCACGGAGATCCGTTTTCTCGGCCAGGTGCCCCAGGCCGTATTTCACGAGACGCTTGCCGAGTCCGACGTGTTGGTGTTTGCATCGAACAAAGAGGGTTGCCCGATGACAATGCTCGAGGCGATGGCCCTGGGTGTCTTGCCTATCGCGACCGACGGCGTAGGCGCGATGCGGTGGCTGATCGAAAGTGGACACGAAGGTTTCATCGTGCATCTCCGCGATTTCAACGATCAGCTCGCGCAATGCATCGATTTTCTCGCGCAGCGCCCGACGATCGTCACGTCGATGAAACAAGCGGCTCGCTCACGCTACCTCGCCGACTTTCAAGCTTCACAGAACGCCGACCGGATCGTCGACCTCATCAAGCGACCGACCGTCGAGCGCACAGGCCTGACGCCACCGTTCAAAATTGTAAAGTGGCATCGCCCCATCCCTGCCGGCACACGGCGTCCCACATTCATGCAGCGCGTCCGGTATCGAGCGGGCTTGCTCGAACACGCTGGCTCGATCGAAATGGAGCGCGAGACGTGAGCGAACTGCGACCGAATTTCTTTATCGTAGGCGCCCCAAAATGTGGCACGACGGCTCTCGTAGAGTACCTCCGTGGGCACCCTGAAATTTTCCTCTGCGAACCAAAGGAGCCAAACTTCTTCAATCGGGACTTCGACTACTACCACTCCGGCGATCCCGATTCGATCGATGGCTATCTTTCGCTCTTCGACGATGCCAATGAGAGCCATTCCGCAATCGGCGAGGCCTCCGTCTGGTATCTCCACTCTCAGGTTGCCGCAGAACGCATCGCCGAATTCGATCCGAACGCGCGCATCATCGCGATGGTGCGCAATCCGATCGAGCTGGCCAGTGCGCTCCACCGCCAGCTCCTGTACGTGCTGGACGAGGAGGTCCAGGATTTCGAGCGGGCCTGGGATCTACAAGAAGAGCGGCGCTCCGGAAGGTCTATTCCGGCGAGATGTCGACAGCCAGCTTTTTTGCAATACCAAGCAGTCGCGAGTCTAAGTTGCCAGATCGAGAGATTTCAATCACGATTTCCCGCGGAGCAAATTCGCTTGATTCCATTCGACGACTTCGCAAGGGACACTCAGGCGACGTATCGCTCAACCCTCGACTTTCTCGGACTCGAAGACGATGGGAGATCCAATTTTCTGCCGGTGAATGAGAGCAAAGTCCACCTGTCTCAAACCCTTTCGCGATTCACCCAGCGTCCCCCAGGAGCCCTCGTGCGCGTCACTAATGGCATGAAGCGCGTCCTCGGCATTTCTCAGCTCGGCATTCTCGAACGCATTCGATCAGTCAACAAAGAAACGCGTAAACGCGAGCCTATTCCGCCAGCGTTTCTGGCGAGGCTCCGCAATGCCTTTCGTCCTGAGGTCGAACGGTTGGGCGGGATGCTCGACCGAGACCTAAGCCACTGGCTTGAGGACCCCGTCCGTTAGGCGATCAGCCGAAACGATAAAATCTCGAACGCCAGATCGCTTCGAATTCTAAATAAACCATCGCCACAACTGGCAATTGACCCAAATCCTTGACCTTGGTCAGGCTTAACGTGGGAAGACAGATTTCTGCGGGAGGCAGAAGAAGCCCGTGTAGAATCAAAAGCAAGAAAGATCACCAATCCTGCTGCATTCTACGCGATCATTGTTCGACACCCTTCCGTCACGTTGGCCTCGAACCCCACACAAGGTTCCTCTCTACCATGGCAATGCCCGAATTGACCCGAGGCAACGCTCGCCTCCACGAGCGCTACCGCAGTCTCCTCATGGCGTGGCTACGCGCCCGCTCCGGCCTGCGAAACGTCGATCCTGCTGGGCAAAGACCCCGAGTGCTGACGCCATGAGCCAAGATGCGCTCGTGCTCTACTACCAGATCACCATGGGCGCAGCCCATGTCGCACGCGTCCGTGCACTGAATGACCAGCCCGGGATTCGTGCGCGCGGCATCCAGTTGGCAGAAACCGAACGCACCCGTCGTTTCAGGCCGACGCCGGAAGAAGCTGAGTGGTTCGACACGCTCCATTCTGGTGCGTATGAAGAGGCAGGAAGACTTCAACTCGTCGCGCAAGCGCGGGCGCAGCTCATCGAACTCGCTCCCAGGGCGATCATCCTCGATCAAGCCAACGACGTCATCCAAATAGGAATCGGGATCGTGGCTCGCCGCCTTGGGATTAAGACTTGTTTTCGGTGGGCCACAACCCTCGACGACTATCAACGAAGCGCCTTTCGCGAACGACTCAAAGGATTCGTCTACCGCGGGTGGGATGCTTACCTCGCAGCCGGCGAGCGCGCCGCCGCCTACCTCGAAAGCGTCGGCATCCCAGAGTCGGACATCTTCCTTTGCGGAAACCCTTCCGATCACCGGCGGACGGAACAGGTTCTCGCCGAAACTCCAAGCGTCGAAAGAAACAACCGCTTCCTCTTCGTAGGCCGATTCATTCCACACAAAAATTTGCCTCGGCTACTAGACGCCTATTGTCAATATAGGCATGAGGGAGGCGACTTCGGCCTCGACCTCGCAGGCTACGCAGTGCAGGAAGATGAGCTCATTCGCAGCAGCAAAGACATCCCCGACATCCAGTTCCTCGGGCACCAAGACTACCGAGAACTCATCGACCTCTACCGAAGCTGCGCGGCACTCGTCCTTCCCTCCATTTCTGAAAACTGGGGGCTCGTCGTCAATGAGGCGATGCATACCGGCGCACCCATCTTGCTCTCTGAGCCTTGCGGCTGTATACCAGAGCTCCTTGATGAAGGGCAGAACGGATTTTCGTTTGCTCCCCAAGACGTCGCCGCAATCGCTACGGCATTCCACCGCTTCGAACGACTGGACCCTCGGGAGCGACATGGAATGGAAACCCGCTCACTCGAAATCATCGCCGGTCATTCCGTCGACGCATGGGCCGAACGCGTCGCAGACGTTTGCCTAGCCCCGAGCGCGAACCCATAACACGGCATTGATCGCTCTACTCGGCTAACACGGCTTCGCATACCCGCAGCATCGAAGAACGCTGCTTTCACGATGTCCAAAGTTTCGGTCAAATCGCGCACGATCCCGCGCCAGCTGGTCCCGGAAACACTCGATTCGATCTCGATCGAGCCTGGCCGACTTAGGACTTCCCAAAATTGACAGTGCCGGCGCTGCCTAACATGTTAGTCAGCGGGCTCGCTCGTCGGCTCCCAGGAATCGAGATGGATTGCCTGACCCGTTTCGATCGACTCCAGGATCGCGAAGGTCACACGAGAGGTCATCTCGAGTTCGAAAAAGGTGATCGGCGGAGGTTGGCCATTCTGCAGCGTATCGAGAACTTCCGCGATCGCCGTCGCCTGCCCCTTGTCCTGGTTGTAAGTGCGAAAAGCTTTTCCGCCCTGAACACGCGTCGACCGAAAATTGTCGCAGATCGCAGTCCTGCCATCTCCGGAAACTTCAAAGCGTTCCTTCGGAAGACCGGCATGACTCTTCGCCAAATAGGAAATCGTCGCGACCGAGCGATCCGGATACTCAAGCATGATCACCGTCGAGTCGTCGGAAGGTCGCCCGCCACCAAGCGAATGTGCATAGACCGAACGCGGCGGACTGCCTACTAAGAACGAGCACAGGTCTACGAAGTGACAGACTTCGCCGATGATGCGACCGCCTCCCACTTCCCGATCGACAACCCAAGTCCCCTCCGGCGGCGGGCCGGCGGCAATTTGGTAGTCGATCGAAAGCGCTCCGCTACGACTTACGAACATCGATTGAATCTTCCGCGCGTGGGACGAGAAGCGGCGGTTGTACCCAACGAAAAGATAGGATCCGAGTTCCTGCGCGGTCTCGATGACCCGCTGGACTTCGTCATATCGAATACCGATCGGCTTCTCTAGCCAAACAGCCTTCCCGGCGAGGAGGGCTTTGTGCGCGAGCTCTGCGTGGGAGTCATGTCGCGTTGCCACGACCGCCAGAGAGACCGCCGGATCCGAAAGCGCCTGATCCACGTCCGTTGAACAAGCCTGGAAACCAAAGCGTGATGCGGTGTGCTCACCCGAAGCGCCGGTCGCCGTCACGACAATCCGCTTGTCGACGTCTTCGCGCGCAGCAATCGCGGGAAGCAAGACACCCTTCGCGTAGTTGCCTGCACCGAGAACGGCGACGCCCGTGCGCCCGTCCTGTGACTCGCCCCCCGTCGTAGCTCCGGACACAGCGAAAGTGGTCGATTGCGAAGCAGATTCGTCGTACTCGAAGAGGATCGCGATCGATTTATTCTCACCTTCAGCGAGTTCGTCGTAGACACGAACCGCATCATCGAAATCGACACGCTCGGCACTAATCTTCTTCATCGAGATGGAACCCGTCGACAGCAAACCCAGAACCGCTTGCATGTTGCGATTCTCGGTCCAGCGTACGTAGGGCAGCGGGTAATCTTGCCCGAGCTCTTCGTAGTTCCGATCGTAGCGACCGGGGCCGTACGACATGCTCATCCGCAGATCGAGTTCCTTGTCGTAAACTGCACGGCGTTCGATTTCGATCGGTACATCTCCGACGATCGAGATACGCCCCTTCATTCGGCAAAGGCTCGCCGCAAGCGTCAAGGGCGCCGTGCTCTTCGAGGATGCTGCCACGATCGCGAGATCGACTCCAAATCCATGCGTAAATTCAGCGGCCCAGCCGCCCGGAATCGAGTCGCTCGTATAGGCCCAATCTGCCCCTTGCTCAGCAGCCTGCTTCACGCGCGCGGGATCGATATCCGCGCCTAACACACGACAACCATTGGCCGCGAGCAACTGCACCTCGAGCTGGCCGATAAGCCCCAAGCCAATTACGGCTGCGATTTCGCCAAGAGTCGGCTCCGCAATTCGCACTGCCTGAAGTGCGATCGCGCCGATCGTTGCGTAGGCAGCCTCATCGAGGCCAACGCCATCCGGCACCCGAGCGACGAGATTCATCGGAACCGAAATGAACTCAGCATGGTTCGCATAGCCAGCACCGGCGCAGGCGACTCGGTCCCCAGGTGCGAGACCCGTCACCCCTTCTCCAACTTCCACGACCGTTCCGGCGCTGGAATATCCGAGTGGTGCAGGAGCATCAAGACGACTCATTACCGCGCGATAGGTGGGCAGCGGCCCTTCCTGGCGCAGCTTCTTCGTCACTTGCTCGACAAGGTCCGGACGGCTCGCAGCCTTTTTCGGCATGGACTTCCGTGCGAAAGCAAGCGAGCTGCGCTCGGTTCCAGGCGAAACGACTGAAAACGCGTTTCGCACTAGGACCTGCCCCGGACCTGCCGCGGGCACGGGGAGCTCAGCGATTTTCAGATCGCCGCTCCGGGAATTTTGTAATACCTGCTTCATGACGAAGCCTCCACGTGCCCGACCCATCCGGCGTGAGGCCTAAACGGAGTCTCGGACCGGATCTGATCGAGCGAGCGCACTACATGCGTAAGGTCGGAATTCAAAGCGTCGGTCACCATCACCTTTACATCGGACGGTTCGCGCACAGAACTGATCGAGAATTGACCACCTCTCATAGCTTCCCGCACCTTCGGAACACGATCGGGGTCGAATTGCATCAACCGCATGGCAGCCAAGTCCACCGCGACCGGGTCCATCGAAGCAATCACGGCCCCAAGCGGCACGTCTCGAGGGGTCAAAGGCCCACTGCAATCCCCAGCCACGATCCCATCAAGAATCGTCAACACTTGGCGCACAGGTCCGTCCGCATCCGGATGAAATCCATCACGGTCGCTGTAATAGAGGCACCTATTTAGGTCGAGACACATTCGCCACGTCGTCCGATTGCCATACCAATTTCCACTTCTAATAAAGTCTTCGCCACGGACCTTATCTTCGAAACGCCGCACGAAGCGAAAGAGTGACAATCCAAGGCCACGGCCGAGCAGGGGGCGAGCGATTTCCGTCGCACGACTTCGCCAACGGTCGATCGTCTTCTGTCCGGGATACTCGTCACCGCCTTCCTCGGGATTGCCGAGGGTGTGATGCGGAAGCCAGTTTTTGTCGCCGTTGATCCCCACGAGATTTTTTAGCGCGAGCGTCACACCCGTTTTCTTATGGGTCTTGAGCTTCGGCAAATTGATCACGAGGTCTGAGGAGAGAACGGTCTCGGAAATCAGGTATTCATTTCGTCCATCGGAGTGATGCTCCGAGGTCGGACCCGGATCGTAGTCCGCGCCACGAAAACGCTTGGCATCAAGGCCGGACTCTGAAAAGAAACTGAGGTCGCCTAGATCGACCACGCGGTAGCCGGCCGGGTCTCCCGGCAAAGTCACACGGCCAACGATGATTCCGTCTACAAGATCGACTTCCTCTCGGCGGATATCGACGACTTCTAGCGTTAGCCCAATTCGAGCGAAATGATCGACCAACCGATCGATGCCCGCGTACTCGGAAACGATCGCCCATTTACAATCTTGTTGAGGCGCTTCCGCTATAACGACCGAGCCAGTCCCACCCACTGCAAGCCAGGCGTAGTCGGCAACGACACGCAGAAAAGCTCCGTGAGTAACGACGCTCTCGACGGACCCCTCGCCCGGATTGAAGTGGCGAATCAAATTCGGCTTCAGGACGACACGACCGCCCTCTGACACTAGATCGCCTAACGGATTCCAATTCGCCTTCCCGGCCCGATCTCCGTCAAGGCCCAAGGCCGCTAGTGCAGACCGGACCGCGCGATAGACTGGGTTCGGCGAACCCACGTCTGGCCGATCGCCATAGAGGCCACCTAATTCCGGGACAGCGAAATCAGGATCAAAAGGAGCTTCGATCCCGAGGTACCCGTCCTCGGCTCGCGCGAGGGCGACCCGAACACGTGGCTCAGACATCCGCATGACTCCGAATAGACGATTTCACAGCGCGGAACTTTCCGTTCTTTTCGCGGGGAATCGAATCCGTGAGACGGATATCGACACGCAAATCGTCACCGAGCCGATCCCTGATCTGGCTTAGCAATTTCTTCTGGCTTGCTTCGCGATAGCTAAAGCGCGGCGCAATGAGGATTGTGATGGCATCGGGCGAGTCCTGCACGATCTGCGCCTCGGCAATATCCGTCTGCTCTTTGAAAATATGGTCGAGACGCCCGATCAGTCTTCCGTCGGGAGTCACAACATAATCTTCGACCCGCCCATCGACCTCGGAGAAGACCTCACCAGGACGACCGCATCCACACGGCTTCTTAAGCCGCGTTCCAATATCCCCGATCCGGTAGCGAATAAGCATCGTCCCGGGAGTACCGAGTCCTGTGACTAACAGCTGACCCTTCTCCCACTCGTCCGTCTCTTCTTCAACTTCGACTTCGACAATTCCGAATTCCATATCGACGTGGAGACGGCCCTCTT
>Ga0115003_10000971_pt1 | contig 25639 bp, 18 predicted proteins | sample ArcticOcean_MG_C_7_FD_88736 | JGI IMG/M metagenome (GOLD analysis project Ga0115003, IMG submission 88736) | Marine microbial communities from western Arctic Ocean - ArcticOcean_MG_CB11_88 | ecosystem: Environmental > Aquatic > Marine > Oceanic | place: Arctic Ocean: Canada Basin | collected... | reverse complement strand
GTTTTTCTCCGGAAGCACCACACACTCGATCCCCGCACGCTTGGCGGCCAACACTTTTTCTTTGATCCCGCCCACCGGCAAGACCTTGCCTCGCAACGTGATCTCTCCCGTCATGGCGAATTTTGGCCGCACTACGCGCCCGGTATAAAGGGACGCCAACGACGTCACCATGCCGACACCTGCCGAGGGGCCATCTTTCGGTACCGCGCCGGACGGCACGTGGAGATGAATGTCACTCGACTCGAACCGTTCAGCCGCAATCTCTAAATTGTCCGAATGACTGCGCAGCCAAGACCGTGCCGCTTCGACAGATTCCTTCATGACGTCGCCAAGGGAACCTGTGAGCTTCAGCTCGCCGCTGCCGGGCATCTGAGTCGACTCGATAAAAAGGATGTCGCCACCCGCCGGGGTCCACGCAAGGCCAACCGCGACGCCCGGTTGCGAGCCCTGCTCCACGAGATCGGGTTCGTGTTTCACCGGCCCCAGCAGATCGAATAGCTGATCGGGCATCACCTTCACCGGCCCGGAAATCTCCCCCTCCGCAACCTGGCGCGCAATCTTCCTGCACACCGAACCCACTTCACGCTCGAGGTTCCGAACACCTGCCTCGCGGGTATATCGCTCGCAAAGCACGCGAAGCGTTTCATCCGGCAATTGGAATTCGATTTTATCGATGCCGTTCTGTTCGATCTGGCGCGGGACCAAGAAGCGCTTCGCAATCTCGACCTTCTCTTCGAGCGTGTAGCCCGGGAGTTCAATCACTTCCATGCGGTCGCGCAATGCCGGCGGGATCGGGTCTATCATGTTGGCCGTGGCGATGAACAACACACTAGAGAGATCGAAAGGAACTTCGAGATAGTGATCGCTGAACTCGCTGTTCTGCTCCGGGTCGAGCACTTCGAGCAGCGCCGATGAAGGATCACCCCGGGTGTCTGCGCCGACTTTGTCGATCTCGTCGAGCACGAAGACAGGGTTCCGGGTCTTGGCCTTCCGCAGGCTCTGAATAAAGCGTCCCGGGAGAGCCCCTACGTACGTGCGACGATGACCGCGCACTTCCGCTTCGTCGCGCACGCCACCAAGCGAGATGCGTCCGAATTCGCGACCGAGAGCACGCGCAATGGAGCGGCCAAGCGAAGTCTTCCCGGTGCCGGGAGGCCCGACAAAGCACAGGATCGGCCCCTTCAAGTCCTTCTTCAGGCTCAGGACTGCAATGTATTCAACGATGCGATCTTTGACCTTTTCGAGGCCATAGTGATCTTCGTCGAGAAGCGCGCGAGCTGCCCGAACGTCGAGTCGGTCTTCCGATTGATGCTGCCACGGCAGATCGGTCATCCATTCGAGATAGGTCCGAATAACGCCGTGCTCGGCGGCCGCAGGCGGTGATTGCTCCAAGCGCTGAAGTTCGCGTATCGCCTGCTTGTGTGCTTCTTCCGGCATCTTCGCCGCTTCGATCCGTTCGCGCATGCGGTCGGCTTCGGCCTGATCGTCTTCCACTTCGCCGAGTTCGCGGCGAATCGCTTCCAGTTGCTGGCGCAGCATGTAGTCGCGTTGGCTGCGCCCCATTTCGGTCTGCACCTTGTCGCGAATTTCGGTCTCGATTTCCATCGCGTCGCGCTGACGCATGAGTTCCGCGAGCACGTCCTTGAGACGATCTTCGATGCTGGTGCTCTCAAGAACTTGCTGCTTACCCGCGATGTCAAGGTCGAGGTTCGACGTCACGAGGTCTGCAAGCCGCGACGGGTCATCGAGGCTTGCAGCGAGCATGTGAAGCTCGTCCGACAAGCGAGGGCTCTCGCTCACCAGCGACGCAAACTGCTGACTCACATTTCGAACCTGTGCTGCAGTTTCGACGGAGTCGCAGTCCCCCACGTCGTGGAGCACGCGCACGTTGCCTCGGAGAAAGTCCTCGTCCGGAAGAAACGAATCGATCGCAACCCGAGCGATGCCTTGAACGAGTAGGCGATATGAGTTGTCGGGAAAGCGGATCATCTTGATGATCCGAAGAACAGTGCCAACCGCGTAAACGTCGTCTGGCCCGGGGCTTCCCTCAACAGCGTGCTTCACCGCACTGCACACCATGAGTCGCATGCCGCTCTTAGCGACTTCATCAATCAAGTGTTTCGAACGCACGGTGTTCACCAACAGTGGGGACACCATGTGGGGGAAGAGCACTATATTTTTCAGTGGCAGAACCGGGAGCACGTCGGGCACATCCGCGAGATCGAAGTCGGCGACGTCATCACTGACCGCTTCGATCAGGATGTCCCCTCCCGCACGCTCGACGCTTTCCTCACTCCACTCTTGCCCGTCGTCGAAATCTTTTTGGCTATCGTCGCTCACAAGCATCCCTTCCCAGCCGGAACCGGGTTCCCGGCGGACATGGGCAAATTTGGACGGTTTCGGAAAAATGCTCCGCGACACCGACAAGGTGCCACGGAGTACAGATTAGGAGTCTTGCTTTTCCTCGGTGAACTCAGCATCAATCACATCGTCATCGTCCGGTGCGTTCGTCGCACCCTGTTCCGGCGAATCGCCCTCACCCGGGGCCGCATCGGCCTGCGCCTTATAGAGTTTCTCGGCCACCTTGTGGAGTTCCGATTCGACGCGCTGGTGCGCGGCATCCATCTTGTCGTTGTCGCCCGTCTCGAGGTCGACCTTGGCTTCGGCAAGAACCGCTTCCAAGTTCTTTTTTTCGTCGGCATCGAGTGCGTCACCGTTTTCGCTGATCGTCTTCTCCGCCTGGTAGATCATCGAGTCGAGGTTGTTCTTCTTCTCGATGCCTTCGCGTCGCGACTGATCTGCGGCCGCGTTGGCCTCGGCGTCGGTCACCATGCGATCGATCTCGTCGTTCGAAAGACCACCGGTGTTTTCGATGCGAATCGACTGCTCGTTGTTCGTCGCCTTGTCGAGCGCCGAAACCGAGAGGATCCCGTTTGCGTCGATGTCGAAAGTCACTTCGATCTGTGGCACGCCGCGCGGCGCCGTCGGCAAACCGTCGAGAATGAAGCGTCCAACTTCACGATTGTCCGTCGCCATATCCCGCTCGCCCTGCAGCACGCGGATTTCCACCTGCGGCTGGGAGTCGCTGGCCGTCGAGAAGACCTGCTGCGCTCGGCTCGGGATCGTGGTGTTTCGCTCGATCAACTTCGTCATCACGCTACCCAGGGTTTCGATCCCGAGGGAAAGTGGCGTGACGTCGAGGAGAAGTACGTCCTTCACGTCGCCCGCAAGAACCCCCCCCTGAACCGCGGCGCCGATCGCAACGACTTCGTCCGGATTCACCGATTGATTGGGCTCTTTCCCGAAGAGCGCCTTCACCTTCTGCTGTACAAGCGGGATGCGGGTCGAACCCCCAACCAACACGACTTCGTCGATCTCGCCTGCGCTCAGACCGGCGTCAGACAAAGCCTTTTTGCAGGGCTCAAGGGCGCGCTCGACCAGGTCTTCGATCAGCTGTTCGAACTTCGCCCGCGAAAGCTTCAGCACGAGGTGCTTCGGACCCGATGAGTCGGCCGTGATGTACGGCAAGTTGATGTCCGTCGACTGCGCGGTCGAGAGCTCGATCTTGGCCTTTTCTGCAGCTTCGCGTAGTCGCTGCACGGCCATCGGGTCGTTCATCAAGTCGATGCCGTTGTCTTTCTTAAACTCGCTCGCGAGGTATTCGATCAAACGGTGATCGAGGTTGTCGCCACCGAGATGCGTGTCGCCATTGGTTGCCTTCACTTCGACGACGTTCTCCCCCACCTCGAGGACAGAAACATCGAATGTGCCGCCACCAAAGTCGAATACGGCAATCTTCTCGTCTTCTTTTTTATCCAGTCCGTACGCCAGCGCCGCCGCAGTCGGTTCGTTAATAATTCGCTTCACGTCGAGCCCGGCGATCCGCCCTGCGTCTTTGGTCGCTTGTCGTTGGGCGTCGTTGAAGTACGCGGGAACCGTGATCACCGCTTCGGTGACTTCCGCACCGAGATACGCTTCTGCGGATGACTTTAGTTTTCCGAGGATCATGGCCGAAATTTCCGGCGGAGCGTACTGGGTACCGTCGATCCCGACAGAAATCGCACCGTCGCCTCCCTCGGCGATCTTGTACGGTACGAGACTCACTTCTTCAGAGACCTCGTCGAGGCGCCGACCCATAAAGCGCTTCACGGAATAGACCGTGCGCTCGGGATTCGTGACCGCCTGGCGCTTCGCTGAAGCGCCTACGTGGCGTTCGCCGTCGTCCGCAAAGCCGACGACCGACGGTGTGGTGCGTCCCCCCTCATCGTTTGCGATCACGGTGGGCTGGCCGCCCTCCATCACCGAGACGACTGAATTTGTCGTACCAAGATCGATTCCGATCACCTTGCCTGATGCCGCCATGACTTTCCCCTTCACCGTTGACGTGACTCACGCGGCCATCTTTGGCCCCGGTTTAGTCTCGCCTACAAGTTTTATTTCCTATTTTCTTCCGGTTAGTTACGTGCGATTTCTCGGCCCTCAAAATCGCCTATTTCCCTCAACGCGGCAAAACCTTGCCCCGAGACCCCTGATGTCAACGGCGACAAGTGATAAAAGCCTTCTCACGGCGAAAGCCGGAGCCGCGGTTCCGCCGTTGCCGCAAGCAGAATCGAGCAATTCTCATAAAGCGGGACGTTGGGAAGAATGAACGCCATCGATCTACACGGAGTCCACAAGCTTGTGACGTAAACTGCCGATACGCAATTTGGTCGGAAGGAGTGCTATTAGGTTTATTAAATTCCGTGTGTTTGAATTGAGCCGGATCAATCCGGGGCTATAATCGCGCGGCTTTTACGAACCTGCGAAAATGATCGACAGATCGCGGGCTCGGACCGTCAGTTGCATCCCCCCCCGACAGCTGACTCGAAACGAAAAACCCGGATTTCACTTATTTGATTGGTGCTGACTCATGCTCGAATTGGGCATGAGGCGGTTGCGCATCCGGCCTCGTGAAGTTGCCGCCGTAAATCTGTTCGAAACTGGAATCGTAAGAGTCGAAAGTCGAGAAGGGAAGCAAGTCCGACATGGGCCACTTGGGCATTCGGGTAATCAACATAGTCCTCTTCACCACGAGCTGTTTTTTTGCAGCTTCGGTGGTGAACCATGTCGCGGATAGTCAGCTTGCCCCCGATTACGTTTCCGCATTCCAGACTGTCGCGAACACGGACCCCGATCGCCCCAAACGTCGAGAACAAAAGGCAATTTTGGAACGAAATCTATTCGGCGCGAAACTCGAAGGATCCGACGAGCCCGAACCCGAACCCGAGCCCGTGAAGGAAGTAGTAGAAGAAGCCCAGGCAACGAAACTTCCGATCGAGTTGTTGGGCACTATGGCGGGGATCCCAGAATCTCTTTCGTCTGCCGTAATCAACAACACCAAGACGAAAAAACACCAAGTCGTGCGCCTCGGAGACATGCTCAATGGATACGACGGGGTATTGGTCACCGATATCGAACCCCGCCGGGTGCTGCTCCGAAACCGAGAGACCATCGAAGAGTTGCTGCTCGACAAGAACTCCGGCCGGACCAATCTGGCGCGTAAATCCAGTCGGGAGAAAAAAGCCCAGAAGCGCATGCGGAACCGCAAGGCACGCAACACCCGAAAATCGAATCGCGATAAGACGGCCAATGCCAGCCCGGCCCCCGCAGACGAAGAAGCCCAGGACCAACTGGAAACGATTCAAAACGAGATTTCGATGGAACTCATCGGCGACCTCAAACCTGCCATAAACAAAGAAGGTGGCATCGACGGAGTGATGGTCGGAAGCATTGACGCCGACAGCCTGCTCGCGCGCGCCGGTCTTTCTCCCGACGACGTCATCACGAGCCTCAACGGAATCGACATCAATAGCGCCGGAACCATGAAACGTGTCCTAGACGAACTCGCAAAGTGCAAACCCATGTCGGGTTTCGTAAACGGCCCGGGTGGCTCACGCGCCATCGAATTTTCGCAATCCCTGCTTAGCGAATTGAACTGCACGAATTGACCTGCCGGAGATCCTGCGTGGAACCAAGTAAGCAAATGAATTTCATGCCCAACGCAACCGAATATCGCCGAATCCTGGCGATATTCGTCGCCTGCACTCTCGTCAGCGGGATGTTTGCGACGTTCGCGCCAAGCGATGCAAACGCCCAACGAAGCCGACTCCGAAAGGAAGCGATCCAAAAGAGGCTGCGGGAAAATGCGAGCCGAGATACCGCCTCGCAACAATCCTTTGAGGGCCGCCTCGAAGCCGATGAGGATACCGGCAAGGTTCGCATCGATTTCAACGATGCCGAAATCACGGTGATCATCGACGCCATCTCGAAGTTGAGCGGCAAGAATTTCATCTACGACGACCGAGTCCGCGGCAAGGTGACGATCATCTCGCCGATGCCAGTCAGCCCCCAAGAAGCCTGGGCAGTGTTTGAGTCCGTGCTCAAGATCAAGGGCTTCACAGCCATACCAGGGCCAGCGGGTGTCCTCAAGGTGGTGCCGCTGCGCGATGCCAAAGAGTCCAACATTGAAACGGTCCGCGACGGGCGCGACAGTGAGAACCGCGATCAATACGTCACCCGAATGATCCCCCTCGACTATATCGATGCGACGGCTATCTCGAACACGCTCAAACCCTTGATCTCGAAGGACGCGGCACTCGTCGTTTACGCGCCAACCAACACGATCATTCTCACGGATACGAAGAGCAATATTCGCAGACTGCTCGGCATCCTCGAAGCCCTCGACGTCGAGATGCACAAGCAAGAACTCGCGGTAATCAAAGTGATTTACGCCGACGCAGACACCCTCGGCGACCAGATCATGAACATCTACGGCGGGAGTTCGTCTGGCGGTAAAAACACAGCGACCGCTGCTCGAAAAAGCCGTGCGTCGCGCCGCAAGGCCGCCGCGGCTCCAAATACTGGTGGCGGCGGTGGATTCGAAGCCGCGCAACGTGCCGAGGTCCGCATCATCACCGAAAGCCGCACCAATTCGCTCTTAGTGCTGGCATCACGAACGCAGATCAGCGACATCCGCGAACTCGTGCACAAGCTTGACGTTCCCGTCATCGGTGGGGGCAAGATTCACGTTTATTACTTGAAGCACGCCGACGCCCAGGAAATGGCGAAGACGCTCAACGATCTCGTCTCCGGGAGTAGCGGACAATCCAGCGGAGCAGGCCGTACGGGGAGCGCCGGCGTCAAGCCACAAGCGCTCCGTTCCGTTGTCACCCCGCTCGCTGATGGTCAAATCAACTTGAGCGCCGACCCGGCGACGAACTCGCTCGTCATCCAAGCGAGCAAGGAAGCGTACGAAACCCTTCAGCAGGTGATCGAAAAACTCGACATTGCTCGCCCACAGGTGCTCGTCGAAGCGTTGATCATGGAAGTCGACATTTCCGATGGCTTTGACCTTGGTTTCAATTTCGGCTACGCGTTGGTAAACAACGACATTACCTACAACTTCGCCAGCCCAGACCTCATCGGGTCATCGACACCTCTAGGCATCTTATCCCGTTCAACCGTCAATTTTGACGGAGAGAACGGTGCTCCCGACGGAGAAGGCAGTCAGTTCACCGCACAAATGAGTGCCGCGGCGTCGGACGGCCGGATCAACATTCTTTCATCGCCCCACATCCTGACGTCAGACAATGAACAAGCCGAGATCCGCATTGGTGACAACATCCCAATCGTCACGAGTCGCGTTTCTTCTGCGGCGGGCGCCACAGACAACGGCCTGTCGAGTTCGGTGAACGTCGAGCGCAAAGACATTGGTGTGACCCTGCGCGTGACACCTCAGATCAGCGACGGCGACACGGTACGCCTCGAAATCTTTCAGGAGATCACCGAAGTCAATGATGCCCTTTCGGCCACTGTGGCGGGCACTGGCAGCTCCAGCGATGTCGGTGTCGCACTGAGCAATCGGCACGTTGAAAACACCGTGGTCGTGGCCAACGGCCATACCGTGGTCATCGGCGGTCTGATCGGAGAAACCGATAGCACCCAAGAAGCCAAGGTTCCGTTCCTGGGCGATATCCCCGTGCTCGGCTGGCTCTTCAAGTCCACCACGGCAACGACGCGCCGCGTCAACCTGATCATCATGCTGACGCCGCATATCATTCGCTCTCCCGACGATCTCGAAAGTGAATCCATCCTTCGCCGCTCGAACTTCACCGACACGACGGAGTCGACGGAGGAGATCGAGCGCATGGCAAAGGCCGTGCGAGACGGCCTTGGAGAAGTCTCTCCGCACAGCCAAGTCGACGAACATCTCCTAGACCACTCCCTGCGATATCCGATCGAGCGTCTCAACGAGATCGAGAACAAACGCACCAGCGATCGCATTGAACTCGAGCGCCTGCGCGAGATCGAAATTAACGGCCCGCGTTTCATGGTCCGTGCCGTACTCGTCAACGATGACCGAGCCGCGCAAACCGTGACCGAAATCAACGACCTTGGCTACGACGCGACCTTGGTTTCGAGCCTGGGTGAAAACGGAATCGTGAGCGAGATCCATGTCGGTCCGTTCGACTCACTCGGCCAAGCGGAGAGCGCGCAAGTGGTCTTCGAGCGAAGCATGAAACTCGACCCGTACATTGTAGAACTGGAACCGGAAGAGTTCGTCGAACCCGAGTCGTTCGAAAACTCGGTACGGTAAGCGAAGAAGTCTCTTATGAGCGAATCCCTAGAACTTGGCGAGATCTTGTTGCGCACCACGCGGCTTGAGCCCGGACAGCTCGAGCGCGCGCGCAAGCGTCAAGCCGAGAGCCGAGAGCGACTTGCCGACATCCTCGTCGACCAGGGCGTGCTCAATGCAGATGAAGTGTTGGGCGCACTCGCGCAACAACTCGACCTGCCTCTTCGCAGCACGCTCACGATTGAAGAGATCGACGACGAATACGCGCTGAAGATTCCGATCAGTTACGCGAAACAGCACCGAATGCTCCCCATCGGTGGGGACCCTGACCTCGGCACCGTTGTCGTCGTGGCGTCGGACCCGTTGGCAATGGCTCCCCTCGACGACCTGCGTATCTTGTTCGACGGCGCAGAAATTACGCTCGAGCTTGCCAGCGATCGCGTCATTCTCACCGCAATCAACGGCGTATTTGATCGCGGCACTTCCACGACGGATCAGCTCGCCGAAGAAGCCACCGACGACCTCGACGAACTGGCACTTGAAATCAGTGGTGAACCGCAGGACTTGCTCGAAGCCACCGACGACGCCCCCATCATTCGGCTGGTGAACTCGATGCTGCAGCACGCCGTCAAGGAGCGTGCAAGCGATATCCACATCGAGCCCTTCGAACGGGAGATCCGCGTGCGCTTCCGCATCGATGACGTTCTGTACGAGCCGATGAAGCCCCTGCCGCGCTCGCTCCAGGCCAGCATCGCATCGCGTATCAAGATCATGGGCAAGCTCGACATCGCCGAAAAACGCCTCCCCCAGGACGGTCGCATTCGGCTCAAGATCGCCGGCCACGACTACGACGTGCGCCTGTCGACCCTTCCAATTCAATACGGCGAGCGACTCGTGCTGCGTTTGCTCCCCGACTCTCAAGAGCTCGTCGATCTCGAAAAAGTAGGCTTTTCAACGACACAGCTCGAGGTTCTTGCGCGCATCATGAGGCGTCCCAATGGCATTTTCCTCGTCACGGGACCTACGGGGAGTGGCAAGACGACCACCCTGCACGCGGCGCTTGCAAGCATCAATGACACCGCCAAAAACATCATGACGATCGAGGATCCGGTTGAAATTCAACAGCCGGGTGTGGGTCAGATCGAAGTCAACGCCAAGATCGACCTGACGTTCGCAGCGGGCTTGCGATCGATTCTACGTCAGGATCCGAATGTCGTACTCGTTGGCGAAATCCGCGACAAAGAGACTGCGGAAATCGCGATCCAAGCTTCTCTCACCGGTCACCTCGTGCTTTCGACACTGCACACCAACGACGCCCCGAGTGCGATTACACGTCTTGTCGACATGGGCATCGAACCCTTTCTAGTGGGTTCCTCTCTCGTCGCCGTGCTTGCACAGCGCTTGGTTCGCTTGCTTTGCCTCGAGTGCCGCGAGGCTTATGCCGCACAAGAACACGAGCTTCGCGAGATCGGAATTGAACCCACCGAAAAGCCGATCACCATTTATCGCGCCGTGGGTTGTCCTGCATGCAAACAGACCGGTTACTACGGTCGCGTCGGCATCTTTGAAATGATGCTCGTCGACGAACAAATACGTGCCATGGTGTCGGGAAGCATCGACTCGAAAACGATTAAGAAGGCGGCGGTGTCGAAAGGCATGGGAACACTGCGACAGGACGGTGCCCGCAAGGTACTGAGCGGGACCTCGTCAATTGCCGAAGTGTTGCGTGCCACCGAAGAAGAAGAATCCACCGGCCAGATCTAAGGGCCGCCCGGAAAGCAACGGCTCCGCTGCACGCCAAGCCGAATATTAAAATAACGGCGCAACCAAGATCACCACCGAAAACTACGGGAAGAACCGCCAGCGTGCCGATTTTCGAATACAAAGGAATGAACAACGCAGGACGAGCCACCAAAGGCTCTTTCAATGCGGAAAGCTTGAGTGTCGCTCGCGTACGGCTTCGCGGCGAAGGGATTTTTCTCACCGAGATCGTCCAAACCAAGGACATCGACGACATCGGTCCACGCAAAGCGGGGGCCGGGTTAGAGATTGATCTCAGCTTCCTACGTCGCATCCCGGCGCTCGAACGCGCCCTTGCCACGCGACAGCTTTCGACATTGGTTTCGGCAGGTATCCCTCTCGTCGAAGCATTGACGGCACTGGTCGAACAGTGTGAACACGCCGGCATGCAGTCGCTGCTGGGCAAGGTGCGCAACCGCGTGAACGAAGGCGCGTCACTCGGCGATGCGCTGCAGTCGACCGGCCAGTTCGACACGTTGTACGTCAGCATGGTGCGTGCCGGCGAAGCCGGTGGTGCCCTGGCTGTCGTTCTTGAGCGCGTGGCCGACTACCTCGAAAGTCAGGTGACCCTCGCAAACAAAGTTTCCTCGATCTTGATTTACCCGGCGGTCATGTTGTTGTTTGCTGGCGGCGTGGTGATGGCACTGGTCACGGTCGTCCTTCCGCAGATCACCGGCCTGCTCTTGTCCCTCGATCAAGAGCTCCCCTTCTACACAGTTTGGATCATCGCGATTTCGGACTTCACGCGGAACTGGTGGTGGGCGATTATCATCCTGTTTGGCGCCTTCCTACTGCTATTTCGATCCGTGATCGCAACTGAACGGGGTCGCGCGATTTACGATCGGGTCTCCCTGCGAATCCCGGTGATTGGTCGCATTGTGCGCCTCGTCGCGATCGCACGATTCAGTCGCACGCTGTCTACCCTGTTGTCGAGCGGCGTGGGCATCGTCCAATCGCTCGAAATTTCGCAACACGTCGCGCGCAATGTGGTCATTGGAGACGCGATCCGTGGTGCGCGAACCAGCGTGATCGAAGGCACAACGTTGGCCGCCCCGCTTCGATCGAGCGGACAGTTCCCCCCGATGGTCATCACCATGATCGAAGTTGGCGAACGCGGCGGCGAAGTCGACACGATGCTTACCCGGGTCGCGAACAACTACGACGAACAGGTTGAGAACTCGATATCAAAGCTGACGTCGCTCCTAGAGCCGTTTTTGATTCTACTCATGGTTGGAATTGTGCTGGTCATCATCCTGGCGACCCTCATGCCGCTACTCGAAATCACAAATTCAATGAACTAGGAGCACGCGCCATGTCGTCTCTGCGACCACATTTCGTGGCGGTCGCGAAGGCGAACACTATCAAGATCAGACAAATATCAGGCGAAGAACAAGAGAAGAACAAGAAAATAAAAGGAACATCCCATGTCGAACCCCGTCCTAGCCCAACCACTTTTCGTCCCCGAGCAGACGCCCACGAAGCGCCGCCATCGGAAGAACGGCTTCACGCTGATCGAGATCATGGCCGTGGTTCTGATCATGGGGCTCTTGATGGGGCTTGTCGGCGTTCAGGTATTTGCGCAGGTCGACAAAGCACGTGTCTCAGCAGCCGGGGCAAAGATGAAGCAAATCGAAAGCGCTCTTGAGTTCTACCGCATGGACAACTTCAAGTACCCACCGAGCCTCGAAGGCCTAGTTAACAAACCAACCGACGCGAAGAACTTCCCGAAGGGCGGCTACCTCAAACAAGTTGACGTTCTGAAAGACCCGTGGGAGAACCAGTATGTCTACGTGAACCCGGGCGCGAAGAACCAACACAGCGTCGATATTTCTTCGGCGGGACCGGACGGCGTGGCGGGCAACGAAGATGACATCAAAAATTGGGACGACAGGACCGGCACCGGGTCTTAGCGAAATGGGGAAGTGCCGCACATTCAACCGCCCTGCGGCCTTCTGTCCATTCACTGCGCATTCCACTTCGCAGACTTCACGCGCCGGATTCACCTTGATCGAAATCCTCGCAGTGGTTCTGATCATCGGGTTCATCTCCGCGATGGTCTTTCCCAATCTTCGACTTTCGGGAAGCTCGGGCCGACACGATCAAGCCCTAAACGTCGCTTCGCATCTAGAACTCGCCCGACAAAACGCGGTGATGACCGGCAAGATCCATCGCGTCCTACTCAACGTGGACGACGGCTCCTACCGAGTCGAATGGTACGTTCGCGAATCGGGCGACGACGACTACGACAGCTTTGCCACCCAGCAGCGGTCGATCTGGCAGCAACAAGACAGCGACGTGTTTAAGCCTCCCGTTGCGGGGATGGCTTATGAGCCAATCCCCGGTCAATTCGGTAACCGGAGCTATCTCGCCGAACCGTTTTATTTCGATGGCGTGGACACGTCCGATGGATGGCTCGACACGGGAGATGTGGCGGTCGTCTTTGAACACGACGGCACGACCGACAGGTCTCAAATCGTGATCACTGATCCGGATGGTTTTGCGGCCACTCTCGACATCTTGCCGATCCTGGACTCCGTCCGCATTCGCCACGAGTCCGCTCATGAGTAGCCGCCTGCGGAAGAACCGGTATGACGGTTTCACCTTGCTCGAAGTACTGGGTGCTGTTGCGATTCTGGGCATCTCGTACATGGTGCTCGCGACCGCAGCGATCCAGGCCATGCAGGGCATTGGCCAAAGTCAGCGTCGCCTCGAAGCCTCGCTCATCGCGGATCAAACCCTGATCGACGTTGAGATCAGCACCGAAACGGGGCAGCTCGTCGAACCAAAACTCGTCACCTGGCAAGACAGTCACTTCGAGGTGACCCTCGAAATCATCGACCTCTCTGAGATCCACCAGGGCAAAGGACTCCAAGGGGATGGAACTAGCTTGCTCGAGTTCCTGGGCAAGGAATCGAAGGGCGCGTTCGCTCCTTTTCGAGAGTCGAATCTACTGCTTGGATATTTGCGCGAGGTTCATATCACCGTTCAATGGCTTGAAGGCGGCAATGAACTGTACGTGACGCGCACAGCCTTCATATATGACCAACAGGGATGGATCGAAAACGAGCAGGAAGCTGGCCAAGCGCCTCCGGACGAAGGCGTGGGGTCGGACTCTTTGACAAACGGCGACATCCCGCAAGACATTCAGGATCAACTGCTCCGGGGTGCCCAATGACCGCCGTCGCGCACTACACCCCCAGCACCCCGAGCCCCCCGAGCACCCCGAGCAGCCAGCCCCCGCAGAACGCACCCGAAGTGGCCGCGCACAAGCGTCGCATGGGTTTCAGCATGATCGAAGTGATGGGCGCGGTGTTACTCACGTCGATCGTCATTTCGATCGCCGTCGCTTTTCAAATGAATTTGGGCTCAGCGACGCAGAACGCACGCGAGCGCCTGCGGTCTCAACGCCAAGCCGTCGCGCTGCTCGACCGGATGAGCCGCGACATCGCTGGCACCTACTTCATCGCTCCGAGAGTCACAAACGGTACGCCTGAGAGCACGCCTTGGATATTTTTGACCGTCCAGGATTTTCTCGACGAGGGCCTCGCGAGCGAAAGTTCAAACGCAATCAAGTTCGTCACCCGCAACTACAGCCCCCAAGACATCGACGGGCACTCCTCCGACCTCGCAGTCGTGGCCTACTACGTAGAGCTCCAAGAAGATCGACCCGGTTATCAGCTCATGCGATACCGAAGCACCCACATGCCACTTGCTTACGACCCGAGTTTTCCGAAAGTGGATGACCCGAACACAGACGTGGTCGGCGAAGACATCGCATCTTTCAAAATTCGCGTCGTCAATCAGACTGGGGACTTAGATCCTAAGTGGAGTTCGCTCCGTAAGAGCGGACGCCTCGCCCTGCCCCTCGGTGTAAAACTTGAAATCAGTATGCTGACCACCGACGAAATCATCGCGGCAGAACTCGATGAAGACTTCGAAATCCCGATCGCGCACGACGACGACGAAGAAGAAGAAGAAGAAGAAGACGGAGACCGCAAGACCTTCGCGAAAACTGTGATGTTGCCACTGCGCCCCCTCGACTGGAATTTCCTCGAAGAAATCGACAACGTGGAGAAAACCCCAAACGACGAGGAGGACCCTAACGAAGACGAGGAAGACGACGACGACGAAGAAGACGACGAGGACGACGAGGACGACGAAGACGATGAAGACGACGAGGACGAGGACGACTTCTAATGAATGAGGCAAACACGAACAGACGAGAGCGCGGAGTGGTCCTGCCCATGGTTCTCATTTTGGCGCTCGCCCTAACCGCGGCCGTCACCACATTTGTGAGCCGCGCGGTCATCGACAGCCTAATCGTTCGCAACCGTGACAACGTTGCGGTTGCAGAAGCGCTTGCGAAATCTGGGGTCCACATTGCCCGCGCAGTCCTACACGAGCAACTGCTACGCAAGATCGATGTCGCGCATCAACGCGGCGACGAAACCGAGACATTCGGCAATACCGAGCACGACCTCATTAACCGCATCGCGGACTACGACATTGAAACACCGGAAGGCGCGTTCCTCCATGTAAGCATCTTCGACAACAGTTCTCGCCTCAACATCAATTCTCTTGTGAAATACTCGACCGCGGAACAGGCCCATGGGATCCTCGACCTCGAAAAGGCCGAAGCCCTAGATCAGCTCGGGGCCGAACTTGCGGAACTCATACTCACGACTCTCGACGAGACTGACGCAAGTAACGATAAGCCGCAGCAACAACAGAAACAGAACCCGCTCAAAGCTGAAGGCCCAAGAAAAATCGACGAAGATGAAGGACTGCCGATCGCGGACGCCGAAGAATTCCTGACTGACTTTTTCGATCGCGTGATCGAGAATATGGAAGGCTCTGCCGACGAAAAGGAGTATGGGCCCCGAGAGCTTGCGAAAAACCTCCTCGACTACCTCGACCACGATCGGGTCCGGATCGACGGCGGCGACGAAGACGACTACTACCTCGCTCAAGACCCCCCTTACCTGCCGGCCAACAGGCCTCTTTTGAGTGTTCAAGAGCTCGGACTCGTCGAAGGGTTCGATCACAACCTGGTCAGAACATTAGAACCCTATTTGACCGTGTATCCCCTCTTCTCAGCCGAGGGGGTCAATATCAACACTGCGCCGGGGCATGTCCTTGGAAGTATCTATCAAGGAGAAGGCGGGGATCGCCGTCAACTACAGGAAGACCAAATTCTCGAAATTCTCGATGCACGTAAAAGGGGTTCGTATTTCTGCGACAGCACCGCAACAGATCCCGATCGCTGTCTGACCCTCGCCGAGGCCAACCTGTCCGGAGAGATCTATCCCCCCGTGAAGCTACCCGCGAAGTCGTGGGTCTATACTGTGATCTCCCAAGTCATATTTGGAGACATCGAACGCACGGTCGAAGCGGTGCTCAATATGACTCAAACGGGGAAATCGGCTCCCTTTCTACTATACTGGCGGATGCAATGACGAAGCGTTTTACGGGATGCCGTTCATGAAAAGCATATTGGGCCTAGACACCGGCTCCCACACCATTAAAGCGTTCGAAGTATTGCTGAACATGCGCGGCCCTCAATCGGGTCGAGCACGCGCGCATGCGAACAGCGGCATTGGTGACAACGCAGGCGACGGTACAAACACAGACGAGCAGCCCGAAGACTTGGGTGAGGCACTCCAGCGCTTCGTCAACATCGAAAAGTTGCAGACTGACCAGGTCATTTCCTCGATCCCCGGCGATCGGGTTTCCCTGCGCCGGCTCGAGTTTCCATTCAAAGACAAAAAGAAGCTCACCGCAGCGGTCCCGTTCGCAGTCGAGGGAGAAGTGCCCTTCGAGCTCGACGATGTCGTAATCGACTGGACCATGATGCCGCGAAACACCCATGCTGCGGGACACTGCGAAGTCTTGGCTGCGCTTACGCGCAAGACTGAAGTGGAGCGCGCTCTGTCAACTTTCCAGGCCGCCGGCATAGCCCCACGCACCCTGGAAGCCGAGGGCATGGTCCTAGGCAATCTCACCAGCGTGTTCGAGCTGTCAGGGAACCGGCTGCTTGTCGACCTGGGCCACAAGAACACAACGCTATGCCTCGTGGTCGATGGCCATGCCATTACAGCCCGCACCGTTCCGATGGGCGGCCTGGCGATCACCAAGGCCATCGCCGAGGCCCAAGGTTGTTCCCTAGACGAAGCCGAGCGCATTAAGTGCACCGACGGTGCTGTAGATGCAAACGGAGAAACGCTCCCCAAGGCAAATGCCGTAATCGCACGGATTTGTCGCGAAATCGTCCGCATGATCGAATCGAGCCAGGGCGACATCGCGTCGTTCTCCACGCCCAAGGAAGACGGAGAAGTTGAATCCACCGAAGTGAGCGAGCTCACGGTCATGGGTGGGACGTCGAAACTCAGAGGCATCACCCAAGCGATCTCCGAACAGGTCGGCATCGAGGCCCGCCCACTCGGTGATCCGATCGACGGCGATTTCACGGTGCTCATCACAGGTGTCGCCGAGGACCAGAGTGATGACGATGTGAACGAACATTTTGAAGAGATCGATGTCGCACTCTACGCACATGCCATCGCACTCGCAGTACGCGGCTCGGCACCCCCGATCACCAGGATCGACTTTCGGCAGAACGAGTTTGCCTACCGCACGAACTTTCTTCAGATTATTTCCGAGGACATTCGCCCAACACTGATTCTCGCAGCGGTCGCCGCCGGTTTCGCACTGCTTTCGTTCGGAGTCTCCCTCGCCCTTGAATCAAGCCGCGCAAGTACCCTCGAAGACAGAACTCGCGCGCTCTACTCCGAAGTCATCCCAGACGAAAATCCGGAAAGTCCTGTTCCCGCGTTAGGCACCGCGCTGCGCAACGCCCAGGACCGCGCCGACTTTCTAGGTATCTACGGAACCGATCTCTCTGCGGTCGATCTTTTGACCGAACTTTCCCAGCGCATTCCAAAAGATGTTCAAGTGCAGTTCGAAGATCTCAACATCGACCGACGGGTGGTGAAGATCAAAGTCGTTGGCGACTCGTACCAGTCCGCGGATCGCCTCAAGGGTTTACTCACCAATTCGCCGCCGTTCGGCAATGCTGAAGTGGCAAAGGTAAAATCACGCGGAGAAGGAAAGACTTTCGATTTGACACTCAACATCTCAGCCGAAGGTGAGTCATTGTGAATGCACTGATTCAACGCTTGATCGACGCTTGGTCAGGTATTTCAGCCCGTGAGCAAATGCTCGTCGGTGTAGCGGGCGGGCTAACGATCGTTTCGCTTCTGTTTGTTGGCATCGTGCAACCCATCATCGGCCTTTCGACTACGGTCGCCTCCCGCGTCGACGCCGCAGAACAAGAACTACTCGCCATGAATCGGCTGCGCCGTCAGTATGACATCGTGAATACGAGTCTGAGCAAAGTTGAAGAACGCATCCGTGCGAATCACGAAAAGCGCAATCTGCTGACCTTGCTCGAGTCCCTCGCGGCCGCGTCTTCTGTGCAAGTGAACTCAATGGAAGAACGCAAAGCCCAAGACGATGAAAAATACAAAGAGACCCGTGTCGAGGTTCGACTCAAGAGCGTGTCGCTCAAGGACACCGTGAGTTACCTCACCGCAATCGAATCGTCCGACCAACTCCTCACCGTCAAGAGCCTGCGAATCAAGAAGCGCTCGGACCGCAGCAACTTGCTCGACGTGACTTTCAACGTATCGACCTTCGACATCCTTTAAATTCACCCCGAATTCTCATTCGGATTACTCGGCTCTCTGCTCAGGGTCACCCGGCTTTCTTTTTGGGATCAGACGACGTCGTTCTGCTAACTATCAGAAGCGCCACTCACCAGAACCGCTGATTCACTCAGCCCGGAACCACCAAGCAACTATGGCCGACACTGAATCGATTCTCACTGCACGGCTTCCACGAAAGCTGAGAGGCCTCGGCATTCCATTGGCCGCGACTGCACTGACGTTGTTTTTCATCGTGATCGGGTTTCCGTATCACCACCTCACCAATCAGGCAGCGGCCACTGTGGGGGAGTCACTCGGCGTTGAATTTGAAGCGGGGGATTCCGGTTTTACGTTCGGGCTCAACGGCCCAGGGCTCAGATTCAACAACATCGACCTCGCGACCCAGACTGGGGATACCTACGCCCTGGACGCACTGCGCTTTGGTCCCGCCTGGTCACTCAGCTGGTTCATGCTCGAACCCACCCTGTTTTTCGAGATCGAATCCCCTCTCGGCAATGCCGAAGGCAAGATTTCACCGGGCGAAAACCCGAGCATCGACGCAACGATACAAAACGCCATCTTGACCGACATCGCCTTCCTTGAACAAGCGCTGCCCTTCAAACTCACCGGAACCATGTCCGCCCAAGCTTCGATCGAAACTGCAAACGACCACTATGACGGCCCGTTTTCATTCGACCTAGCCGATGGGAATATCAGTACAGAAGCTCTACCGACCGAGATCGCTTACGACACGGTGCACGGCGAAGTGATGATGGGTGGTGAGTACTTTGTAGCGATTTCGACATTCGAGCTGCTCGGTCCCATGATCAATGCAAAAATTAAGGGTCACATCACCAACGGTGTCGCGGCGACCGATCGCAGCATCGATCTCGACTTGACCTTCAGCGAAATCCTGCCTCCCCTTCAGGCCACAATCGAAGCGCTGGGTGCGAAGGTTGACCCCGATGGCACTGCCAAAATACATATCGGCGGCACGCTCGAAGCGCCGGTCTTTCGGTAGCGAGCCACAAACTTTGCATCGTTGATTCGACGCGGCTGTCTGCAAAATCGAGGTTAGACTTTCCGACCATGCCGGCCACTGCGGACGAACTCCAAAAAGTCTTCAAGACTCTCTCCGACCCCACTCGGCTTCGCATCCTGCGTCTTCTCGAAAACGAACAACTTGTCGTTCAGGAGCTGATGGAAGTGCTGGGGATGGCCCAGTCCCGTGTTTCGCGTCATCTCGCGATTTTGCGTGAAGCCGGCTTGGTCCTCGACCGCCGCGACCGCACCTTCGTCTCGTATCGGATGTGTCCGCCCACCGAACCCTGGTGGCAAGATGCCTGGAAATTGGTGCACGATAACCTCAAAGGCGATTCGACTTCTGAACGCGATGACGCGGCGCTTGCCCGGGTCGTTGCGGCGCGCGGACAGTCGTCACGTGGTTTCTTTGACATCGTAGGTCCGGAATGGGACGCGATCCGCAAGGTCTTCAACGACGACCATGCCCGAGCGCGCGCGATCAATCGCCTCGTCGACCCCAACCAGCACATCGCCGACATTGGAACGGGCACCGGTATTCTTGCGATCGAACTCGCGCGACTCGGTGTCAGCGTGATCGGAATCGACGGTTCAAATCGCATGCTCGATGCCGCGCGCGAAAACCTCGCGAACGACGAATTGGCTTCGTCGAGTCGCGTCGAGTTTCGCGTGGGCGATGCCCATGACCTCCCGTTGGAGGATGCCGAAGTGGACGCCGCCTTCGCCCATATGGTGCTTCAATATTTGGCGAAGCCCGCAAGCGCGCTTGCAGAAATGCACCGAATTGTTCGTCCGGGCGGTTCGATCATGTTGGTCGACTTTGTCCGTCATGACCTCGACTGGATGCGCAATGAACTGGGCGTTGAATCGCTGGGCTTTGAACTCGACCAGGTACGGGACTGGCTCGAAGGGCTCGGCATGATGGACATTACGATCCAGGTGGATCCCCCGGCGACCAAGGCGCGAGATCTCCCTTCGACCTTCATCGCCTCGGCTCGAAAGGCACAGGCTTGAGGGGCGAGCGCGTATCCACCTCACCGAGGGATGCGTAAGTGACTTCTCCCCCGCCTGCACCGCGAATCGATGGGGTGCTCTTCGACGCCACGGGAACACTCTTCGACACAGCCGAGAGCGTCGGGACGGTTTACGGACGCGCGGCAGAAGCGCACGGGATCTCTCTCCCGGCTTGGCGACTCGATGATGCGTTCAACCGCATCGTGGCCAGCGCTCCGCCCCGGGTCTTTCCAGATTGCGACGCCTCCCGTGCAGCGCAACTGGAACAAGGCTGGTGGCGGAAGGTCGTGCGGAGCACATTTTTGGCGGCAGACAGCACGGTCGTGTTTCCGGACCCCAATGCGTTCTACGACAGCCTCTTCGATGCGTACAAGGAAGCCGGTGCTTGGAAGCTGCGAACCGGTGTGGCAGAGGGCCTCCGAGAACTCAAGCGACGCGGCATCGCGACAGGCGTCGTTTCAAACTTCGACCAACGCTTGCCCATGATCCTGCAAGCACTCGAAGTTGCTAGTTTTCTTGACATTGTGATCACCCCAGCTGTATGCGGGTTTGAGAAACCCGATCCCGGCATCTTCAAAGCCGCCCTGCTCGCGTTGGGCACTGAAGCGAGTGCAACTCTCTTCGTGGGGGACCACCCAGAAAAAGACCGCTCGGCCGCCGAGCGAGTCGGCATGCGGAGCCTTGACCCCGACGTTCTCGAAAGCCTTCAAGACATTGCAACTCACATCGGGGCGGAGACGGCGACGTAATCATCATCTACCAAGCGCGAATGCCCCACGAATGACTGACGAGGCGCGCTAGCTTCGCAAAAACGATCAAGGAACCCAAGCATGGCCGAGCAGGACAAAGATTCCGCACTGACATTTTTTCAAGACCGCTACGAACTCGACGAATCGCGACTCAGTGACGTCCTCGATACGACGCTCGAACGAGAGGTCGATTACGCGGACCTATACTTCGAGTACTCGACGCAGGACTCGGTCGCGATCGAAGAAGGCATTGTCAAAAGTGGCAGCCGACACCTCGAACAAGGGGTCGGGGTGCGCGCGGTCTGCGGGGAGCGCCAAGGCTACGCCCATTCTGACGAGATCAACCCAGCGAGCATGCAGCTCGCCGCCAACACCGCACGTTCGATTTCGCAGAACAGCGCCAAGCAAGGCGCAGTCGCGGTCGGCCGGGGGAACGACGCCGTTTCGAATCTCTACCCCGTCGCCATGTCACCCACCGACGTCGCGGTCGAGCAGAAGATTGATCTGATTTCACAGATGGACATTTATGCCCGCGCCATCGACCCGCGCATCAAGCAAGTCAGCGCGAGCGTCATTACGCAACATCGCAGCATTTTGATTGCGAATAGCGACGGTCAATTGGTAGGCGACGTTCAGCCTCTTGTTCGACTCAACATCCAGCTGCTTGTCGAAGACGCAAAGCTCGGCACCCGCGAGATGGGATACCAGGGCATGGGGGGGCGATACGAATTCGAGAAGCTCACCTCCCCTGACATGTGGAAGCCGCTGGTCGACGAAGCCGCACGCGTCGCGATTCTCAACCTTGGCGCAGAAGATTGCCCGGCCGGCGCAATGAATGTGGTGCTCGGCCCAGGCTGGCCCGGCATCTTGCTCCACGAAGCCATCGGCCACGGGCTCGAGGGCGACTTCAACCGCAAAGGCACGAGCGCATTTTCCGAAATGCTCGGCAAGCGCGTCGCAAGCGAAGGGGTCACGGTCGTTGACGACGGCACCCTCGCCCACCGACGCGGCTCCATCAACGTGGACGACGAAGGCACGCCTTCGAAAAAGAACGTGCTGATCGATGACGGCATTCTCGTCGGCTACATGACCGACCGCCTGAACGCGCGACTCATGGGCACCGAACCCACCGGGAACGGCCGCCGTGAGAGCTACGCCGACCTCCCCATGCCGCGCATGACCAACACTTTCATGCTTGCCGGGGAAGAAGACCCCGCGGACGTGCTGAGCTCCGTCGACAACGGCATCTACGCAGTGTCGTTTGGTGGCGGCCAAGTCGACATCACGAGCGGCAAGTTCGTCTTCAGTGTCAGCGAGGCATACAAGATCGAAAACGGGCGCGTCGGTGCACCAGTGAAGGGTGCAACCCTAATCGGCAATGGTCCGGACGTGCTCAAGCGGGTCAGCCGCATTGGGAACGACCTCGAACTCGACCAAGGCGTAGGGACCTGCGGCAAGGATGGCCAGAGTGTGCCTGTGGGAGTTGGCTTGCCCACCATTCGCCTCGATCAAATTACGGTTGGGGGTACCCAGGGATGAGCGCTTCAAACGAAGTTGCCACGCGGTCGAGCGAGTCGATTGTTGAACAAGCCTTGGACACCACCCTTCGAGCAGGTGCCGATAGCGCCGACATCGTGCTGGTACGCGGACGCTCTCTCGAGGCCCGCGTGCGCGACGAGACCGTCGAATTCGTCAAGCAGGCCCAAGAGCAGGTTCTGGGGATCCGCGTGTTGATGCAAGGCGAAGGCGGCATGAAAACCGCGGTGACTTCAACCAGTGATCTTGCGACTCCGGCCATCGAACAGATGGCACGAGAAACGGTCGCCCTGGCCCGCGCAACCGAAGCGGACCCCGCCGCCGGACTTCCCGAAGACGGCTTCGCGACCCACCTTCCCGACCTGAATCTCGTCGAGCCAAGCGACCGCGACACCCAGGTCGATGTCAGGATCGAAGATGCGCGTGCTGCCGAACGTGCCGCCCGGGCATACGATGAGCGCATCACCAATTCAGAAGGAAGCCAAGTCGGCTCCGATTTCTCAACCATCGCCTACGGAAATTCCAACGGGTTCGTGGGCCAGTACGAATCTGCATCCCATTCTCTGTTCAGTGAACCCATCGCGGGCTCAGGCGAGAATATGCAGCGCGATTATTGGATGACTGCGGCGAGAAAACTCGCAGAACTGGATTCTCCTGAAGAAGTCGGATCCCTCGCAGCCGAACGCGCGGTGCGTCGTTTGAATGCCCGCCAAGTCAGCACCACTGTCGTTCCGGTCATCTTCGAAAGCATGTTGGCCGCAGGGCTCATTCGACAACTTGCGGCCCTCGTCAGTGGATACTCAGTATACCGAGAGTCCTCCTTTCTCTGCGACAAACTCGGCGAAGTAATCGCCGCTCCTTCCGTCACGATTATCGACGACGGCCGCCTCCCCGGAGGCCTCGGAAGCAAACCATTCGACGGCGAAGGCCTGCCTACCCGGCGCAACGTATTGGTCGAAAACGGCAAGCTCAACACCTGGCTGCTCGATAGTTACTCTGGCCGCAAGCTCGGCTTCCCATCTACGGGCAATGCTTCGCGCGGCGCGGGCAGCCCGCCCGGTGTTGGCACCACAAACTTGTGGCTCGAACCGGGCAACGAAAGCCTTGACGACATCATCGCGCGCACCGATCGTGGGCTGCTCGTGACCGAGCTTCTCGGCATGGGGTTCAACCCGGTGACCGGCGACTACTCGCGCGGGGCGGCAGGACTTTGGATCGAAGGCGGGGAGATCGCCTACCCGGTCGAAGAAATTACGATCGCCGGTCACTTCGGCAAGATGCTCGAAGAGATCGATGCCATCGGAAGCGAACTACTCTGGATGGGCTCGGTCGCGGCACCCGCGGTGCGCATCGCGTCGATGACGGTCGCGGGCGAATAGAGCGTGTCTCTCCATCACTCGCCGCGCTGCGTCTCGTACGATCCCGAGACGGAGCATTTTCGTCGTGGATAAGGCTGAGTTTTTCAGTGATGCGCGCACGGATTTGCCAGGGCCGCTCTCCGGGTTGCGGGTCCTCGAAGCGACGACGACATGGGCCGGGCCCATGTGTGCGTGCCTTCTTGCCGACATGGGGGCCGACGTCATCAAGGTCGAGCATCCCCAAGGTGAAGTCGCGCGTCGCCTGCCCCCACACCTACCCGGCACCGAACCCCCACAATCGTTCATGCACGCGTCGGTCAACCGGAACAAGCGCAACATGAGTCTCGACTTGCGCGCTCCCCAAGGACGCGAACTCTTCCTCAAACTCGCCGAACAAGTCGACGTCGTGATCGAAAACTTCAGACCCGGCACCATGGCGCGTTGGGGCGTTGGGTACGAAGACGTCAAAGCGCGACGGCCGAGCACGGTCTACGTGTCTATCAGTGGTTACGGCCAGTTCGGGCCGAGTTCGGGACGCGTTGGGTACGATCCCCTGGCCCAAGCGGAGAGCGGCTTCCTTTCGCTCAATGGGTCACCGGACGGCGAGCCTGTTAAATCGCCAACCTTTCTTGCCGATGATCTCGGCGGCCTGCACGGAGCCCTCTCTGCCCTGGCCGCATTGCGCCACCGCGACGCAACCGGTGAAGGGCAACACATCGACGTCGCTCTGCTAGACAGCCTGGTTTTTCAGTCGAACGGCTACCTCACGTTGGCGGCAATGGGGGCCGACATGCCGCGACTTGGCAACCAGTTTCGAGTCGCAGCCCCCGCGAACACGTACCCATGTCTCGACGGCTCCGTCATGGCTGGAGTCCTGCTCGACACCCACTGGAAAACCCTGGCTCGCGTGCTTGGGCACCCCGAACTCGCCGACGACCCGCGATATGCCACCGCGCCCGAACGCATTGCACACCGAGAAGAAGTCGACGGACTCGTCGGAGCATGGATGGCGAAGCAAGCCGTTGCCACAGTACTCGCCACGTTTGCAGAAGCCGGGATCCCCGCAGCGGAAGTCCGCACCTACGCCGCTGCCGCCCAAGACCCGCACATCCAAGAACGCGACATGCTTCAGCGCGTGCCGGACGACGATGGACCCCTTCGCGATGTTCCAATCACCGGGCCCGCCGCCAAATTTTCTCGAACGCCGACGCGAGTTCGTTCGAATGCTGCGGCGCTTGGAGAGCACACCGCCCAGATCCTGGATGAACTCGGTGTCTCAGAAGAAGAACGAGAAGACTTACGAAATGCGAGTGTGATTTAGCAGCGAGTTGTTTCTTCTAACGCAGTGCCCGTGATCCGAGTTGCCCGAGGGCTACGCCGGGCAGCCCGTCTTCCAATCCACTGAAAACTCGCCCCCTGCGATGCGGTCCTCGCCCGTGCCGCACAACGCTTCGACCCGCGACGTCCCCCGGTAGTGCTTGCTGCCCTGCGCAAACTTGGGCGAAGCGCCACGCCCGAGCGCGCCGCGCCCTATTCGTCAGTCGCCATGCGAACCAAGGTCCGGAGCACAACGCTTCGCTGTGCACCACCGAACAACAGGGTCATGTCTTCGTAGAGACTCGGGTCACTTACGAGTAGCCCCAACGTGCCCTCACCTTCTTCGATCTTCTCGAGAACCGAGTTGAGTCGCGTCACTGCGGCAACCGCTTCATCACTCAGGCGTCCCGATTCTTCATCATAAATCAGTGCGTGCAACAGCCCGTCACCGTTTTTCACTTCTAAAAGAATGTCCGACAAGGAATCGAGGGACTCTTGAATGTCCGC
>Ga0115003_10000961_pt1 | contig 25770 bp, 22 predicted proteins | sample ArcticOcean_MG_C_7_FD_88736 | JGI IMG/M metagenome (GOLD analysis project Ga0115003, IMG submission 88736) | Marine microbial communities from western Arctic Ocean - ArcticOcean_MG_CB11_88 | ecosystem: Environmental > Aquatic > Marine > Oceanic | place: Arctic Ocean: Canada Basin | collected... | reverse complement strand
GCACGATACAGAGCTAGGCGGAACACCCGTGCGGGACATTGACTTTCCTTGGACCGGCTTCTTGCGTCTCTCGACCGGCCGACTCCCGTTCCAAGTATTCGGGGTCCTGGACGACGCTCTTGTGTGCAACCTCAATATCCCCACAATGCAAGACCGCGTCAATCAGATAAGAAAATGACGCGGATCCCATTGGAGCCAAATCTCCGACAGGCCATGGGAGTAGTCTTTGCGGCGATTGAAACGATTCTGTGGTTATGGGTCCCGGCACCAACGCCGAACAACGCCATGAAGTTATTGCAAAAGCGGCGAATCCCTGAAGAAACCATCAGGGCTTTGATCTTGCGCATCGACGAAACGCCGATGCCACCGACCTCAACCATGTAGATGCCGGTCCAGTCAGCGACCTACATGCGCGATGTTCATTTCGTTTCCCTCTGCCACAACCATTGCGTGCGCAAAGCCGAAGACATCGCGACAATCATTCGATCACCTTGAACAGACGCGGGACTTCCCATTTGGCACAATGGCGGGGCCCAATCTGTGAAGTCGGCAGACAGAGCCTGCTCTTCCCGCGTGTCTTCATTAGAGGTTAAAACCGGACAGCACTAGGCATGTAAGGCACACACCCGCGAACTCGCCTGTGTCTCAGCTATTGTCGAAGCCAATGACCTCGCCCGACAACAGCTCTCACACAGCCCGCATTTCATCGCTGGATGGACTGCGCGGCGTTGCCGCAATCGTGGTCGTCATCGGCCATACGATCGGTGCACTGCGATCGCCACCTGGAATCGCGGGCCCGTCCGTCATCCTCTTCTTTGTATTGAGTGGCTACTGCCTCGCTGCGTCCGCACTGCGCGGAGATCGTTTGAGTGACCGCGCGCAGTTCTATGTCCGCAGGATCTTTCGCATTCACCCTCCGTTCGTTGCAGCGCTTCTGATCGCTTGGACTGCGTCGCATATTGCCTGGTCGGGCCCGTGTTGCGCTGGACTCTCACCTTGGATTTTGAACTTCACCCATCTTTCGATGCCAGCCGGCGAACTCGTTCAGCACATGTTTTTTCCGGGAACCGCGCAAGGCTTCATGCCGGTCGGGTGGACCCTTGAAGTCGAGATGATCTTTTCGCTTCTGCTTCCTCTTTTCGTCTTGCTTGCACGAGAAGGGCATTGGTCAATCGCCTTGGGGCTTGCGCTCTGGGCACTGTTCCAGCGGGAGCCCGCCTATACCGGACAGGTCTATGCCATCCACTTCGTCGTCGGCATTTTGGTGTACGAAGGAGCCGGGCGAATTGGTGCCGCAATGAAGCGCGCACCGCGCGTGGCGCCCCTTGTTCTGGCATTGGTGGCCGCCTATGCAACCTTGGTCGGAATGAATTTTATTCCGGTGCAATGGAACATTTTCTTTTGGCCAGGCATATCAACCCTGCTCTCGACGCCGCTGTTCGCTCTGGCCATTTCATCGATCGCGTTCACGATTGCGGCCGTTCATTTGACGTCAGTTCGAAGCTTCCTCGAATGGCGACCCATCGCTTTTTTGGGACGCGTTTCATACAGCCTCTACTTGCTGCATTTCACGGTCCTCCTTCTAGGTGTCCGAATGGTTGCCAGACCCCTTACGGACTTCGAACTGATCGGTTTTATTCTTGTCGTTGTCGCGATTTCAACGATTGCTGCGGCAACGATGTACCGCTTCGTGGAACTTCCTTCGATCCAGGCTGGGAACAGGGTCTGTTCTTGGATCGCCCGCTATTCACAATCTGAAGAACGGCTATCTCGCATTCAGAGCCAGGACACGTCATCGGGCAGTCGAAATGCCTAGTGACGCGCGAACTCAGCAAACCCCCGACAAAGAAGCCTTGCGCATCGACTTACTTGAAGGCATTCGCAAAGACCTCGCGACACTGACACGCACGCAAAAAGACGCGAGTGAAGGCGCAACCCATAGCGAAAACCGCGCAGAACACGCCAAAGACACTCGAGCAACAGAGCAAGGCTACCTGGCTCGCGGTCTTGCCGAGCGAGTCGAAGAACTGCACTTGGCCGAAGCGCGTCTTGTACAGCTCCCACTTCGCGCGTTTGAACCGAGCGATACCATTGAAATCACTGCGGTGGTACACATCCAAGAAAAATCGAACCCGGTCGACCAACTTTGGTGGATCCTTCCAATGGCGGGTGGCATGCAAGTTACAAATGCAAACTTTGTCGTTCGAACCATCACCCCAAGCTCACCGATGGGCCGCGCATTGATGGGCCTTCAGACTGACGATGATGGCGTTTTTCGCACACCGCGTGGTGAGCGGGCGTTTCGCGTCATCGCACTGTACTAGTCGTGGCGTTGAACTATTCATGACATTGAACTAGTCACGCAAACGCACGAAACGAAGCCGCGGCACGCGCGACCCCATTCAGCCAACTAGCCCCGAGAGGACCCATACCATGGAAACATTCGAACTCGCGCGACATTTCATGACTGTGCTCGAAGAAGGCGACGTCGACAAAGCCCGCGCCTGTCTTCAACCGGACGCGAAAATCTGGCATAACTTCGATGACGTAGAGCAAACCGTCGACGAAAACATGGCGCTGCTCGCATGGATGACTCGCAAGAGCCAGAGCCGGGCCTACGAAATTACGCGCCTCGAAGAGATCCCCGGCGGCTATTTGCAACAACACATCCTCACGATCGAAAACATGCAGGGCGCAACCATGCGCATGCACGCTTGCGTCCTGGTTCGCGTTCGCGACGGGCTCATCGAACACATCGAGGAATATCTAGACCCCGCCGCGGTTGCCAAGCTGTCCTAACGGGGAAGACAGCACACGGTCGAAATGCAGATCATCCGTTGATCAGGGATGCCGATACTTCGGTGAGCACGTCCCGACTGGTCTCCAGGTTGGGCAACAGCATAATTTGATTGAGACCGGCCGCCTCGTAGCCCGCAATTCGCGCCGCAAGTTCCGTCTTCGTTCCGATCATGCATGTCGCTCGAAGAACGACCTCGGTCAGAAATTGTTCCTCTTCCGGGATCACCCAACAGTTATGCCCGGCATGGATCCGTTGATGGCGACGCTCTTCGGGAAAGGTTTCGAGTAGCGCGGTGTAGTCATGCCAAATTTCGTCCATGTACTGGGGCGGCTTTTTACCGAAATTTCGCCACTGGTCATACGCGAAATGGATCCCAGCCATCGCCATCGCGCCACACTGTGACTTCACGCGATCGGAGGTGATGGCCTCCCCTTTCCGTAGAACAGTCATCGTGGTCAACATCGTCGTATAGAAACTTTCGCGAGCGATCGTGCGATTCGCAGCCGCGGCTCCCGTTTCGATCATCTGCCAAACATATTCGAGTACGCCTGGGTCAGGGAGCATGCCCAGCACGGCACCGTCGCCATGCTTGCCTGCCAGGCCAAGCGACTTTGCGCCAAAACCGGAAACGTACATCGGGATCTCGTCGGCGAAGTTCACGAAGCCGCGTTCTGGCATGATGTGACGAATCGGCGTTGTGGCTTCACCCTGATACGCGAGCGTTTCTTGACCACGAAGCAACGGCCCGACTTCGCCGAGGTAGCGATCAAAGGGCGCAATTTTGACCGGAGGCAAGCCCATCACCCGCATCGCCGTGTTGCCCGCGCCGACGCCGAAGAAAGTACGCCCGGGGGCGATCGTGTTAATCGTAGCGATCCCCGCCGCATTGACGGACGCGGGTCGTGTTCCCGCGATCGCAACGCCCGTGCCCAGTTTGATGGTTGAGGTCCGGTCGGCCGCCAATGCAAGGCAGGCGTAGCAGTCAGACCAAAGCATTTGGCTATCCGCCATCCACGCATGGGTGAAACCCAGTTCTTCTGCGACGACGACGTAATCGATGTCACTGACACGCGAAGCAACACAAACGCCAAATTCCATCTCGCCCCCCCTACTGGTCGAACGCGATTACAAAACAACGCCGCTCAGCATACCAACGGAAGAGGCGGCGAAATATGATTCCAAGATTACCTCGCTTCCGGTCATGTTGAACATCACGGGGTCAGCCACGTCGTGAACCGCCTTTTTTTGCAATCGAGGTGCTACATGCAACCCAAAATCGCGCTCTATATCGCTCCGCCTTCGCGCAACACCGTGCGCGGAACGTTCGTGCTTCTTCTATAGAAGGGACTCGAGTCTAAGAAAGTGAGCATTGATCTATTCACCGAGGAGCATCACAACCCCCCGTTTTGCGAATTGATTCCACGTGACCAAGTTCCGACCTTGGTCTTCGGCTCCGCCATCTTTGGCAAACAAAGCCGAGAAGCTCTGGGGGATCGGGACGCACGGGGCTAATTCACATTGCTATATGAAACTCACGCTTCGCTTGCGTTCGGGAGGAGGGATGCATTTGGTAACCTGTGACGCCGCGAGCCGTTCGCTGCATTTAAGTCTAGGTTTTCGGCCATTCTACGAGGTCTTTCATGTCCGATCGTTCCCTCAATCTATTCCCCTCGGAGTTTGCTCAGTTGCGTGGGAACGCTCGGCTAGTCGTCTACATCGACCTCAAGAGCCCGTATGCCTGGATCGCGATCAAGCCCACACGCGAAATGGCGAGCGCAGCAGGTGTCGAAATTGATTGGCGTCCTTTTACTTTGGATATCCCTAGCTACCTCGGCTCTGCCAAACTGGCGAAGGACGGCAAAAGGGTCGAATCGTCCAGTCGAACGCCTCAGCAATGGAGCGGGGTGAAGTACGCGTATCGAGACGCTCGCCGCTACGCGATGCTCACAGACAAAACGTTGCGCGGCACCGTCAAGATCTGGGATTCGAGCCAGGCGGGGATCGCGATGCTCTGGGCCAAGCAGCGGGGCCTCTTCGACCGCTTCGTTGACATCGCATATGAGTCGTTTTGGAAGCGTGAGCTCGACATCGACGATGTCGAGGTTCTTGAACGGACACTCACCGCCGCCGGCATTGAAACCGCAGGCTTTCGCGACTGGCTTGCGGGGGCCGGACGCGCGCTGCACGACAAAATCAACAACCAGGCGTTTGATGCCGGGGTTTACGGTGTCCCGACTTACCTCGTTGAGGACGAAATGTGGTTTGGTCGCGAACACCTGCCTCGGGTGGCCTGGCTGTTGGCGGGACGAAAGGGCCCTGCACCAACGGTCTCCAACCGGAGCTTCGCTCAATGAATATCGACACACAGCTCGAGAAGTCGACTCTCACGGTTACGCTCGACGTGCGGCATCCATTTTGTTTTCTCGCGCTTGGGCCGGCGCTCTCGCTCGCGAACGAGTGCGGGTTCGAGGTCAACTGGCTACCCAGAGCCGCCGAACCGCTACGCCCGCCTAAGCCGTCTGCCGAACATGACGATCGAGGCATCCGCCACCGGCACCACCGCGCCCAAATGGTTGGAAGAGAGATCGCGGTGTATGCCGAAGCGCAATCACTCACAATCAAAGATCCGTATCGAAACGGTTCAGCAGACGCGCTCCATATGGCGTGGTTGTACGTACGGAACACAAAGCCCGACGTCTTTGAAGCGCTTCTGGTCAAGTCGTTCCGGCGCTACTGGTCGCTGGAACTCGACGTCAGTGACGTCAACGCAGCCGCAAAGCTTGTTACTGAGTTTGCTGGGGACGCTCGCGAGTATAAGTCTTGGGCCAGTACCGAAGGCCCCGCGGCTCTTTCCCAAGTTGGCGCAGAACTCGACGCAGTCGGCGCCGTAACCGCACCCACCTATCTCGCCTGCGGCCAGGTTTTTCAAGGGCGTCAGCATCTGCCGATGATTCGCTGGCTGCTCGATGGAGAAATCGGTCCGTTCCCAAACTAGCCAAGTCAGGATCAACGCTAGTGCGCGCGACTCGGATGACACAGTTTTCGCGCGACTACTTGCCTCGCGCCAGCCGCCCCGACGAAAACGTCGACCGTTTGAACTTTGGCTTGGGGTTGAGCTTTTCGACGAAGAGCACGGATTCGGTGTTGCGCTGTAAATCTCGCATCTTCGATTCGGTGCTTACCCATACGTCTTCGAATGAGCGAATCGATGCCGCCTTGGCGGTCATCTCCTTCACTTCGACGTCATAGTCGTCCCAGGAGCGCGTGCGGAGTGGTACAAAGTGTTCGGGTTCCACGTAGGCCACCGTCTTCCGATAGTCGGCCTCGATACCCGCTTTCAAAATGGACTCGACGACGTAGACGGGCTGTCCATCGATCACTTCGTCGGGCAGTCGCTTGTGATCGGCGTCTTTTACGTCCTGCACCATAAAGTCGCCGAACGTGTAGTCGGTCCCAAGAAAAGAAGTCTTCGAAAGGTCGGCCCGCCGCACCCGCCGGGTACTTGGGGCATAGATAAACTCTTCGTTCGGGCCGGGATCGTTCCCAATAATGAGATACTTGGTGTGTCGCAAATCGAACGGCGCAGATACATCGATTCGCAACCGGTAGCGAACGCGTCCTTTGGGCTTGCCCTTGTCATCGCGTTCATCTTGAATTCGCATCTCAAAGCGACTCACTTGCTCGCTCCCGCCCGGGTCACGAGAGAGGATCCGAAGGTCTTGTTGACTCGAGCGCGTTTGCTGATCGGTGTAGCGCTCGTAAATTTCACTGGCCGTGAGCGCCGAGTCGAGCTTTGCCCCGCTTTTCGTTTCTGCGTGCGATACCAAGGACACCGTCGTCGCAATTAACCCTGCAGCGACGAGCCCAGTGATCATTCTGACGCGTTTCATCATGCTCCCATTTTCCATCGTTTGCGGAGCCAAGTCGCTCAGCCCCCGCTCACTGTGTAAAACTCACGGCTCCATTGCCCGAAAAATTCGCAAGGAAGTCGCCCAAGTCTACTTTCGTAAATATGAACGCCAATATTGTGCAGGGTTCATTCACATTTCGGAACGAAATTGTCCAGGACGACTGAGTCTGTTTTGCCTGGGACATCGACTTGACGATCGTAAAGTCCTTCGTAGTGCGTTCATGCGAGTCGCGTCCCCGTCCCCTAGTTTTGGGACAAGCTCGTTTCGCAACGCGACGATTTCGACGCAAGCGAGTTGTTCTACGAACACGTTTTCCTCGTGGGCAGCGTGCTTCGGTTTCTGGAAAGTAAGCTCGCTCCGGGGGAAACGTCCTCGTAAGCGAACACGAAGTTATTCAGCTGGTTTCGGCGCGCCTAACGGCTCAGCTGGCCTCGAGTGCATCGAGCACAGAACGGGGCACCTCGAAGTGCGACACTTCGGTTGGCTCACCAAGGCCATCGAACATTTCGCGCAGCGCGGTACCGCAAGAACCGAGTGCTTCTTGATCGAGCTGTTCTGCGATGTCGTTGAAACCGCCTTCCAAGACGAGTTCCGATGCCCGAGTCGTGAATGCTTCCACGCCCCAATCGCGCGCATCATTGCCTGCCCGGAGTTTAATCTTGAACTCCGCTCGGTTTTCCGCGGGCGCGTGGTAGTGCGGACGTTCGCGAAACAGATCCACCCGTAAGAGTTCGCGGTTGTCGTCAGGCAGGTCGCTAAAAACGTAAAGCGATACGCCGCCATCGAACTTGTCGATCTCGCGTCGACACGCGACAAAGCGCAGGCCGCCAACCTGCAGCTCCGCCTCGTCACCCTTCACGATCTCAAGCTGTGCCATTTCTTCCTGCGGTTCGTGGGTCGTGGTCATGCTGTTTCTCCTTGCGCGGCCAAGCGAAGTCGACCCGTCGCAATGTTAAACGGGTCGCAGGCGAAATACACAAATGTTTCGGTCGGTGCGTGATTCGTAGATTTTCATCTGCGGAATGGCGTCGTGAACCAGCGGCCAAATCTCGGCCCGACTCGCGTCATCCAACAACTGGGCATGCGCGGCAAACCGGCGCCCCGCGACCTGCACTTCGACCTCAGGATTGGCTTCGAGATTGTAACGCCATGCCGGATGCCGCTCTTGGCCCATGGCACTGGCCACGATCAGAAAACCGCTATCCTGCTCAATGCATGCGAGATGGACGGACCGCGCCTTGCCCGAATGCCGTCCTACCGCAGTCAGGGTTAGCATCGGCATGGTCGGCGGTCCCATCGCGGTATAGCGACCGTTGGTTTTGCGAAAGACAAACGGATCCACGCGAGAAAAGATCCTGCGGACGAGCCATGTCGTCACCGGGTTCGTGGTGAGCCAAACGATAGTGGGATTCGCGCTAGCCATACGCTGAACCTGAGCCTAAGTCGCGCGCTGCATTCCCGCCTACTCGCATTCCGCGGCAGTGCCGGTTGCCGGCCAATGGCGGCATTCATCGTCTGATTCACGTTCTCCGTCGTAGGCTATTGCGACTTGTCCCAACTTTGCGAAGCGTGTGTTGCTGTACCTGATGCCGTTGCAGCCGCACACCGGCTGGTCGACCCATCGGGGCATACGACGCCGACGAAGTCGCTGCAAAGATTTTCGTCCTGCACACAGCGTCCTTCATACTCCACCGAGACACCCGCGCTGCTGGCGTCGCACCTGTTGCCCCAGGTCTCACCCTCACAAACAAAAACGGGGTCGTAGTTCCGCAGGCAAAAATACGGCACCGTTTCGCAAACACCTGCGTCATCACGGGTAACGAAAGCCCTGCTACAGAACTTGGTAGCCCAGCAACCAGCCTTGCTGCGACACACAACCGGGTTGGGCAGCGGCGAAAAGGCGATGATCGGCTTCGCTTCGAGGCCCCCTCGCTCTCCGGCCCGACCGAGGGCGTGCAGCCGCAAAGTTCGCCCAGTCTGTGACGGTTATCGGATGTCCTGCTCGTCCCAATCGATTTCGCGAACAATGGTGTCTGCGAACATTTTGTTCGCCAAGGCGTTCGGGTGCCGGTCGAGCCGGGTCGTGAGGTAACGCGCTTCGATCTGTGTCTGGAAATCGCTACCGCCATCAATCAGCATCAACGAATGCTTCCCGAGGGCTTGGGCAGCGAGTTCGTAGGGGCGGCTCACCCGAGAATGAAGCTTCAACCCGACGAATGTCATCTGAAGATCATGTTGAGTGCGGATACGATCGAACTCGCTCGCAAGTCGGTGCAATTTTTCGAGATCGAACTGCTGCGTCCCCTTCTTCTTGGGATTCATCCCTTTGCCGATCCGGCCGATGGCATCGCGGGTCCAGATCTCGAAGTAAGGTTGCGGGCTACTGAGGACACGATTTTTGAAACCACCTGCATTCGGCTTCTTTTGTTGTTCGATCACCGGAATGTCGTTGGTGAGACACAAGCCGATCAAAACATGATCGGGCTCATAGGCGAGCGCCTTCTCCTTTAAGACCGTCAAGTAATTATCCAGCGAATAGCCACCGACGCCAAAGTTCAAGAACTCGTAGTTGCGGTCCGACTTCGCATTCAACTCACGCTCGACAACATTGTGGTACGCGTCTTCTATGGGAACCCCGCTAGGCATCGTGAAAGAGTCCCCCAAGACAACAACGCGATAGCTCCCGGGCCGCTTTTGTTTTTTGTACTCTCGGTCCGCCCGCATTCCCACCGAGTTCGTCGCGAACGGGGTTAGCTTGAAGTACGTGTCGAGGTTTGGCTTCAGCTCGAATCGCAGCCCCGCAATATTGGATGCCCGCAAGATTTTGGAACCGTGGATGGCCTGAAAACTATTGCCATAGCGGGGTATCAGCGCAAGCGGACTCGCGAGATAGACTCGCGCAAAGACTTCAACGATGAACAGCGACACGAGGATCGATGTCGCTGCGAGCAAAATTTTCCCGAACCTCATACGTCCAACCATATCGAATTCGAGGTGCTTATTGATGCGGTTAACCTCGAGAGAGCCGGCGATGTTGCGTCTAGGACCGTCTCGCGCTGCTTGACGCACTTAACCGTGCCGACCCTGCCGGCCCCGTGTAAACAGGTGCGTTTCGCGCCACAGCGATCTAAAGTGCGCGATCCAAACCGAGGATCACATGCTCACAGACCTGACCCAAAATGAATCGCGCGTCTACTCCCAAGGTGGAGAAGACGGTGTCTTGCAAACGATTTTTAACGCGATTGGAACCACGGGAAAGAACTTCGTTGAATTTGGTGCCTGGGACGGCAAGCACCTTTCCAACACTGCGAACCTACGCCTGCATCACGGTTGGACAGGTCTATTGATGGAAGGCAGTGACCGTGGCGATGGCGAACTGGTGAAGCGCGAATTCATACGTGCCGAAAATATTGAAGACCTCTTCGACAAGTACGGCGTACCGCAGACCTTCGACTTGCTATCCATCGACATCGACGGCAACGACTACTGGGTTTGGAACGCGATCGAGCGGTATACACCGCGGGTCGTGGTCGTCGAGTACAACATCCTGTTCACCTGCGACGCCGCAAAAACCATGGCCTACGCCGCCGACCATGTATGGGACAAGACGTCTTACCACGGTGCGAGCCTCGCGGCGTTTCAAAAGCTCGGTACCCGTAAGGGCTACAGCCTGGTTCATACCGACAGCTGGGCTCCCAACGCGCTATTTGTTCTCAACACGGCTTTGCCTACCGACTATAAGCCAAAGAGCCTCGAAAAACTCGCGGTGTGGGACGAACTGGTCGTGCCGCCAGACACCGGAGATCGGCCCTGGGTCAACGTTTAGCTGAGTTCTGGCCCGTGCATGACACGGGATTCGCATCCCGATGCATCGACGGCGCCAAGCCCCAATGGAGCACCGCCAACGCAACCAAGCCCATCGCATCTGCTCTAAGGAAGGCGATGCGATCGTCGCCCCCCGGCAATCATCAAGCCGAACATCGGGTCGATTTGAAAGCGAGAGCGTCCCCAGCTGGAGAGAACGATGCCGACCGCAAGCGAGTGGACTGAGCACAAGATCGAACTCCCGGGACGCGGTCGAACCTTTGTGCGACAGAGTCGAGGCGCCGCAAACGCACCGACGCTCTTCCTGCTTCACGGTCTCGGGGCCACAGGGCTCCTCAACTGGCGCACCACCTTCAACGCGTTAAGTGAACAGTATCGCCTGGTCGTGATCGACCATCACGGACACGGCCGAGGTGTTCGCGCACGCACGCCCTTTCGCCTAGTCGACTGTGCAGACGACGCAGCAGCGGTTGCGCGTGAGCTGAATCTCGACCGTTTCGTAGCCGTCGGCTATTCGATGGGCGGCCCCATCGCACAGCTTTTGTGGCAGCGACATCGCGACATCGTCAAAGGCATGGTGCTCTGTGCAACGGCTTGCCGCTTTGCACCACGTGGACGGAGGCGATTGAGTTACGCGGTTTCGCCGATCCTCAACAACCTCGGCCGCATTGCACCGCGCAATGTCATTCGGAGCGCCGCCCGGAGGTGGCTCAGCGAAGCCATCACCGACCCGGGCATTCGCGAATTCGTCATGGCTGAAATCGGCAGCAGCGACTTCGTGACCGTCGGCCAGGCTGCAGCCGCGATTCAGCGCTACAGCTCACTTTCCTGGATCGATGAAATTGATGTCCCGACCTCGGTGGTCCTCACGGAGAAAGACCGCTTGGTTCCTGCAACAAACCAACAGCTTATGGCCGACCGAATCCGAGGCGCCGTCACCCACTGCATCCCGGGAGACCACAGTGTCTGCGTGACCCACCCCGAACTCTTCGTGCCCGCTCTCGCGGAAGCGTGCGAGTCGGTACTCGAACGCGTGGGCAACTTCTCGTAACCTCCAGCCTTCGGCCCATCGTTCGCTTCGAAAAATGGCGGCACTCCAGTCGGTGGCGTTTCTGATCGCGCCAATCGTTGCGATCCTTATAGCCGTTGTGTCGACCGGTTTTGCTCAGAAGGATTTCCCCAACGATGTCGATCTACGAACGTTTGACCCGCGACCTCCGTTTTTTCAAGTCCTTCGGGCGAGCACTGCCTAACGTGATTCGCTCTCGCCCGACCGGGACGTTCACGGTCGCAGATGCCATCGGTGAAGTCGCGCAGCGCATGCCTGAGCAGCTGGCCCTGGTCTTCGAAGATCAGAAACTGACATACCGAAATCTCGACCTGACCTCGAATCAAGTCGCGCATTGGGCCCAGTCTCACAACATTGGACGAGGCGACGTTGTGGCGCTTTTGATGGAGAACCGACCCGAGTTCGTCGTCTATTGGCTCGGGCTCGCGAAACTTGGCGCCGTCACCGCGCTCATCAACACAAACCTCACGGGACGCCCGCTTGCGCACTGCCTCGACGTGTCTGGCGCCAAGCACCTGATCCTCGACGCGGCTCTCGCAGAAAACTACGCAAACGCCGAAAGCGAGATGAACACGGCACTCACCGTCTGGTCAAGTGGTGGCGATGTTCCCGGCGCCGAAGATCTCGACTCCCTGCGCGCACAACAACCCGAGAGACGACTCCCCTCAGACACGCGCGAAGGACTCACCGGCGGCGACAAGCTCTTCTATATCTACACGAGTGGGACCACCGGGCTTCCCAAGGCCGCCAATTTCAGTCACCAAAAATTCATCGCGACCGCAAGCGGTGGATTGGGGATAAGCAGCATGGGTCCGTCCGATCGGATGTATATCGTACTACCGCTATATCATTCTGCGGGCGGCGTGATGGCCTTGGGTGCCACGTTGCTTTCCGGCGCAACCGCGGTGCTCGCCCGAAAGTTTTCGGCGACTCGTTTTTGGGAAGACTGCGTCAACTACGACGTCACAATGTTTCAATATATCGGCGAGCTATGTCGCTACCTGCTTAACAGTCCAGCGCACCCGGACGAACGCAAGCACAGCTTGCGCGTGTGTATCGGCAACGGCCTGCGTCCCGAAATTTGGGAGCCCTTTCAAGATCGCTTCGCCATCCCGCGCATCATCGAGTTTTACGGCGCAACCGAGGGCAACATCGCGCTGATGAACATCGACAACAAAGTGGGTTCAATCGGCCGAATGCCCGCAATCCTGCGTCGCGCGGCAGGCTTGCACCTCGTTCAGTTCGATGTCGAAAACGGAGAAGTCATTCGAGACACCGACGGTTTCTGTATCCCGTGCGCCACCGACGAAGCCGGTGAAGCCATCGCGAAAATCTCGAAGACCACGCGCTTCGAAGGTTATACCGACGAAAGTGCGAGCGAGAAGAAGATCTTGCGTGACGCATTCGAAGAAGGGGATGCGTACTTTCGCAGTGGAGACCTGCTCCGGATGGACGAGGAGGACTACTTCTACTTTGTCGATCGGATCGGGGACACCTTCCGCTGGAAAGGCGAAAACGTTTCGACCGGCGAAGTTTCCGAAGTCGTTACCACCTGCTCCGGCATTCGCGAAGTCAACGTTTATGGCGTCGAAGTCCCGGACACCGATGGCCGCGCCGGGATGGCTTCACTCGTGCTCGACGACGACTTCGACCTCGATGCCTTCTACACCGAAGTCTGCAGCCAACTCGCTGCTTATGCTCGGCCACTTTTTTTGCGGATTCGCCCGGAACTTGAAATCACGGGCACATTCAAGCACCGCAAAGTGGACGCGGTCAAAGAAGGCTTCGATCCTTCTGTTGTGGCGGACCCACTTTACGTTCTCGATGCGGGACAGGGCGCCTACGTCTCGCTCACGACCGAGATCTACAGGAAAATTCAGAATGGCAATATGCGGCTCTAACGCCGCAGCGAAAACTTGTCTTTTAAAAATCGGATCCCAGTATGAGCGACAAAAAAAACCACAACCTCTATCCAGAGGATGATGCCACAGCCCCCCCCAGCGGTGGCTTTGCGCGACTCGCCGCAGCCATTCGCAATGGCATGGAGATCGCGCGCTTCGGAACGCTCGGAGAACGCGAAGCGTCCCCTTTCGAAGTTTTTGACAAGGGCGACCATCACAGGCTGCGACGCTACTTCCCCGACGAACTTCCAAGCGACAGCGTCCCCGTCCTTCTTGTTCCACCGCTCATGATGACGACAGAAGTTTGGGACGTTGCCCCCGGCTCGAGCGCGGTCACGGCTCTGCACCAAAGCGAAGCCGATGTTTGGGTTGTCGACTTCGGTTCTCCCGAGCAAGAAGAAGGCGGGTTGAAACGAACCTTGACCGACCATGTCGTTGGCGTCTCCCTCGCGATCGACGCAGTGCGAGAAGCCACCGGCCAGTCCGTCCACGTCATGGGTTACTCGCAGGGCGGCATGTTCGCCTACCAAGCCGCGGCGTACCGTCGTTCCGAAGACGTGGCGTCTCTTGTCACCTTTGGCAGTGGAGTCGATCTGCATTTGGGCCTGCCGTCAAACCTGCCGCCCGAAATGGTGATTGAATCGATCGAACGCCTCGGTGCATTTCAAGAAGCGGTGATACCCGGTGGCATTCCCAGTTGGGCAACGCGATTGGGTTTTCAACTGTTGGACCCGATCAAGACCGTGCAGCAAAGGGTCGACTTTGTCCGACGCCTTTACGACCGCGAAGCGTTGCAAAAGCGGGAGGGCATGCGCCGCTTCATGGAAGTAGATGGATGGACCGCCTTTCCGGGCCCTGCTCTCACCGACGTACTCAAACAGCTCGTCGCACAAAATCGTTTGCTTCAAGGCGGGCTCGTGATCGACGAGCAGTCGGTTACCCTCGCGGACATCACGTGCCCGATTCTCGCATTCGTGGGCTTGTCCGATTCGATCGCGCCGCCACGGACCGTGCGCGCTATTTACGCTGCGGCACCTCAGGCTCCGAGTTATCAAGCAAAGGTCCCTACGGGCCACTTTGGTCTTGTGGTCGGCACGCAGTCAAACGAGATCACTTGGCCCGTCGTGGGCGCGTGGCTCGAATGGTCTCGCAACCGGGGGCCGTTGCCGAAAGCCGTGACTCGCCTCAAACGTCAGCAAGAAAAGACGACAACCTCGACGCCGGCGGAAGAATTTTTCGCCGCCGCTTCGCTCGCTTGGGACCTGAGTGTCAACGTCGTCGGAACTGCGACCCATGGCATTGGCGATCGCATCGGAACACTTGGGCGCCTTGCTAAAAACATTGTTCCCCAGCTTCCGCGCCTGTCTCGACTCGCCGACATTCGTAGCGGAACCCGAGAAAGTATCGGCCTGGCGGTTCAACGGCGCGCGATCGAATCTCCCGACGACACGTTCTTTCTGTTTGAAGGACGAGCCCACAGCTATCACGCAGCCGATGTCCGCGTCGACAACATCGTGCGCGGCCTACTCGAATGCGGTGTACGGCATGGACAGTACGTCGGCTTGTATATGGAAACTAGACCAAGCGCGGTTGCGGCAACGATCGCACTATCACGCCTAGGTGCCGTTGCGGTTCTGTTTCGACCCGACATTTCGCTTTCGAAGCAACTAGCGGCGGCCCGCGTGGAAAATCTACTTACCGATCCCGAACGGGGCGAAACCGCATACGAAATTTTCGGAAGCAGCGTCATGGTACTTGGCGGCGGCGGCGGCGCGCGAACCCTCGCGTCCGGCCAGGTCGATATGGAAGCGATCGACCCCGACAAGGTAGAGGTCCCCCAGTGGTACAAGCCGAACCCAGGGCTCGCAGGCGAACTCGCAATCGTCCTGATCACGGGCGACGAAAATCATCTCGGCGTCAGCCGTGTGACGAACCGGCGATGGGCCACCTCGGCGTACGGAACAGCTACGAGCTGCGCCCTCACTCCACACGACACCGTCTATTGCTGCTCGCCGGTCCATCATCCCACCGGCATCTTGGTGTGTGTGGGCGGCGCGCTCGTGAGTGGCGCACGCCTCGCGATGGCGACCGAGTTTACGTCGGCCATCAACCCCAGTGTCTTTTGGCAAGACGCGCGTCGCTACGGCGTCAATGTTGTTTTCTATAGCGGCGCCATGTGCCGGGCAATTCTCAACGCACCGCGTACCAAGCAAGAGCGCCATCACTCGATTCGATTGTTTGCGGGGAGCGGCATGCCAACCGGGCTATGGCATCGCGTCGTCGATCGCTTTGCACCTGCCAGCGTTGTCGAGTTCTTCGCCTCGACGGAAGGTAACGCGGTCCTTGTGAATCTCACCGGCAAGAAGGTGGGCTCGCTCGGACGTCCGCTACCCGGCGCTGGCGTTCTCGCCGTTGCAGCTTGGGACCTCGAGCGCGGACGGCTTGTCGAAGACAAAGCCGGGTTCGCAGGCCCGTGCGAAACCGGGGACGTGGGTTTACTTGTAGAACGTGTCGATCGCAAGCGCGGCGAAGTGGAAGGCCGTCCGTTACGCGGCGTGTTCGAGGCGGGAGACGCCTGGCTTAGTACCCGCGACTTGGTGCGTGTCGATGAAGACGGCGACTACTGGCTCGTCGACTATATCCAAGACGTCATTCACGGCCCCAAGGGCTCTGTGCCGACGATCGCTGTGGAAGATGTCATCACAACGGACGTTTCGTTCGTGGATACCGCAGCAGTTTACGGCGTACGAGTCGAAGGAATTGAGATCCCGGTTGCTGCGCTCACGATCAAGCGCGACATGAAGTTTGATCCAGTCGCACTACGGAGCACAGTGGTCAAGCAGTTACCGGCGAATTCTCGCCCCGTCGTCATCCGCGTGATCAACGACTTGCCGGTGACCGCAGGCCATCGCACGCGCAAACGCGCGCTTCGAAGCGCGGGCTTGGGACTCGAAGAGGCAAGCGGCGAAACGCTGTGGCTCGAACCGAAGCAGGACCGGTATGTCCCATTTTCATCCGATGCGTTGGCGGCGCTAACCGCAAGTCTTCGACTCTGAGAGACGAAGCGTATTCGTTCGGCTCACGCCACGATCTCATTCAGCATCGTTCCCATGTCATCGATGACCGCGGCGCTATAGGAAATGTGGCCGTTTCGTTCGCGATTGCGAACGTGCGGATCGGCATAACCCTGCATCCCTGCGAGCGCGCCCGTCTTGTATTGCGCGTCGGGAATCCCCATCGAGCGAAGAATCGTATAGAGCCAGCGGTTGTATGGAACCCCAGGGTAGTTGTTGATCGCGAGATCGCTCCGTTCTGACGACAGCTGACCAAGGTTATTGAGGTTTCGGTAGTCATGAAACATTCCGGTGTTAAAAAAGCCACCGGCGCTACCTGCAACCAAAGTCGGCACACTCGTTGAGTTATGCGTGATCTGTCCAGACTCGTGGTTCCACACTACAACCGAGTTGTCGAGATAGGTCGTGTCGTTCACGCCGTCGATCGAAACATCGAGCTTTTCGAGCAACGGCGTATAGATTTTTTCTGCCGCGAACCGATGCGCACGAATCGTGTAGTCGTACCAGAGGTCCTGGCGCCCAAGGTGCGCGATTTCGGTGTGCCAGTCGCCGTTGAAGTCGTCTTCTAATTCGTTGATCCCAATCGTAGCAACACGACTTCGACCGCAGCGGAAGGCGGCGACGACAACATTGAGATAAGTGTTCCAATCGTTATCGATCACGCTGTGATCGTTGTCGTCACTTCGAAGCCGCACCGACCCCCCAGGTGCAACCGCGCTTTCGCAAGTTGATCCAAGGTTTTGAAGCTTCTGCTCGACGTCATTTAAGTCGGTGACAAATTCATCGAGGCGATCGCGATCTGACTGGCTAATCCGATTGCCGTCGCCGAAGGGCGAATTCATCACGCGTCGGTAATCGTCGATTACCCGATCCACAACCGAAAGCCTCGGGTCTGGCCCCGAGCCACCGGCAGGCACTCCGCCAACAAAAACAGAATTGAAGATCTCTAGGGCGCTCGGTCGATCGCCACCGGTTAGCGGCTGACGACTTACCGACCCCACCGAACCATCGGACGAAAGGTGAAGGCCGTTACTGAAGTTGATCGAACGAACGGTAAAGGGATCGCCGCTGGGATAAAATTCGGGGGATCGCGCAATGACGCGATCGATCGTCGGCATCGACGGGAGCTCTAGACCTGCACGCGCACTGCTGTTGTCGTTGTCGTGATAGTTCCCGAGGTTGCCACCGCGGTGATGTCCGATGTCGAACATGATGTCGAGACCGGCGAGCAGGTTGAGCTTGTCGAGATAGGGATTGAGAAAGCTACCGAGCACCGGCGAGAGTTCCGGGCTCCCGCTCGGATTGTAGACATGGGGATTGGATTCGAGCAGATTGGCCAGCACTCCAAAGCGCCTGCGATGATCGTACCCCTGGCTCGCATCGCCACTGTAAAGTTGCACCTCGGTGAGCGTGCGTTCGACGGGGGCCCAGTCCTCGATCGGTACGTTTCCATGCCGAGTCCCGAGCGCGACGAAGTACTTGGGCCCGTCGAAGACCGCCGCACTCGCCGTACTTGGCGCGAGAGAGGGCAGAAACGGCAAGGCGAGGGTAGCCCCAGCTCCCTGCAAAAAATGACGGCGGCTGACCGCGCGGTAGCGCATGTGTTGTTCTCCAATCGATTGTGTCTCGTCGCGAGACGACATCGAGCGTCTATCTTTTGTCCGACTTGCTTTGTCCCACGCGTGTGGTTAATCGGGGTTTAGTTCGGCATCGCGCGTAGTTTGAATTCGGGAAGAAATACCGCGGCCTTGAGCATTCCCTGAATGCCATCGATGGCGAGCGCCTCTTCAAGCACGTTCACTTCGCACAGGTCGGTCGAGTCGACCTCCATTCGGCGCTGGCTGAAGCGGTAGTAGTGTCGGGCGAAGCACGAGCTGGCCTTGGAGCTCGTACCGACGAGTTGCCCCAGTTCGATCGCGTTCGTCACCGTGTCGGGATCGCTCTGCTCTATGCGCGGAACAGTGTCCGTGTGAATCAGGGCTCGGTATTGCTCGTCCCCATTGTCGTCGTATAACACTTCTTCGGTGCGATACCGGCCAAGAGCGTCATAGTTTTCAGAGGGGAAACCGACCGGGTTGATGAAGGGTTCGTGACAACCCGTGCAAACCGTGCCGGGGATCTCGGTGATCGCTTCGGTGAGTTCGCGCTTCGAGAAGTTGGGGTGAATCACCGCTTCGGCTGGGGTACCGACATCGGCCGGGGCAATGAGTTCGTCGCACAGAATCTCTGTTCGAATGCGTGCACCCTTGAGCATCGGGTGAGATTCGAAGTCACCGTACATCTGCAACGCCGCGCGACTCAAGAGACCCGACCGGGGCTGAGCAGAACTGAAGGGAACCGGCGTTGCGTTGCCACCCGCCCAGGGAGCAACACCGTATGCACGAGCAAGCATCGGGTCGGTCGCGAACGAGCGCGTCGAGGTAAAGAGATCTCCGAGGCTACCGTCCGCAACGAAGGTCGTATAGTCGGTCAGCGCGAGAACTTCGTCGATCGCGGCCTGTCGATACGCGGCAAGATTAAGATTCGTAGGGAGATCCGTGCCCGACCCGTAATCAACCGAGAGAAAGTTGTCTCGCTCGGGCTTCGACGAATTAAACTCGGGGATCTCATCGATTCGAAGCCACGCCCCGAAGAAGTCAGGCATAGTGGCTCGAGTACGCGAGTCGTTGAAGACACGGTTCACGATCGCTTCGTAGTTGGTCATGACCTCGCCCGACGCGGCATCGTCCATCAGGTCCTGGTCAGGCATCGTCTGCCAGAAATGATAGGAAAGCTTGCCCACAAGTTCGTAAGGGCTGAGCACAGTCACGTCCGAGGCGTTCGGGTCTTCGCTGCCGCGGTACTGCTCGAGGGTCAAAAAGCTCGGAGCCATCAGCATGGTCGCGATCAACTCGCGGTAGTCCGAGGCAGCGGCGTAAAAGGCGACTTCGTCGTTCGTCAGCGGGTGGCGCAGCGCGACTTCGCCAAAGTTTTCGATGAAGCGCTGGCGGCAAGCGGTGTCCGATGCGTTGGTCGCACAGGACTCGCCAACGAAGGCCTCCAACACCGAGTTGCTGGTCACGACTGCGGTCGCGATATCGAAGGCAACATTCAAGAAGCCTTCCATGTGGTTAGCGCTCGTGCTTTGATCCATGCCCACGAAGTTGCCTGCAGCGTAATCGTCTGGGATCGCAGCAATGGCACCACTCAGGCTATCGAAGATATCGTCCGCAATCGGACCGCTGAGTCGTCGACGAAGAAGGTCACGAATCGTGTTCGTGTACTGCAACTTCGAAAGACGCTGCAGGGTCGTGGCCTGCATGGGGTCTTCGTCCACCTGGCAGGTTGTCGAAGTCGGCGGTCCGATCGCTTCCCATGCGGCGATATGAGAGGCAATATCCGCCAGCATCTGGGGATCTTCGAGCAAGTATGCGCGGGACTGCATTGCGGCCACGGTGTGAATCGCATTGTCGATCGCTCCCATGGTTGACCCGGCTTGGATTCCGGAAATATTTGCTCCGATGTTCGCACTGTGGCAAGACTGGCAGTTCGCTGCGTAAGCCTCCTGACCGAGTATTGGGTCGCCAACGAACACGGGCGGCTCGGAAACGGTTACGCGTTGCAAATCGGTTGCCTGATTGCCTGAAGAATCGGTTGCCGTCCAGACGACTTCGGTGGTGCCATATCCGAAGGTCGGCGGCGCGTTGTGCGTAATTGCAACGATCGTTCCGAAAAGGGATGCGGCTTTTGCCATTCCGAGATCATCATCATCTATCGCGACGGGAGCCGTTTGCGTTTCGAGGGAAAACCCCGATGGAGCGGTCACGTAAAATTCAGCCTTGGAGTCCTTCGAAACATCCCCGCCGTACTGGCCACAAGCGAGAGAAACCAGGAGAAGGAGGTAACTTGTGCTCTTCGCCAACAAGGTGCCAAGAGGACTCCGTAGCGGATCAACTCCGCAAACGGCCTCGACTCCAACGGCACTCGGCCCTGTCTCTACCTGGTTCAAACTGCTCGACTCCCACATTTGGCTCGCTATGACGAACCACTCTTCGTTGGTGTTCATAATCAATATTCGAATTCGTCGCACCCAGACAACCGAATCATGACGAGCGTCACAAAATCGGGTAGGTAGAACATTGTTTCGGGAATGCGTCGATGTTTCGTGATCGAAATCACATCACGACGAGGTGTCCGATGTCACTGCGGCGAAGTTTCCGACTTACGATGCAATTTCGAAGTCCTCCGATCGATCCACTATTTGGGTGTAGGGTCAGATCGCTTCCTCGATATTGCACAACGCATCCAACTCGAATGATCAGTCGTGAAGCCCCGCTCAGACGGGCTTCACATACCTTGATGTCTTGGTGCTGCAGGAGGTTCGTTAAACCCTGGACTTCCTGCCTTGCGGCTCGATGTGAGAGGTCATCAAGTATCTCACGAGGCAAGCAAGTAAAGACGGCGCCATGAAGGGGAAAACCCACGCCGCAACCAACACTCCAAGCGAATCGCCATCCATGTGTTCGTCCTTGGTCTGCACGTTGGTGGGCATGTAGAGCACCGAATACGGACCGTCGTTGTCCGGCGTGTCCGATCGCTTCGGGGAAAACATGGCTTCGAGCGTATCGCCGTGAATCTCGACGTGATGATACGCCTCCATGAAGTTGTCGGTTAGAACCTTCCAATTGAAGCGCGAGTCAAACGTGGAGAGTTCAACCGCAACCATTTACGTAAAAACCCCGTTCGATTTCGCGACGATAAGCGTCTGGCAATATGAACGCTTCGCGGGAAGGGAGGTGGCACTTGCAAGGCCCCGAAGCTCGCCAGCCAATTATTCAGCGCAAAGCACGTGCCTGACCCTCGTTAATGGTCACGCGCGCTCTGGATATTGTTGCAGCGATTGTGGTGCCGATGCGTGTGTTCGGCCCGATGCTGAGTCAAGCGATCAAAAACCCAACTTATCGCCAAGCAAACACCGGTTGCTCGTAATGATCGACCCGGGTGTCCTCTCCACGGATCGCGACTTCACGCAGCTGATAGATCACCGCCGCCGTAGGTGCATGAACGTGGGTCCCAAGCATAGAAAGCGAAATGACCGGGCGATCACTTTCGGGGATCGTGCGCAATCGAGGGACATCCTCACCATCAAGCACCGAAAGCGGAACGCGGTAGATCTCGGCAACTTCAGCCGGATTCGCAACGAGTTCGCAATCTCGACCACCCCATACAACGACCGGCGTGATCACGTAGCCGGAGCGCGTCGGATAGTCGTCCATCAACCCCAAAATCGATTCGGGCCCAATCGTGGCGCCTACTTCTTCGCGCGTTTCTCGCAGCGCCGCCTCTTCTGAGGTTTCGCCTGGATCTACGCGCCCACCCGGTAGTGCCCACTGGCCAGCGTGAGCACTGAGTTTGGGCGTGCGTCGCGTGATGACAAAGCACGCCTCATTGTCTTCCCCCGCGAGCATGAGCAGGGTGACCGCCGCTCGCTTCAAGTCCGTTGCGTCGTGGGCGCGGCGATCAAATCGGTCAAGATTTGTTTGCATTCGGCCACGCAGCTCGTCGTCGAGCTTGAGTGCTGATGTTGACATGGCGGAAGCCTAACGCGGTGCAACGCAAAACCGGCAAACAGCACTCAACATTGCCGGGGAACGACCTGGATGCGAGCGGCTCGCGGTGGACAAAGAAAGCAAAGTTGGCCACGATGACCCTCTCGCGATTGAGGACTTCTCGCGGAACCGGCTCTAGCCTGCCTCTGGGCCATTCGAATTAACCAGTGAGCACACCTCACAACCGCGAATCGCGGGCGACAACGAGTAGGGCCAATTTATGGGCTGGGATTTTTCAACTGAACCGGAGTTTCAAGAAAAGCTCGATTGGGTAGAGCAGTTTTGTCGTGAAGAAGTCGAGCCACTCGACATGATCTTCCCGTATGCGGTGCGCTCGAAAGACCCCAAGATCAAGGCGCTGGTGAAGCCCCTGCAAGACCAGGTAAAAGCACAGGGACTTTGGGCTTTATTTCTCGACGAAGAACTGGGTGGTCCCGGCCTTGGTCAGCTTAAGCTCGGCTTGCTTAACGAGATCCTCGGTCGCTACGGCTCCGCACCGCAGATCTTTGGCGCTGCCGCGCCGGACACCGGCAACATGGAAATGCTTGCCGCCTACGGCACCGAAGAGCAAAAAGAGCGCTGGCTCAAGCCGATGATCAATCAGGAATTGTGGTCGGCGTACTCGATGACCGAGCCGCAAGGCGGCTCTGACCCGCGCCTGTTCAAGACCCATGCGATTCGCGTAGGCGACGATTGGGTGATCAACGGCGAAAAATGGTTCACCAGCGCGGGCCGTGCGGCGGACATCATCTTCGTCATGTGTACCAACGGCATGTTCGTCGTGCCGCGCAGAACGCCGGGTGTCGAAATCATGCCCGAACCGCGATCACACAATCACATCAAGTACAACGACGTGCGGATCCCCGGGGATCATCTGCTCGGCCCCGAAGACGGCGCTCGCGTTCTTGCCCAGCGGCGCCTCGGCGGCGGACGCATTCACCACGCGATGCGCACAATTTCCCAATGCAATTTGGCATTTGACATGATGTGCGAACGCGCGCTCAGCCGAGAGTCCCACGGTAAAATCATTTCTGAACATCAGATGGTGCAGGAAAAGATCGCCGACTCGTACGCCGCGATTCGCATGCTTCGACTCTTCGTGCTCGAGACCGCCTGGAAGATAGACAACACGAGCACGCAGGAGGCACGTACTGATATTGCCGCGGTCAAGTACAGTATGGCGAAGGTACTGCGCGAGGTGTCGTTCAACGCTCTGCATATCATGGGCTCCTTGGGCACAACGAACTTGACGCCACTTCAAGCCATGTATGCTGGCGCTCCGACCATGGGGATCGCCGACGGCGTCGACGAGGTCCACAAAGCAACGGTCGCGCGCAACGTGCTTACCCACTACGAAGCGCACGAAGGCTTCTGGCCCACTGAGTACATTCCAGCCAAACGCGAGAAGGCCCGCGAAAAATTCGAGCCCCTGTTCAAGGCTGACGAAGACTTGCGAAAAATCGCTGATGGCTACGCGAAGTACATCAAGAGCCGTACCTAACACCCGAAGTCAGCCCGCAACCAAGGCCAGCCCGACGCACTGAGGGATGGACCCCGAGCGATTGCGCTAGATCGTTAAGCGCAAGCGCTTGGGGCGGGACTTCACCTGTGGTTCCACCATGCCAGGTCGGAGAACGAGCGAAGATCGAGTTCGTGGGTCCAAACAGAGCGATGCTGCTGCGCAACGTGGTAGTACGTCTCCGCAATTTTGCTCGGCAGAAGCAGGCCGTCGTTTTCCAGGCCACGCGTTTCGCGAAGCTTTTGGAACCCCTCGGGCCCAAGCATCTTTCCCAGTGTGTCCGGCGCGTCTACCGCACCGTCGATCAACAGATGCGCAACATGGATGCCCTTCGGCGCGAACTCGGCATTGAGGCTCTGGCACAGCATGCGCCGCCCACCCATTGCTGCAGCGTGCGAGTGCTGGCCTGCGTTGCCGCGGACCGCCGCCGTCGCAGAAGTCACGAGGAGAGTGCCCTTCCCCCGCTCTTCCATCCGTGGAAACACGGTCGATGCAAGTCGGAAGAGTGCAAAGGTCGCCATCCGCCATCCGACTTCGAACATTTTGTAGCTGGTGTCCGCGAGCGCCCGGTTCCCGATCTGTGCGCCGAGGTTGAATACAACGACTTCGATCGGTCCGATCTCCGCTTCGACTGCAGCAACACGATCTTCGATGCTGTTTTCATCGACCGCGTTGAGAAGGTAGCCAGTTGCCGAACCGCCTTCTTCTTCGATTTCGCCTACGAGCTTATGCAGCCCCTCTCGATTACTGCGACGACACAAAACAGCGTGGTAACCCTCTTGCGCGAATTTCTTCCCAACAGTGCCTCCAATGCCGGCACCCGCTCCAATGACTAGACACACGGGTTTCATACGAGCGGGTCTCCTCTCGCCTGGAAGTCTGCAAAAATGCAAAACAAAGCCCCCTTCCACCATGCGCGGAAAGGGGCTTTAGATCTCGCCTATCTGGGTTTCGCTTAAGCGCTCTTTCGGATCCCCGTGCGCACCGCGACGGCGCCAACTAGGAACAGGATTGCAGCACTCGGTTCCGGAACAGCGCTGGCCGTTACGTTGTCGATTCCGCCCGATCCACCGAGGCGGACGACGACACGATCGAACCTGATGCCACTCACGACGTTAAGACGGTTCGCGCTGTTATCACCAAAGATCACGTCAGGCTTGACGAAGTCATCGAACATCACTTCTTCCATCCGGACGTCCCCCAGGAAGAATTCAACCGAGCTGGGCGCTCTGCGATGGCCGATGCCGATGTCAACCACGTCCATCTGAAAGTCAGTGAAGGGACCGACGGACGAGTAATCGAACTCGATGGTTCCACCGGGCCGGCTGCCCTCGTCGTCAGGATCCAAGCAAAACGATTCACCACAACTTTTCATTTTTTCTTGGATGATCATGATCTGTCCAAGATCGGTGTTCAAATCGATGTTGCCGCTCTTCCATCCATTTTCTCCACCCTTGATGCCGGTGGAATGAAACTGAAGGTCCGGGTCTGCGGTGCCCAAAACATTGGTGTCGAACGACACGCCCATGTCCGGCCCCCCACCCAAGTTTGTGGTGCGAATCTCGACACCCTGTGAGTCTCGAATAATTTGACCGTGGGAGAACTCTTCGAAGTTGATCGTAAGCGCAAAAGCTGGCGCCGCGATCGCGGAAAGAAGCAACACTGTGAGTATCGCTCTAAGTGCGTATGTCATTTTTAGAATCCCTTTTCTTGCTCAGCAGATCGTTGGACAAAAATTCTTGACTTGCTTTTGCCCAATCCGGTAGAAAGGCCACACCCCGCACAGGGTAGTGCAACTCCCACAGATAGCAACGTCGTTATATGAGCGACCGTAAGGGGATACCGAATCGAATGCACGGGGCATGCGCCCTAACGATGTAGGCGCCAAGGCGAGTTCCCCATCGCTTGGGATGCCCGCTTCCGGAACGAGGAGCCAAAGCCTCTCGCTGGGCTGAAGGACTCGTCGAAATGTGCATATCGGGCTGCACTCAACCGGATCCTAAACCTTTTCCGTGGATGGCTTGATTAAGGCTACTTCGTCCATTTCTTGCTGATCAGTCGTTCTTTCCCTTCTTGGATTGTG
>Ga0115003_10000956_pt1 | contig 25912 bp, 22 predicted proteins | sample ArcticOcean_MG_C_7_FD_88736 | JGI IMG/M metagenome (GOLD analysis project Ga0115003, IMG submission 88736) | Marine microbial communities from western Arctic Ocean - ArcticOcean_MG_CB11_88 | ecosystem: Environmental > Aquatic > Marine > Oceanic | place: Arctic Ocean: Canada Basin | collected... | reverse complement strand
TATTATTCGCTTATAATCATTCAGCTTTTATTCATAGCATTATGATAAAAGTAGTGTGTTAAGGTGTGCTACAGTTTTTAACTCACTAAATTTAGTAGAATTAGTGCGGAAACGCATTCTATACAACAAGGGCCTGTAGCTCAGTTGGTTAGAGCAGTGGACTCATAATCCATTGGTCGGAGGTTCGAGTCCTCCCGGGCCCACCATTTTATTTCTTCAGAGCTTCTTGAGCTCTTCTAAAGTCTCGAGAATAGTTACCTTTTGAAATAATTAATAGTTTGACGTGCTTTTGCATCTGTTACTTCACGTGCGAGTTTGCTATATTCTTGACGATACATAAGAGGCTTTATAGCCCCAAAGGTTACTTTTTCTATAAATAACGTACAATTTTTTAGTTGGAAAATCTCAATGATATTGACCATAATTCTGAGATTTCAGCTAACATGTCTCCATCAAAATTATCTGAAATCCAAAACCCATCATCATCTCTTTCAAGCTCTAGACCATTATTTGTCAATTCCATAATGCCCTCATCTTCGTCAACGAAATGCCATATTTTTTGCATCAGGGACTCTAATACACCGTAATGCTCTTTATTATCCTCATACATTTCATCTAATTCATAAAAATCAATATGTTTATGTACTGAATTTTCAATATCAATACTAAAAAAACCTCCATCATTTACCCCACCTCCGGCATAACCATAATAAGCACCTAGGCAATAATCTCCTTTAGCTCCAGGTAAAAATGTAGTAAATATTGCAGTTGTTACTTGATTTTCATGAGTCGAAATATAGCCATCCAATGAAATTTCTTTATCATTAAATTTAGTTAAAAGTTTCATAGCACTACCTCATGTAGTTAATATTTTATTAATATATAAATAATAATGCATAACTTATGCAAGTCAAAAAATTTAATAGCTGAAATGCCGAATTGAGTCAGACACATATCAAAGGATAATTACTATTATCTACATATCTCATAATCCATTGGTCGGAGGTTCTAGTCCCCCTGGGCCCACCATTAATTTATTTCATTCAGCCACTTCATATGGCAAGATTGTCATATGAAAAAAAATTTACTCCTATGCCTTTTATTATTCTCTAATTCATCATTTGCAAGTTACCAACTTGAAACAGTTCTTGGTGATCTGGATGATGCTTGGAGTTTTGTATTTTTAAGCGAAGATAAAATTTTATATACCGAGATGTCTGGCAAGTTAAAAATTGCTTCCTTGTCGGATAAATCTATAACCAATATTGATAATGTTCCTAACGTCCAGTATGCCGGCCAAGGCGGATTGTCAGAGGTTGTTCTTGACCCTGACTTTAAATCTAATAATATAATTTATCTTAGCTATTCAGCTAAAGATAAGAATGGTAAATCAACTTTATTTTTATCATCAGCTGAACTTGAAAAAGATTCCTTAATTAACAGTAAGGTTTTATTTGAAGCCAAAGCACCTAGAAGAACTCCGGTCCACCTAGGAGCAAAAATTGCCTTTTTGAAGGATGGAACTATTTTATTAACAAGCGGCGATGGATTTGATCATCGTGAGAAAGCCCAAGCTTTAGATAATCATTTTGGAAAAGTTATAAGAATTAATAAAGACGGATCTATTCCAGCAGACAATCCTTTTATAAATATTAAAAATGCTCTTCCTGATATTTATTCTTATGGTCATAGGAATATGCAGGGACTTGTAGTAACAAAGTCTGGACGAGTCTATGAGCATGAACATGGTCCTAGAGGTGGAGATGAAATGAATCTTGTTGAGCCCTCATTGAATTATGGTTGGCCAGCAATAACTTATGGCATTGATTATTCAGGAGCGGTAATTAGTCCTTTTTCAGAAAAAGAGGGTATGGAACAACCACTTTTACATTGGACGCCATCCATTGCTCCCTCAGATATGATTTATTACGAAAATGATATATACCCTGAATTAAAAAATAGCTTTTTAGTAACCGCTTTAGTTTCAAAAGATGTTAAAAAAGTTACTTTTGTAAATGGCGTGTTTAGTCAAGAAAGTTTATTTTCTGAATTAAATGAAAGATTAAGAAATATTCAAGCCTCTCCAGGCGGAACATTATATTTACTAACAGATGGCCCGAAAGGGAAACTAATAAAAGTTTTACCAAAAGAATTATGAAAATAGCAAAATATCCATTTGCTGTTCTTTCCGCAGCTTTGTTTACGGTAATGTTAATTACTCCAATCTCATCATTGTTAAATTTAATTTGGTTAGCTTCAGTTGATATGCCGGTAGGATTAATTTCGTCATTAGAGGTTATCTTGTTTGATTTTCAAAGAATGGGAATAGCTTTATATGGAGTTGTTGTTGTTGGGTTTGCAATAGCCTTCTCTATTGCTGGTTTAATTTCTAGATTTAGTTCATTAGCCGGTAAATATTTATATGCTATAGCTGGCTCTGTTGCTATTGGGATGGCATTATTTTTGATGGTGGAGTTGTTATTTCAAACGCAGTTATTAGGAGGAAATAGGACCATCTTAGGAAAAATGCTTCACATAGCCGGAGGTTTTCTTGGAGGATACTTTTTTTATTTTCTGATTTCTTCAGATAAAAACTACACATTTATTATTAGGTTTTTAGGTATTTTTTATGCCTATTGGCTACTAGGGTTATCGCTTGAGTGGGTTTTTACACCGGTTAATGCTTCGGCTAATTTTGGTTTTGTATTAAATGAATTATCAAGCGATGGACAAAATGCTCTTCTAAGAGACTTTACATCACTTTTTGTTGCTACTTTTTTATTTTCAATATTAGGGGTAATCACTTTAAATCCAGCATGGTTCTTCTCGGCAGGAATAGTTTATTTTGGAGCAGGAATCTTTAACTTAATTGCTATTTATGCTCATGGAACAGGATTCAATGAGATATTTATTTTTGAATTTATCTTGGGCGCTTGGCCTTCTGCTTTAGCACTAACTATTATCCTAAAAGAAAAAAAAAGAGTTTAGATTAAATCAAATTAAACCCACTAATTATCGTATCTTTAGACCTCAGTAATTCTTGCTTTATAAAGCTTAAGAAATTTTTTGATTTACAAAGTTATTAAAAAGGCGCTTAATTTATTGAAAGTATATATATTATATATATAAAAACTGTTATGAATTAGAAGGGGTCTGAAAGTATATTTTGAAAACAGATATAGAGATTGCTAGAGAAGCTGAACTAAGAACAATCGATACAATTGCTGCTAAGTTAGGAATTAGCGATGAGTATCTCGAGCATTACGGTAAATTCAAGGGCAAGGTCAATCTTTCAATTAATCACGAAAAGCTCAAGGATCATAATAACGGTAAATTAATTCTGGTTTCTGCCATTACTCCCACTCCTGCTGGAGAGGGTAAAACTACAACAACCATAGGCCTAAGTGATGCTATGGCATTACTTGGGTATAAAACAACCACCTGTATTAGAGAGCCTTCATTAGGACCCTGTTTTGGTATGAAGGGTGGTGGAGCTGGTGGAGGCTTTTCTCAAGTTATCCCAATGGAGGATATTAATCTTCATTTTAACGGTGATTTTCATGCTATTACCTCAGCCCATAATCTATTAGCAGCCTGCCTAGATAACCATCTTCACCATGGTAATAAACTTAATATTGATCATCGAAGAATAATCTGGAATCGAGTTTTAGATCTAAATGATAGGGCGCTGAGACAAGCGGTTATAGGACTTGGAGGACCATTGAATTCAATACCAAGACAAGATACTTTTTCAATTACCGCAGCATCAGAGATTATGGCAATTTTTTGTTTGTCTAGTGATATTAATGATTTAAAGAAAAATATTGCATCAATAATTGTTGCTTATAATCATGACGGTGAGCCAGTAACAGCTGCTGACCTGAATGTTGAAGGAGCTATGACTGCTTTGTTAAAGGATGCAATTAATCCAAATTTAGCTCAAACATTAGAAGGCAATCCAGTCTTTATCCACGGCGGGCCCTTTGCTAATATTGCTCATGGTTGCAATAGCATAGCGGCAACTAAATTAGCTTTAAAATTAGCTGATTATACAATCACAGAGGCTGGTTTTGGTTCAGACTTAGGTGCCGAAAAATTCTTTAATATAAAGTGCAGAAAAGCCAACTTAACACCTAGCGCTGTGGTGCTAGTAGCTACTCTTCAATCCTTAAAATCTCATGGCGGCGTGCCTCTTAGTAAAATCAGAGAAGAAAATATTGAGGCTGTAAGTGAGGGCACTGAAAACCTAAAAAAACACATTGAAAATATTCATCAATTTGGCTTGCCAGTGGTTGTTGCTATCAATCAATTTGCCCACGATACAAAAGAAGAGATTTCAATGGTTAAAGAGAAATGTGATTATTTAGGAGTTGATGTGATTATTTGCAGTAACTGGAGAGATGGCGGGAAAGGCGCAATAGATCTTGCAAAAGCCGTAGTGGATTTGTCAGAGAATCATAAAACAGATTTTAATTTTCTATACCCCGATGAGATGGATCTTTGGAACAAAATGAAAACCATTGCCACATCTATATATGGTGCCAATAATATTATGGCTGATACAGATGTAAGAAAAGAAATAAAACGACTTGAAGATCAAGGATTTGGGCAATTGCCTGTGTGCATGGCCAAAACCCCAGCTTCTTTATCAACTGATCCAAAACTAAAAGGTAGGCCGATTGGGTTTGATGTAACTATTAGAAATGTCAGATTATGTTCTGGAGCAGGCTTTATAGTGGCGCTAACCGGCGACGTTATAACAATGCCAGGCTTACCAAAAAAACCAGCTGCAGAAAATATAGATGTTGATGATAAAGGATTAATCCAAGGATTATTTTAGATTTTAAAATTAAATAGGAGAAAATAAATGAAAATACTTTGTATATTATATGACGACCCAAAGGATGGAATGCCTTCAAGTTATCCAGTAAAGAAACTTCCTAAACTGGAAAAATATCCCGATGGCATGACATTACCGAATCCTAAGGGGAGAGATTTTACACCAGGTGAATTACTTGGCTGTGTATCTGGCGAATTGGGTTTGAGAAAGTTTTTAGAAGATAGAGGTCATACACTTGTGGTTACATCCGACAAGGACGCCGAAGGTTGCCGTGCAGATAAAGAATTGGTTGATGCTGATATCGTAATTTCACAACCATTTTGGCCCTATTATCTAACAAGAAAAAGAATGGAAAGTGCGCCAAATTTAAAAATGGCAATTACTGCTGGTATTGGCTCTGATCATGTAGATTTACAGGCCGCTATGGACCATAAAGTTGATGTTGTTGAGGTTACCTATTGTAATTCAAGATCAGTAGCAGAACATATCGTTATGATGATTTTATCTTTAGTTAGAGATTATCATAATCAACATAGAATAGTAAATGAAGGTGGTTGGCATATCGCTGACGCTGTTAAGAGGTCTTATGATTTAGAGGGCATGCATTTAGGCACAATTGCTGCCGGTCGAATTGGTTATGATGTGTTAAGAAAAATGCATCCGTTTGATGTGCATTTACATTATTTTGATAAACACAGATTAGATTTAAATAAAGAACAAGAACTAAACTTAACCTATCATGATTCAGTTGAATCCCTAGTTGCAGTTTGCGATGTTATTAATATAAGTTGCCCACTTCACCCTGAAACAGAACATTTATTTAATGATGAGTTGATAAGTAAATGTAAACCTGGTGCTTATATCATTAACACTGCTAGAGGAAAGATTTGTGATAAGGACGCTATTGTAGCGGCATTAGAGTCTGGACAGTTAAGCGGATATGCAGGTGATGTTTGGTTCCCCCAACCAGCACCCAATGATCATGTTTGGAGAACAATGCCGCATCATGGAATGACACCACACACATCAGGAACCTCTTTATCGGCACAGACAAGATACGCTGATGGGGTTAGAGAAATATTGGAGTGCTTGTTTGATGGTGAAGAAATAAGAAATGAATATTTAATTGTTCAAAACGGAGACCTAGCTGGCATGGGCGCTCATTCTTACACCAAAGGAACAGCAACGGACGGCTCAGAAGAAGCAGCTAATTTTAAAAAGTAAAAAAGAGATGAAAAATAATATTATTTCTGCTTTTGGAGCATTTTTATGTATTTCTGTACTTGCATATCTTAACTCTTTCGATGAAAGCAATTTATGGTTAATACCACCATTTGGAGCAAGCATGGTTTTGGTTATGGCAGTTCATGAAAGCCCTCTAGCTCATCCAAAAAATATTTTATTTGGTCATATATTATCTGCTTTATCAGGAGTCTTTGTTTTTTCAATATTAGGCTCTTCTTTTCTCAGCATAGGATTGGCAGTCGGACTAGCAATATTCTTAATGATGACAACTAAGACTATTCATCCACCTGCTGGAGCTAACCCTATTATTGCTGTTCTTGGTGCAAAAGGTATGGGCTTTGTAATAATGCCAGTTGCAGTGGGAGCATCTTTTATAGTCTTATTTGCAATTATTTATAATAAATTACTAAAGAGAAAATATTTTACTTTTAAAAGATCAGAACTCTCATAATTAATTAGTCTGAGATTTAAATCTTCCTATGATCATCATCATTTTTTCTAAACAAAAGCAGCTTAATAATTTTTTAGTCCGCACATTTTTTATCAGAGGGCTAAAATGATAATCAAATATCCTTTCTAACAGCACTAATTTTTAGCTTGTAAATATTTTGATTTACAAGATTAATAAAATAGCGTTTAATTTATTTTATATATATAAATTGTATATAAAAAAAGTTATTAATTACAAGGGAAGAAATATGACAAATCCAAATCATTCAAGCGTAGATCAGAGTGATCGAGTAGTTCCATATAACCTGAGACAAAGCGGTCGAACGCCTGTAGAGATGTTAATTTCAACTCGAGTTAGAAAGTCACCTTTTTGGCATTTATCTCATGAAGCTGGTTGTTGGAGGGCAACTGTCTATAACCGAATCTATCATCCAAGGGGATATGTTAAACCGGAAGATGGTGGGGCGATGGCAGAATATGAGGCTTTAGTCAATCGAGTTACTATGTGGAACGTTGCTGTTGAAAGACAAATAAGAGTTAAGGGACCAGATGCAGAAGCTTTTACAAATTATGTGATTACTCGTGATGCGACCAAAATAAAACCAGGTAATGGTAAATACGCAATTTTGTGTAACGAAAAAGGGGGGGTACTTAACGACCCTGTCTTACTGAGATTGGCTGAAGATGAATTCTGGTTTTCCATCTCAGACAGCGATCTCATGCTTTGGCTCCAAGGCGTAAATGTCACTAAAAAATTCAATGTCATAATTGATGAGATCGATGTTTGTCCAGTGCAAATCCAAGGTCCTCTCTCAGAAGATCTTATGGCTAAACTAGCTGGTGAAGAGCTTAGGGATGTTCCTTATTACGGCATTATGGAAACTAAAATAGGAAGTGCAGATGTAGTCATAAGCCAAACAGGGTTTACTGGAGAGAAAGGTTATGAAATTTACGTGCGAGATGCACATCAAAATGCTGAGATCGTTTGGAATTCTGTTCTTGAGGCTGGTAAAGAATTTGGACTAATGGTAATCGCGCCTGCTCATCATCGCCGAATTGCTGCCGGTATTTTATCTTGGGGCCAAGACTTAGACCATGAAACTTCTCCTTTTCAGGTTAATCTGAGTTATCAGGTACCGCGAAATAAAGAAGCTGATTACATCGGCAAAGAAGAACTTGAACGACAACGTGCAGTAATTGATGGAGGAGATTTTCCATTTAAAATGCTAATGGTTGGACTGACTTTAGGTGGAAAGCAAATTACAGATTATGCTCCAGATTTTTGGCTGATAGCAGATACAAATGGAAATGATATGGGTTATATAACCTCTCCATGGTGGTCTCCAGAACTAAATACAAACATTGCTCTTGGTTGGGTGCCATGGTCTTCATCAGAGATCGGAACTAAATTACAAGTCAGGTTGCCTGATGAATACTCTGAGTCATCTGGAGTAGCGGTTGAAGGTGAAATTGTTGATGTGCCATTTAGAGAGTCTGTTAATCCTAACATTCGAGAAGTTAAAAAGGATGAGGGGCTAGATTATGCGGAGTAAAATGCTACAAAAAAGGTAAGTTATTTTGATGAATTATTTGCTTATTAGTTTTAATTTACAAAATTAAAAAAAGTGCTTTAGTTATAAAAATTATATAAAATTAACACTATGACAGATCAAAAAACTTCCAAATTTCCTACAGAAGCTGAAGTAGTTATTGTTGGAGTAGGTGGTATTGTTGGTTCAATGCTCGCATATTGGCTTACAGAACTCGGTCAAAAGAATATCGTAGGATTAGAAAAATCTACTGTAATTCCTTCAGATATTGCATCTACCGCTCACGCTTCTGACTTTGTCTACAATACAACTCATGATAAATTAGGCTGTTGGGCAACTAATTTTAGTAGAAAGTTTTATGAAGACAATGGCTTCTTTCTTAAAAAAGGTGGTCTCGAAATATGTCGCAAAGGCGATGATGCGCGATGGGAAGAACTTAAAAGAAAAGTTGCATCAGGGAAAGCATTTGGAACTAACGTCAGGCTAATTTCTGCATCAGAAGCTAAAGAAAAATTCCCCTTATTAGAAGAAGAATCAATATGTGGTGCAATGTGGGATCCAGATGCCGGCTTAGTAACACCACGCTCACAGGAAGTGGTTAACTTTGCAGTAGAAAGCGCAAAAGAAAAAGGTGGTCTGACTACATATACTGACACACCAGCTTTAGACTTTGAAATTGAAAATGGTCGTATTACCGGGGTAAAAACAGATAAAGGGGTAATTAAAACTAGTAAAGTTGTAATCGCATCAGGAATCTGGGGACCTTTATTAGGAAAAATGGCTGGCGTTCCAATTCCATTAATGCCAGTGGAGCATCCTTTATTATTTTTTGGACCACTTCCCGAAATACAAGGAACAAATGAATTACTCGTCTACCCACTTCTGCGAGATCAAGGTAATTCAGCTTATGTCAGGGATACAGGAAGACTCCATGGAGGGATGCTTGAATGGGGTTTTTATGAGGATAAAGATCCTCGATTAGTTGATCCTGAAGATATTGGCAATCCTGAGAAGACTATGACCTCTGATTCAATGAGATATCTAGATCTTGAAGAAATCGCTGAACCTTTAGAAAAAGCATTCGAAACAACACCCATACTTGCTGAATTAGGCTGGGACGAAAAAAGTTCATTTAATGGTCTTTTATCAGTAACTCCTGATGCATCTTCTTTGATCGGTGAAAGTCCTGAGGTAAGAGGTTTTTGGTTATGTGAAGCAGTCTGGGTTAAAGATGGTCCTGGATGTGCAAGACTATGCGCTGAATCAATGATTAATGGCAAAACTCAGGTGGATATGCGATCTTTTGATATTGCTAGATTTTATCCTGCGCAAAAAGAAAAAGACTTTGTTAGATCACGATCTTATGAAAATGCACAAACTATTTATACTCCCGCTGTTCATCCCAGAGAGCCGTATATTAGCCAAAGAGAACTATTCGTAAGTCCTTTTTATGAAAGAGAAAAAGAGCTTGGGGGCTATTTTGATAACGAGGTTGCCGGCTGGGAGCGCGCCCTTGCTTATGAGAGCAATCGACAAAAATTAGATAATTATTTACAAGAGGTTCCGGTCCGAGAAAACGAATGGGATCGACGTCACGTACCATATGAAATTGCTAATGCAGAACATTTAGCCATGAGTGAATCGGTTGGAATGATTAATTTATCGCACTTTGCAATCATGGATATTAAGGGCCCTGACGCGGAACGCATGTTGGAGTATCTTTCCGTGGCTAAGGTTGGCGGTAATACTTCTGAGGGGAGAATCATTTATACAAATTTCTTAGATGAGGATGGTGGTGTCCATGCAGATCTAACCATCTCCCGCCTAAGTGCAGATCTTTACAGAGTGGTTACCCGTGGTGCTGATGGCAATCTAGACTGGGTAACTTTGCGCAATTATCGCGATGATATGCGGCTCGAAGCAGATATTAATATCCGAACTCACGATATAGTAACTTTAGGATTATGGGGGCCACAAGCAGAAAATGCCCTGGGGCATTTAATTGACCCTAGTGAAATAAGCATCGAGAACTTTTCCTTTGCTACAGCAAAATATCTGACCCTCAATTTATCTGGTGGAAAAAAGATCGATGTCTGGGCTGCACGAATATCCTACGTCGGGGAGAGCGGCTGGGAAATCTATTTAAATAATGACAGTGAAGAGGGTCTGGCACTTTATGACTCTCTGCTTGAAGTTGGAGTTGTACCAGTCGGTATAGAAACTTACGCCAACAGTCGTCGCCTTGAAAAAAGCTTTAGACTCCAAGGCGCAGATCTAGAGACTGAATATAATGCTTGTGAATCAGCTATAGAAAGGCGCTTGGTCAAAGAAGCCGACTTCCATGGAAAGGCAGCACACCTTGCTCATCGAGAAGAAGAGCCTAGTGCAATTTTATGCACTATGACATTAGATAACTTAAATGTTTCGGGTACCGGTTCGCGCTATCCTGTTGGTATCTCACCGATCATTGATCCTGCTACAGGTGAAGTGCCTGTAGATAGTAAAGGTCGAAGATCCTATAGCACTAGTATGTCCTACTGCCCATCAATCAAAAAACATGTAGTTATGGGCTACCTGCCTAAAAACATTGCTATATCAGGGAAGTCATTATTGTTGGAGTACTTTAATGAAAACGGTGATGGTATTTATCCTATGACCGTTCAGATAGTTGGTAAGGGATCTCTATATGATCCTAGTAATGAAAGAGTACGATCTTAAAAGACCCCTTCTTTTTAATAACCCTGCTACAAGAAATAGCTTATGGCATAGCAATTAAGCCTGCTATCTGAACATTAAACATACCTAGCTTATAAAAATTTCATGTTATAAAATGCGCGACTTAGTTAATTATTAATTGATATGAGCACGCCATCTTCTAAAAGATCGTATATCCATCCCGAGGGATGGAGATTTGCGATCATCTTTTTTATTACTTCAATTCTTTTATCATTTGTATCAATAGCAATTTCAATTATTGGATACCTATTAACTATATTTACTTTGTGGTTCTTTCGTGATCCTGAAAGAAATACTCCAATAGACCCAAATTTAATTATTAGTTCTGCAGATGGAAAAGTATGTCTAATAGATGAGGCCTATCCTCCAAAAGAAGTTTCAATCAACCAACAAAAAATGAAGCGCATCTGTGTTTTTATGAATGTTTTTAATGTTCACATTAATCGCAGTCCAGTCTCTGGAACTGTTAAAGATATAGTTTACAAAGAGGGTCAATTCTTAAATGCGAGCCTTGATAAAGCTAGTGAGAAAAACGAAAGAAGCAGTTTAATTATCAGCTCTGACAATGGCGCTGATATTGTTGTTGTTCAGATAGCAGGCTTAATTGCTAGAAGAATTTTAGGATTCATAACCAATCATCACAATCTGACTCAAGGAGAAAGATTTGGATTAATAAGATTTGGCTCCCGTGTTGATATATACATGCCATTAGATGTGCTCGCAAAATGCTCTGTTGGTGATAAAGTGACAGCTGGTGAATCAGTGCTGGCATCTTTTAAATAAGGTAAATGAAAAAAATTGATTTCAAAGTTTTACTTCCAAATGTTATTACTTTATCTGGACTGAGTTTTGGTTTAAGTTCAATTAGGTTTGCTCTTGAAGAAGATTACAATTTAGCAATCTTATGTATTTTAATTGCTGGAGTTTGTGATGTTTTAGACGGCATGCTTGCAAGACACCTTAAAAGCGAATCAGATCTTGGTGCGCAATTAGATTCTCTTTCAGATTTTCTTAGTTTCGGTATTGCTCCTGGAATTCTTGTGTATATGTCTATTTTTAATCAGGAGAATGGCATAGGTACTTTTGCTTGCTTAGTTTTCATTATGTTTTCTTGCATAAGATTAGCTTTATACAATGTCAGACTTGAATCATCTAAAGCCTCTGAAGAAGATCCGGATAGTTTTTTTACTGGAATACCAACGCCTGTTGGAGCAATTTTAATTTTATTGCCTTTAACGCATTCGTTTATGGGATACGATTGGGCTTATGAAAATTTGAACTTTGTAGCGGCCTATATAATTTTAATCAGCGGCTTGCTTACAAGCAGAATTCCAACTTTCTCAATTAAAAAAAAGAAGTTATATGTCAAATCAAGGCTCGCATTCCTTATTTTATTTTCTGTAATCGCCTTAAGTATTATTAATTTTTTATGGTTATCTATTAATATTCTGGCTTTTATCTATCTATTAACTATTCCATTTTCAGTTCTTGCCTGGAATAGCGCTCCTAATAAATCAAACTAATCATTCAACGGAGCAGCCTTCCCAAGCTTATTTTAAAATATTAGCTAATTAAGATAATATAAATCATGGATTACATAACATACGCCGTTCCTTTTTTCTTGCTAGCGCTTCTAGTAGAGCTGGTTTATGGGATAGCAATAAATAAAAACACGTATAGATTAAATGATGCTATTAGTAATTTATTCATGGGAACCATTCGTACGGCGAATAAATTAATTATTATTGGTGCTGCTGGTTATGTTTTTTACATGGCAGAAACTCACTTTGCATTGTGGAGGTTAGATCCCACATCTGCATTTACATGGATCTTCGCATTTATTATTTATGATTTTTTTTACTATTGGTTTCATCGCATTAGCCATGAAAGACAAATTTTTTGGGCATCTCATGCAGCTCATCATCAAAGTGAAGACTACAATCTTAGTACCGCTTTAAGACAATCAGGCACTGGTGCATTTGTTAGTTGGATTTTTTACATTCCAATGTTTATTATCGGCGTTCCTTCTTATGTTTTCGTAAGTGTTGCATCATTAAATCTTATCTATCAATTTTGGGTTCATAGTGAACATATTCCTAAACTTGGCTGGTATGAAAATTATTTTGTTACTGCTTCAAATCATCGAGTCCATCATGCTCAAAATGAACAATATATTGATAAAAATTATGGTGGTGTCTTTATTATTTGGGACAGGATGTTTGGAACTCATAAAGTTGAAGATGAGAACGAAGCTTGTATTTACGGAATTAGAAGCACATTAAATACCTTCAATCCAATTTGGGCGAACCTGCATGTTTACGTAAAAATAATAAAAGAAATATGGCTTTCAAAAGACTGGAAAGAAAAGATTTATGCACCATTTGCTAGAACAAGATGGACCCCTGAAAGCCTTCCTGTAAAAGTAAAAAAAGATGATTTTAATTCCCAAACTTTTACAAAGTACAACCCTGTTATTAGTAAACGCCATAAAATATATGCCCTGTTTCAATATTTATTTATAACTTATATTTTCTTAGTTTTTATCCAAAGCGGCTACTTAAATTACCTTCAGCTATGGGTAACGATAAGTATGATGACATTTACCATGTTCTGCACATCCATGTGGTTTGATGGAAAAAAGGGAACGAAAATAGAGATAGTTAGACTAGTTTTATGTTTGTTAATTGGAGCTTATGCCTATCTTGAAGTTTCTCTTACGCAGATTGCAATTAGCGTCCTCGTTTATTCAGTAATTAATATATTAGTTTTACCTTTAATAAATAGTTCTCAGCCAATGCCTGAGGTCCAGCAATCGTAAATGATCTATTGTTAGAATATGGTGATATCTAGAGTTCCTTGAAAACTTCTATCACGCATCAAACCATCTTCAGTTAACTTATGGCATTATTAAATTATTATCAGAGAAGTATAAATTTCTCTAATTTTTTTCTTATATAGGAGATTTATTATTTTTGATCTAGTTGTTATTGGTGCTGGCGTTGTTGGCTTGTCTATTGCTAAATCTTGTAGTGGAATGGGCATGTCTGTCGTGGTACTTGAGAGAGAGTCAAGAGCAGGAGAGGGCGTCTCATCAAGAAATTCTGGGGTTATCCATGCAGGCATGTATTACCCTGCTGATTCATTAAAAACAAAATTTTGTGTAACAGGAAATAGATTACTTTATGAATATGCAGAACGTAAAAATATTAATCATAAAAAAATTGGAAAATATATTATTGCTTCTCAAGAAGCAGACTTAGAAAAGCTAAAAAATATTTATGAACAAGGCCTGGCAAATGGAGTGAGTTTAAAAATTTATTCAAAAGATGAAATTAAAATTGCACAACCTGATTTAATTATAGAGGGAGGAATCTATTCCCCAGAGACTGGGATTATAGATGTACCTGAGTTAGTTACAGCCCTAGAGGGTGATATCCAGCATAACCAAGGAGTTGTTTCCTTTAATACCTCATTTATATCTGCTAAAAAAAATGGAGATTATTTTGAAGTAGCCTGTAATGATGGGAATGATTTTAGTATCAGTACTAAAATGCTAGTTAATTCCTCAGGACTTTATTCAGACATAATCTCAGATAAAATAGATCCGCTTGATAGTAAGTTTTATTCTCCTATCTATTATGCAAAAGGACATTATTTTAAATACTCTGGAGATCATCCATTTAATTCTCTTGTGTATCCTCTGGCAAGTGAGTTTAGCTCTGGATTACATGTTGGCTTTGATATGGCTGGCCAGTTAAGATTCGGACCTGATATTACATGGGTTGACCATATAGATTTTACTTTTAATGAAGCTCTTAAAGAAAAATTTGTGAATTCTATTCATAATTATTGGCCCGACATGGACCCAGAAAAATTACAGCCCGATTATGTTGGAATAAGACCTAAGCTACAAAATCCCAATGAAAAAATGAAAGACTTTTCCATTCTTGGACCAGAAGATCATGGCGTAAATGGATTAATCAACCTTCAAGGAATCGAAAGTCCTGGAGTAACAAGTTGCCTGGCTATAGGGAACTATATAAGCGAAATAATTTAGGTTTTTTTCTTTAACTGCTTTCTGCTAGGTGCTCGATAAGTTGTTTCTTGAACTGTTCTAAAATTTCTTCTTCTATCAAATGTCTCATATTAGCGATAACTATTAATTTACTTTTTGGTATGAGTTTATTTGTTTTATAAGCATTTTTAACATGGATAACGGGATCATCTTCTCCATGGATGATTAGAGTAGATACTGTTATTGATTTAACCCTTTTTATTCTATCTTTAGAAGCAAGTATGGCTAAAAGTTGTCTCGCATATCCAAAACCATCACTTTTTGATTTCGCTCGATTGTAATTAGCAATAACCTCCTCACGGAACTCAACAGTTTCTAAGTTACGTCCGGCCATTCCAATCAAGGAGACCCATTTAAGCTCTCTTTGATAGATATCTTCAAGAGTGGGTTTATTCATTTTAGATCTTTGCATCATAACGTCTTGAACTTCTTTTGAAGGCCCGTTAAAAGGCCCTGGCACTGAAGCAGTTGATGCAATTAATGTAAATGACTTGATCCTATCTGGGTACATGGAGCAGATAATTTGACTAATCATCCCTCCCATGGAAGTTCCTAAAATATGAGCTTTATCAATATTTAGTTTATTCATTACACTCATACCATCCTTGGACATGTCATCAAGGGTATATTCAGATTTTAATGGTAGGCGCAAATAGTAACGAAGGTAGTCTAAAAAAAAAGAAGGCTTTCCTGAAAACCTCGAAGACAAACCAGCATCTCTATTATCATAAGTTATAGGCCTGTAGTTATTTTTTATTAAGAAGTCTATTAGATGTGAGGGCCAATGAACAAGTTGAGCTCCAAGTCCATGAACTAAAAGTATAGGATCCGCTCCATCAGGACCATAATCTCTGTAAGCAATTCTTACACCATCATCTTCAGCAAAACCTTCATTAAAATTCATGTTACTAGTCTTACATATTTTTTGTATGCAATATATAAGTTTTTCATATACATTAGTATTCACAAGAATAGAGAGGTAAGGGGGGTATGAGTAATATTATTAGTAATAAAATTAGAGCTGCTTATGGAATCGGCGATTACGCAATTTGCCTTTATTGGACTGGCGTTGGTCTTTATTTACTCTACTTTTATACTGATGTTGTAGGCATTACACCCTTACTGGCAGGTTGGATATATGCCCTAGGAATTGCCTGGGATGCAATTACTGATCCCTTTATGGGATTTATAGCAGAGCGAACTAGAACTAAGATGGGAAGTTATCGTCCCTATATCTTTTATGGCTCTATTCCATTAGCACTTTCTTTTATGATTTTATTTTGGGTCCCGCCATTTGAAGGAACATTTTTATTTATATTTTTATTATCTGTAAACTTAATCCATAGAACTTGCTTCACAATTGTTAGCGTACCTTATTCATCACTTACAGCAAGAATCACAGATGATAGTGATGAAAGAACTAAACTGACTACAGCTCGTATGTTGGCAGCTTCTTTTGGAACATTAACAGTTTCAGCTTTTGGATTCCCAATTGTCTTATGGTTTGGCGGGGGTGAGGAATCTCTTGGGTTTATATATCTTGGTTTAATTGCCGGCTTAGTAGCTGTTCTTATTCTTGGCATTACGGTTTTCTTTGTTAAAGAAAGAAAGTTTGAGTTCAGTAAGGACCAATTGCCAAGTTTTAAAAAGGTCTCTCAAGCAGTTGCTACTAATTACCCTTTTTGGATAGTATTTGGTTCAATATTAATCTTGGTTTCTACCGCACTAATGTTTAATAACAATTTAATTTACTTTGTTAAATACTATTTAGATTTACATGCTTATCAAGGTTTAATTCTTGGAGTTAGTAGCGGAAGTGCTTTTCTATCAATTCCTTTTTGGGCTTATATAGCTTTAAAAATAGGAAAGAAGAATTCATGGATAATTTCAATGACAATATTGTCTATCGGATATTTAATTTTTTATTACTACCCCATTACAACTGTAAATGAGCTGTTATATATCCTCGCTTTTATAGGAATCGGCAATGGAGCAACAGGCATATTATTTTGGTCCATGTTGCCTGACACTATTGAGTATGGTGAATGGAAAACTGGGATAAGAACAGAATCTTCTCTATATGGTTTTATGACTTTTGCCCAAAAAGGAGCCATAGCTTTTGCTGCCCTGATACTAGGATTTGCATTAACAAGTATTGGCTTTGAGCCAAATCAAGAGCAAACAGATGAAACGTTAAAGGGATTAAAGACTTTGATGTCATTAATACCTCTTGTTGGAGTTTGTATAAGTATCGTTTTAGTTTATTTTTATCCCATTGATAAAACTTTCCATAAAAAATTAATTCAAGATATTCAAGATAGGAAAATTTCTAATGCATAAAATTAAATGGGGTATTGTTGGTGCCGGTAATATTGCTGATGCATTTGCTCACTCAATAGGGCATTGCCAAGATTCTGAATTGGCGGGTATTTTTGCAAGGAATCAAGAAAAACTTGATAAGTTTTCAGATAAATTTAATACCAAGCCATATTTAAAGCTTGAAGATTTTTTTACATCAAATGAAATTGATGCTGTCTATATAGCGACGCCTCATAACTCTCATTACTTCTATACTTTAGAAGCCATAAAGCATAAAAAACATATTCTCTGTGAAAAACCTATCAGCATGAATCATCTTGAAAGTATGGTTCTATTGGATATGGCACAAAATGCTGGAGTTTTTTTAATGGAAGCATATATGTATCGAGTTCATCCCCAGACATCTAACATCCTTAATCACTTAGATGTATTTAAAAATACCAAGGAAGATGTATTAATTGAAAGCTCTTTTGGCTTTTCAGCAGACTTGCCGAGCGAGCACCGTTTAAGAAACCCATTATTAGGCGGAGGCGCTATTTTAGATGTGGGCTGTTATCCGTTATCAATGAGCAAGCTGATTGCTGGCAGTTTGCAAAATCTCCCTTTTGCAGACCCTCTTAGTATTAAAGCAACTGGAAGAATAGACAAAACGGGCGTTGATCTTCAATCGGAAGCACATTTAATTTTTTCAAATAATATTGAAGCAATAATTAGTTGCGCGATAGATGAGGAATATGCCAATGATCTCAGAATTTCAAGCGGTAGTATTGAGTTGATAGCTTCTCAGCCATGGCACTGTGGGCAATTTCAAGAAGGAAAATCGTCTATAAAGATATTTGATTCAGGGGAGTTAATTAAAGAAGTTCCGTATCTTGATACTGTTGGATTATTTACTAGAGAGATTGATCATGCGTCAAATTGTATTCATGAAAAAAAACTTGAATCAGCTTTTATCTCTCATGCAGATACTCAAAGTAACATGCTGTGGCTAGATCAATGGAGGCAAGAATTAGAAATTAATTGCCCCCTAAAAGTTATTCAAAATTCACCCATTCCTGAATCTAAATTTTATATGATGCAGGAGCCTAAATTTACAAAAACTTCACTATCAGGTATAGATAAAGCTGCTTCAAGACTTGCTCTTGGCTGTGACAATCAAACTTCGGACTTGCATGCTTTTACTATGTTTGATCATTTTTATGGATCTGGAGGAAGAATTTTTGATACAGCTTATATCTATAACAATGGGAAGGGTGATAAGTATTTAGGGGACTGGATTAATTCAAGAAAAGTTGAAGACGAGGTTATTGTTTTGGGTAAGGCAGCTCATACACCTCAATGCGAACCTGAATTTATAAGGCCTCAAATTCTAGAGTCGTTAGACCGTTTAAATATTCAAAAGCTAGATATCTTTTGCCTCCATAGAGATAATACTGAAGTACCAGTATCTGAATTCATTGATGCCTTAAATGAAATTAAGGATGAGGGATTGATAAATCTAATTGGAGCATCTAACTGGGAGTTAGATCGTTTTTCAGAAGCCAGAGATTATGCCCAGCAAGCTAGCAAGGAATCCTTTTCAGTTCTAAGTAATAATTTTAGCTTAGCTCAGATGATAGAGCCGGTATGGCCAGGATGTATTGCCGTCAATAATGAATATATCAACTATATTATTAAAAATGAAATCATGTTATTTCCTTGGTCAAGCACGGCTAGAGGATTCTTTATTGAAAAGAAAGAAGTTACATCTAATCAGCATTTTTCTAACCCATCTATGGAGGAAGAAATAAGAGTTTGGCATGATGAAAAAAACTTAAAAAGAAGAGCGAAATGTTTTGAAATAGCTCGTCAAAAAAATGTGCAACCTATTCAAATTGCACTTGCGTATGTATTGCACAAATCCTCTTTAATATTCCCGCTAATTGGACCTAGAACTATTTTTGAAACCAATAGTTCTATTGAGGCAACTCAGATAAATCTTAGCGATAAAGAACTAAGTGAACTGGCTATAGAATAATTTCTGTTTGAAGGAGAATATTATCTGACGAGTCACCAATCATTATTTGGTATGTGCCTTGTTTTATTTCCCAGCCCTCTTTTTGAGTGCTCCATGATGAAAAGCTTCTAGAGTTTAAGGTTATTTCTATTTCAACTTCTTTGCCAGGATCAATATTCATTTTATTAAATCCCTGTAAGGTTTTCATGGGTTCATCATCTTCTCTTTGCATAAACCCAACATAGCATTGAGCAGTTTCAGCACCTGAGAAATTGCCGGTATTTTTTATAGAAAATTTACAAGATACCTCGTGAGTATTATGTATTTCAGTTTTAAGATCTTTATACTCAAACTGAGTGTATGAAAGACCATGACCAAAATGAAATAACGGCTCAATATTTTTTACTTCATACCATTTGTAACCTACTAGTAATTTTTCCTCATAATCCATTTGCAAATCTTTACCAGGATATGTTTTGAATGCTGGAGTGTCTTCAATATTTTTAGGGAAGGTGGTTGGTAATTTTCCAGAAGGATTTATATCACCAGTCATAATATCTACTAATGCATTGCCAAACTCCTGACCGGCAAACCAAGTTTGAATAATAGCATTCGCCTTATCAGCCCATGGCATAGCTACTGGAGAGCCTGTATTAAGAACAACCACGGTATTTGGATTAACGTCTAAAATAGCTTCAATTAACCTATCTTGCTGAGCAGGTAGGTTAAATTCAGCCCTATCATTACCTTCAGTTTCCCAATCAGAGTTCGTTCCTACTATTAAAATAACTTGATCTACTTCATTTGCTATTGCTATAGCCTCTTCATGCAAATCTTTTTCCTCAGGAGGCTGGCATCCGATATAAACTGCCGGGAAATTGCCTTCAAACTTATAACTTAGCTCTATTTGGTAAGTTACTCCTTCTTTAAGTTCCACGGTATTCTTTTTTGAATCTGAGCTAAATGTAAAAAATGCCTCTCCAGGAGAAGTCTCAGTCCAGTTATCTATAATCCCATTATCATTTACTGAGAGCTTGCATTTGCCAATACCAAAAATTTCAAACTCATGTATTCCAGAAATATTAGGAGTGTAGTTACACGAGAACCTAACCAAGATATCTGGATTTTCAAATTTTTCTATTACATCTTTAGCAAAACCCTCAAATACCCAAAATTTATTTCCAACTAAGCATTCTTTTATAATTAAATTTTTATCAAAATCAGACCCTTTAAAATACTCAACTAAAAAGCCTTTTTCTCCAGCAATATTATTACTCATTAATTCTTCATTTAAAGCTGGAAGGTATTTATGGGTATTGCATCCTTTTGCATAAGAAATTTCTATGCTTTCACCTAACCTACCTTGGAATGCTTCTAATGGATGAATCTGGTAGTGAGGTGTAAGACTGGCACTTCCTCCGCCTATAATTTGAGCTTTTTTAGCATTTGGACCAATTATTGCTAATGTTTTGATATCTAATTTTAAAGGTAATTGATCATTATTTTTAAGCAAAACCATTCCATCTGCCGCAGCTTTTCTAAGAAGCATTCTATGTGATTCAATATCAACTTCCTTCTCAGGTTTTAAATCGGGTTTTTCAAACCTTTTGGTGAATTCAGCTACGCTTAATATTCTTTTTATCTTATCGTCAATTAATGCTTCCTTAACTTTACCCTCATTAACTTCTTTAAATAGATTATCTCCCCAAACATTTCCCGGACCGGGCATCTCAAGATCCAATCCACCATTGGCATTCTCAACTGTTTCCAATGCCGCTCCCCAATCACTTACCACATAGCCATCAAAACCCCACTCATCTTTTAAAATATTAATTAATAAATTTTCATGAGAACTGCAGTAGATATTATTTAATTTGTTGTAAGCGCTCATTACTACCTTGGCGTCACCTTCTTTGATACCCATTTCAAAAGGAAGTAAATATAGTTCTCTTAAAGTTTTTTCATCGATATTTGAACTAACTAGATGTCTTTGGTATTCAGTGTCATTGCCAATAAAATGCTTTAAACATGCAGCGACATCTTGCGATTGAACACCTTGGACATATTCAATGGCAATTTTTCCAGTAAGAAAGGGGTCTTCTGAGAAGCTTTCAAAATGTCTTCCACCAAGAGGATGTCTGTGAATATTAATAGTAGGGCCAAGTAGAACATCTACATCTTTAACTTTTGCCTCTTCGCCCAGAGCAATGCCCATTTGTTTGATTAGATCCATATCCCAAGTTGAACCAATCGATATGGCACAAGGGAAGCAGGCTGAAGATTTCCCAGAGTTTGAGTCACCTCTAACGCCATTAGGCCCATCAGACATTTTAATACTAGGAATATTTAGTCTTTCAATTTTATTCGTGTACCAAGAATTAAACCCACTAAGCAGAGATATTTTTTCTTTTAAAGTTAAATCTTCAGTAATTTTATCTAAATTAAGCATTCATCAATATTAAATCCTTTGATATACATCTGCAATTACTAAATTTTAGAGTTATTTTAATGTTTACCTAGGAAGATATTTTGGGCTAGAAAATAGATGAAATGCCTATAACTCCAAGCAGGCTAAGCACAGATACAGTAAAGAAAATAAACAAGCTAACTAGAAAGAAAGCTATGGTGTATTTAAGTACCAAAAGCAGAACACTTAAAAAAGGAATAGATACATCCACCACTTTGACATAATTAATCTTATTAGTTTCTATGGTTTTGATATTCGTAGCTTCTGAGTCTTCTGTTATTTTTGATTTTATAAATTGCTCGTACTCTTCGCTCATATTGACATCCTAAACAATATTTTTTTTGATTACAAATATAGAAAAAAACATTTTTTATTTATTGTTATGTGTGTATTGATAGCGCTCATTCATTTATGATTGAAGTAAATCAACTACAAACAGTTATATACAAAAATGATTCAAAAAATTAAAAAAAGTGTCGGCGTATTCAATGCTCCAATTAAAAGAGTTCTTGAAAATAATCAAGGCACCATCCTTCGAACATTAATTTATACCCTCGGACATTTTATTATTGCCGCATCATGCGTTGTTTATTTTACCGGAGCTAACTTTCAAGATGCTATAACTGATGCTATTGTAGAACCCTTGATTAATGGTGTTTGGTATTTTGTTCTTGATAAATACTGGGCAAGTAGATTCCCAAGAGCAACTAATAGTTAGAGTTATTATGCGTTTTTTATTCTTAATTTTCTTAGCAGTACCTGCATTTAGCGAAACATCTAAGATTCTATGTGAGTTAAATGGCACTTACTCTATTACTTATAAAGATATCAAGAAGACCTATTTATCAGAAGGTATCGAGCTTTTTAAAAATCTAGCACGGCAAACCCAACAGTCACTTTTTCTTCTTCAAAGAGCTAAGATTAATTTTGCTGAAGAGGATTGGAATAAAGATAGTCTCTATACAGTTCAGTATTGGGCAATAGACAGTGATAAAGAAAGTTTTAAATCTTTAACACACACCCTGGACCCTTCTCCTTTATGGATTAATCCCGAGGCTTCATGGTCTTCAGAAAAAAATGATACAGGTATTACAGTTACTCATTCAATGGAGACGGGAGATATCCATCCTTTATTTCCTGATTACAAGGTAGACGTTTATAGAGTTATCAATACTTTTAATTGGTTTACGGGTAAGGGGCAAATATCCGGCGATATCTGGCTTAATAAGATCGATGGATCTGAGAATAAGAATCCAAAGGTTGAGATTCAAGCTTCAGGAAAGTGCGAGCCTCAAAAAAAGAAGTTCTAAATGTGATTAGACTATTGACGCTACAAATAAAGCTAAAATCACTATAGCAGCGGGCATAAATTTATCTATTTTTTCTACAATGTCATTCATTTTTATATCTTTCATAATTTTGGTTAATTTTGGTTAAAGGGTACCTTCTGCCTTTTGTAGGTAGATTAGCTGCTTAGTTTAAAGTCTTACTTTATTTTAATCGAGCTTTTCGTAATTCTCTGTAAAGCTTATTAAGTTTCTTTTTCTTAATATCCTTTACATTCTTTCTCTTCAAACTAGCAAGCGAAGATTTTTTTGCTCTTTCGCCTTTATCTATAAATATTTCCTTAAATAGTTTTAATGACACAAATTAATAGTAACAAATTTTTATAAAAACTCTACAATAATCTCACACCTATGATTGTTGAAAAAAAACAGATCCCTAAAACACTAATTATTTTTTTAGATATTGAATCTTTAAGAACTGGCAATGAGCTTGAAAATATCTACGAAGAATTTTATGAGTTAGTAATTTCAGCAGGAGCAGAGATAGTTGAGAAAAGTGTAAGTAAGCAAAAAGCTCCTTCTGTTAGCCACTTCATTGGCAAGGGAAAATTAGATGAAATTAAACATCTTGTAGAAAGTTCATGTGCAGAGTTGGTTATTGTCAACCATCAACTATCAGCATCACAGGCAAGAAACCTAGAGCTTCAATTAAAAGTTAGGGTTATTGATAAAACTGAGCTAATTTTAGATATATTTGCTTCAAGAGCGACTACTCACATTGGTAAACTCCAGGTCGAGTTAGCTCAACTTAATCATTTATCAACAAGACTTATAAGAGGCTGGACCCACCTAGAAAGACAAAAGGGTGGTATTGGCTTAAGAGGCCCGGGTGAAACACAGCTAGAGACAGATAGACGCCTTATCGGACATAGGATTAAGCGTCTTAAGAGCCGTTTAGATAAGTCACATAAACAAAAGCAGTTAAATAGCTACTCAAGAAAAAAAAGCCGAAATAAATTAGTGGCATTGGTTGGGTATACAAATGCTGGAAAGACAACTCTCTTTAATCGATTAACAAACAGTAAGCAATTAGCAGAAGATAAACTTTTTGCTACATTAGATTCGGTAACAAGAAAAAATATAGACCCTGAGCTAGGACCAATTCTATTCTCAGATACTGTTGGTTTTATTTCAGATCTACCTACTCAGTTAATAGAGTCTTTTAAAGCTACGCTTGATGAATTAAAGTCAGCTGACTTACTTTTACATGTTGTTGATATATCTGATATAGATCACAGACAAAAAGAATCTGAGGTTAATAAGATTTTAGAAGAGCTTAACCTTGAATCTATTCCTCAAATTAGAATTAATAATAAATGTGATTTGAAGGGTATATCCCATCAGGTAAAAATAGATGAGAAGAAAGAGGTTTGGATTTCTGCTGAAAAAAATAAAGGTATAGAAGATTTAAGAGAAATTATAAATACTGAGCTTTTTAATGGTATCTACAGGGGTTGGATTTCACTAGAACCATCTCTTGGAAATATAAGAGCTAAGTTATTTCGAATGGGTTGTGTTGATAAGGAAAGGGTTTCTGATGCTGGAAAAATATTTGCTCATATTCATATTGGACAAGATGAGTTAAAAGGATTTGTTGATATTGAAGGATTTGCTCTTTGCGAAGATAAAGATATACCTTTACAATTACAGGAATCTTAAAATGAAAAAATTAAATAACAAGTTAGATGCAATAACGCAACCCCTTATGAATTTTGCTCTTTGGTTGCCTCGAATTGCATTGGGAGTTGCTTTCTTTTTTCATGGATACGGAAAACTGCCAGCACCATTTATGATGACTGAGCAGCACAAAATGGTAACTTGGTTTGAAAGTGAGTTCTTGCCTATGCCTGAGCTGTTGGTCAATATGGTTATTTTAGGTGAAATGACTGCTGGTATTGGAATAATATTAGGCGGATTGATAGGGCTTTTCTCTCTTAATCTAGGAAACTTACTGACAAGGTTATCTGGGCTTCTAATTGTATTAATAATGTTCTGTGCCTTGTATATAGCTCACTCTGAATGGTTCACTACTCTTAGTACTAAATTTGTAACCAGTGAACAGATGTTTCTATTGGTTCTTGGTTTATTTTTTGCAATCAGAGGCAATAAATAATTTAGAGCTCTTCTAAATTCTCTTAAAAGACCTTCAAATAATATTTCTAGTTAGTTAGTGACTAATTTTCTTGCAATTGTAAATGAGAATCATTATCATTCACACCTACAAATGAGAATCATTCTCATTTACTAAATAAATTATATAAAAGAATGAAATGAAAGTAGTGACTCATCAAACACTCGGAACAAAATCAATATTATTTGTACTATTTGCTTTGTCTATTTGTTCATTTATTTCATCTGTAGATGCTAGTGAAGTAGATGCTATTGAGTCTGTAACTATAATTGGTACCAAGGATGATGCCAAAGAGCTACCGGGTTCTGGGGCGGTTATAACTAATGAAGACCTTCAGGTGGCGATGGATACTGATATACATAAAATATTATTAGCTGTTCCTGGAATTTATTTCAGGACTGAAGACGGATACGGCCTTAGACCAAATATATCAATTAGAGGTACTTCAATAGACAGATCAGCCAAGGTAACAGTCATGGAAGATGGTGTCCTTGTCGCTCCTGCTCCATATACCTCATCAGCAGCTTATTATTTTCCTACCACAGGAAGAATAAATTCAGTTGAAGTTTTAAAAGGACCATCAGCCATTAGCCAAGGTCCAAGCACTATTGGTGGAGCCATCAACTTAATTAGCACGCCAATTCCAGAAGTGAATTCAGGAAAGCTTGTTCAAGAGTTTGGACAAAACGGAATGACTAGAACGCATGCATACTATGGAGGATCTCAAGGAAATCTAGGAGCTCTAGTGGAAGTTCAT
>Ga0115003_10000955_pt1 | contig 25920 bp, 17 predicted proteins | sample ArcticOcean_MG_C_7_FD_88736 | JGI IMG/M metagenome (GOLD analysis project Ga0115003, IMG submission 88736) | Marine microbial communities from western Arctic Ocean - ArcticOcean_MG_CB11_88 | ecosystem: Environmental > Aquatic > Marine > Oceanic | place: Arctic Ocean: Canada Basin | collected... | reverse complement strand
TGATCAAAATCAATGAGAAAATGATAACGACTAAAAACCGTGAATTATTGGAACAAGAAGCAGCTCAGTACGACAATGTAGATGGTTATCAATATATTAATGTCCCATTTGATAGTTTTGAAACAGTACAGCGCTATACTGCGGCTGGTAAAATAGGACGCAAAGACAAAGTGAAAAATGGTACGAAAGTTTGCAGATGGGCTCAATTCCCAGACGGTCAAGAAGGAATCATTCCTTGTATCATTGGAGATTTGTTGAAAGCGCGTAAAGAAACACGTGTCAAAGCAGAAAGTGAACCGGACCCTTTTATTGCCAACGTATTGGACAAAAGACAATTAGGATACAAAGTAACCGCCAATTCGTTGTATGGTCAAATGGGTTCTTGTGTATCTACCTTTTTCGAAAAAGACGTTGCTGCATCCATTACTTCGATCGGAAGACAAATGATTATTTATGCAAAACGCATGGTTGAAGAAATTTATCGAGATTCTTTGTATACAACCAAGGCTGGCGAAACTGTAAGAACGCGTTCTGCATATGTGTACGGTGATACGGACAGTGTGTTTTTCACATTTAATCTAGAAGATCCAGATACTGGCGCACCAATACGCGGAAAGCGTGCATTGGAATTGACCATTGAAATCGCGCAAGAATCGGCAAATTTGTGTTCATTGTTTTTACCACCACCTATGAAATTGGCTTATGAAAAAACGCTCATGTCTTTCATTTTGCTTTCGAAAAAGAGGTATGTTGGTATGCTTTATGAATTCAATCCCAATAAAGGGAAATTAAAATTCATGGGTTTGCCCTTGAAGCGTCGTGATGCATGTGACTATTTGAAAGATGTATATGGCGGAATTTTGACGATTTTGATGAAAGAACCAGATAATGTACAAAAAGCGATCGAGTATTTGAACACGTCTTTAAAAGCATTGGTGGATGGTAATGTTTCCATGGATAAGTTGGCGTTGACAAAATCATTGCGGAGCGACTATAAAAAACCTGATCAAATTGCCCACAAAGTGTTGGCCAACCGAATCGGAGAACGCGAACCAGGAAATAAACCGAAGCCAGGGGATCGTATAAAATATGTATTTATTGAAAACAAAGAAGGAAAACTATTAGGAGAAAGAATTGAAACACCTCAATTTATTATCAACAATAAATTGAAACTCGATTATCACTATTACATTACCAATCAATTGATGAACCCTTTACAGCAACTATTTTCATTGGCCGTAGAGAAAATTTACACATACATGGGTAAAAAACAAAAAGATATATCGGATTTGCATAAACTATTGGAAACACTATACGAAGACACGAATCAAGATTTGGAATTGTACATGAAAAAACGTGAAAAACATTGTTCAGCTGAAGTTAAAAAATTATTATTTGATCCCTTTTTGACAGAAATATACAACACACAACATGGAATACAAACACTATTACAATTTTATAAGAGAAGAGTATAAATATTAAGGAGATTCTACATTTTTTTTATATTCGCTAAATGTTAAATTCTGCATATCATCTATATATATATATTCTTATGATGTGGTGTATATTAACATACAAAAAAATGTATATTGCTTTGTAAAATATATTGTGATCTGAAGTTTTAAAAAAACGGACTCCGATTTAATATCTAGACCATTTATCGCGGTTGAAGGAACTTACACGCAGCATATCTTGCGCATGCTTCTTCCAATAATCTACTTTTTCGTCCATTTTTCGCTCTTCTTCAGTCTTTGGATATGGCCGATCTTTACGCGTTTCCATAAAAGCCAAGTCATTGTCTTTTGCTTTCGGTTTTTTACCAAAACAATTCACTCCAAATTTGATATTTGGATTTCTAAAGTATCCACCATTTACTCCTGGACGACCACAACTGTTTTTGTGTTTTTCCGATTGTTGCAGTTCATTCCAAGTCTTTTTTTGTGTAGGAAAGAATGCCATTTGATTTTCAGACCAACCATAATTGCACCATTCTGCTCCGTTTTGATACGCTTTTTCGATCTCATCATAGGTAGCAAGTCTTGCATCGTATGAACGACAAATCGCTTGTGCATCGTCATATTTGTATAAGTTATTGGAAATATTGAATACTTCTGGAGTTTCGTCCACTACTTCTTCTTTAGGGGACTCAACAATATTGCCACTTGTGTCAATTACATTGCCACTTGCATCTACCTCTTCATCTGTTCCCATAACATTGTCAAGTACAGATATATCGGCATCACGTATTTTATCCAAAAGATCTACATTGAAAAAGTATTTTAGGCAATTATGAATCAATAATGTTGCCAATAAAAGCCAACTTATACCTTCTATAAACACTACTGACATCGGTTTATGACTTCGCAATGGTACTCTCAATAAAAATAATAAAACGTAAAAACAAATTACAAAAAGCATAAGCGAAAACAAAGATTGATCGTCGTCATATAGTTCTATTGTACCATCCACAATATTTTTCATGGAGTTTTCTTTTTCACTAGACGACATCGTCATGTATTTATAGATACCGTACGCAATCGTACAACCGAAAAATACAAAATCAAAGGTGGAACTAATGGTTCCTTCCATACCATCTTTTCCGCTTTGTTTTAAATACATACCAAACCCAATAAATACTACTACATATACAACCAAAAATCCTGCTAAAATGTAAAGATTCGCTTTCTTAAAAATATCTGTTACAGTTGCAGATAATTCCGTATTTTTGTTTTCTGGCTCTTCTTCTTTTGCCTCTTCTTCTTTTGCCTCTTCTTCTTTTGCCTCTTCTTCTTCTCCTTCTCCTTCTCCTTCTCCTTCTCCTTCTCCTTCTTCTTTTGCCTCTTCTTCTTTTGCATCTTCTCCTTCTCCTTCTCCTTCTCCTTCTCCTTCTCCTTCTCCTTCTTTTGAGTCTTCTGTTGTTGTAGCAGTAGAACTATTTGTTTCATTTGTCTCAGTACCTCCTGTTGCCGGATTTGATTCATTTGTGGTAGATTCATCCGTAGCTGTTGTAAATGCTTCAAAATTATTATATCTTAATTTTGCTAAACCCATGTTATGTTATATTATAATAGATTATTATTTTTTTACGTAAAAAAGGCAGTAAGCATATTTTGTTCTTAAATGATTTTCATCTTCCACGTTTTGAATAACTTCATCATTACAGAAAAACCATTTGTCTTTTTTTACAAATGCAATATAATGCCCATTATTCACATTTCCTATATGAGCGCATATACCCACTAAATCATATATATGATCGGTTTTCTTGTATCCAACTACGTATTTTGATAAATTCAATAACAACGGATAATCAACAAAAAAGGTATTTTTATTTCCATCGTAATTGTTTCTTTTGAGAGAAATAATCAATATTTTAGGGAAAGACCAAAAACAAACATTTTTTTCAATGTCTTCGTATCCATTCGTTTTTTCATTAAACCATTTGTTTTCACCATCTAACACTTCAGGCATTATGTAATCGTCTATACATTGATATAGTGTACAGTTCGCCATTTTCATGGGTAAATCCAATACTACAAATGTTTCTACATTATGTGTATGAACATCTTTGCTTTGTAAATTAGAAATACTGGAAATTGTAATCCCTGTAAATACATCTGCTATTTCTGAGTATTGTTTTTCGTAATTTTGTTTGAGTTTTTTAAAAACGTCAATTGCTAAATTATCTGTCTCGTTTTTTGATAATCCGGATACTGTTACTTTTATCTCTCGAGATATACATTCATGTAAAGAGTTTATGAAAAAAAGTAAAAACTCTCCTATATCTTCTTGTGTATTCATATTTTGAAAAAAGGTAAGTTTCTTGTTCTTAGAAACATTTTCGATTGAGTTGATTAATCCATTTGGACACAGTAATTCCTTTGGATTTCCATTTTCAAATATATCTATAATATCTGACCAATTTTTCCACATTTGCAATTCCATACGCGTCGGATTTATATTTTTTAGGGATTTTACAATGGCATTCAATGGTTTTAGATGAACAAGTATTTGTATGCATGCATTTAAATAACAAGTATTTCCTAAATTGCTGATTCCTTTGGGCGCGTATTCCATAATATATTTTAGGTTCATACAGTATTAAAAGAATATAGACGTACACTATAATGAATGACGAATTATTAAATACAATATTAGAAGACGAATTATTGAAAACAATATTAGAAGACGTATTTGCAACACAAGTGCCGGAATTTATTGAAACAATATCTTCTAATCAAAATGTTGTTAATTTTGCAAACCAAATACGAGATTTATCTTTCAATTTGGATTTATCAAACATTATTTTACCACTTACTTCTCAATATAACTTTTCTAATTCTACATCGAACAACGATTTTTCGAACAACGATTTTTCGAATAATGATTTTTCGAATAATGATTTTCCGAATAATGATTTTTCGAATAATGATTTTTCGAATAATGATTTATTTTCGCGAATAAGGCCGAATCAACTTGACGAAACTAGAATTACAGACGTATCTAATAACATTTCATTTGAACAAATGTTACAAGTACGTCAAACAAACACCGCTGAAAAGTGTATCGAATTGATAGAAGATTTTACACTGAGATGGTTTCGACACATACACGAATATGACGAATCTATAAGACTATACCATCAAAATATTAGCCAAATGAACAGGATCACACAGCATTTGTCACGGAATATTCATCAAATTACAGATCAAACAACATTTAATTCCCAAAGACCATTGCGACGATCAGTTGTACCCCCTTCATCTAATAGATTCAATCCTTTTGAAGGTTTAGAAGTACGCGGATTTTCATTTCCAATACAACAAACTTCGAATGTAGATAATATATATCCTAATATCCGGCAAATAATGAATGCGACTGAAACGTTTGTTTACAATACAGACACGACAGAAAGTGTTCAAGATTCTACATGTCCAATCTCTTTAGAAACCTTTGTTTTAGGAGAAGAATTATGCAGGATTCATCATTGTCAACATGTATTTAAATGGAGACATATACAAGAATGGTTTTCAACGAGTGCTCATTGTCCTGTATGTAGATATGATATTCGATTATATACAAGAGTATAAAAATAACTCATCATTTAGTATATGGATAGTTTATTATTTAAAAGTGAAATAGAAAATTTGCCTCAATTCAAACAATTGAAAAATATTGTAAAATTGCCGAAACTATCAGAAAATGCAAACCAAATGTTATCCACGTTTTACAAACGTATTGATTATAGCAAAAAAATGTTTGTAAAATATTCATCGAATATTTATGAATCATTGACAAACGAAACTCAATTGAAAAAAAGTGAAAACCACAATTGGATACCTCGTAGTTTGTGTGGGATGATTGATAATGTATGTGTAAATAACGTATCCTTTTTAGTTGAAGTTCCTATACGAAATACCCTATTCAATCGCAAATTCAAAATATTTTTAGGAATGCCATCTCACTATACTGAACGTAATTTAATAAATATTATCGAAATGATTTCATGTTGGTTTCATTTTGTGAATGATTTTGTGGAAGATGGTTGTTCTAACACTGTAAATATACATATATTCATGATACCAGAAAAAAAAGATTTACCTGATGATCACGAAGTTATTGATAAAGACGACGTGAATACTGCATTTACAACGACTTGTAGATTACATACAAATGTGAATATATTCCGCGAGGAAGAATGGTTTCGTGCATTGATTCATGAATCTTTTCATAATTTAGGGCTCGACTTTATTCGTATGGATGCATCTCCTATTGAAATGAATCAAAATCGTATCAAAAAAGTGTTTCCTATACAAGTTGCGGATATACGATTTTATGAAACATATTGTGAAATGTGGGCGGAAGTATTGAATTTACTTTTTTATGTGTACTACAATAAGCCTGAAAAAAAAAGATGGAAATCCATGTTTTTTGAATTTTTTGAATTTGAACAAATTTTTGCATTGTGGCAATGTGTGAAAATTTTGAGACACAATAATATTTCGTATATAAATTTGAAAGAACAAGCGCCAATATATCGCGAAAAAACACAAGGGTTTTCATACTTTGTACTGAAAAGTATATTATCAGTGCATTTAGATCAGTTTTTACAATTTTGCGCAACACAGTTTCAAGATACACGTGTTACATTAGAATTTCGCCGTACGAAACATAATTTAAATCAATACACGAATTTATTTTTGCATAACTACAAATCAGATGAAATGATGTATGGTACATCTATTTTAGAACCTATTTTACAGAAAAAAAATAAAAATTCACCTTTTGTTAAAACGTTAAGAATGTCACTATTTGAAATAAAATACTAATCTATTGTGTGTTTGCATCTAAAGATCAGGTACTAGTTACTTGTACATTGTAGTTATTAATGTCATAATTTTGGTTAGATATCCATACTAATTCTAGTTGATCAATACGTCTTTTCAGAAGATTGATCATTTCCGCTTGTGCTTCCAACATATTGCTCTGCCTTTGGATAATATCTGCTTGTTCTTTCAACTGATCTCCAATGAATATAGTGTTGTTTGCAACTTGGTCCAGATTCAGCACTGTTTGTGGAATAGGATTCTTATTTATCATAATACGTAAATAAGAATTGCCTGTGTTACCATGAAGGCATATGTCAATATGCCCATCTTGGTTTATACGTTTATCCAAGAAAGCTGCTAAATCGGCAGTTTCGTTATACTGCGAAAAGTGCACATATGCACGACGACCGACTCCAGAATTGTTGTTGAAACTAACAAAATCAATACGACATACTTCGCCACACTTAATAAAGTATGTACGGAGTTCTTCCTTCGTTAATTCGAAGGGAATGCGAGGAATGAAGAAGCTTTTTAGGATTGACATGATTATCTGATTGTGTTGTTGAAGTTATGAAACCATTGTACAATGGTTTTTTTTCAATTTTGCGATTTCAATAAAGGCAAAATTGAAACATTCATTTTTTAGTTTGTTTTTCATAAACAAAATGGGTATTAGAGGACTAAACACTTACTTCAAAAAACATGCTTCTTCCGAATCTATAAAAAAGGTTCCTGTCTCTTTCTTTAAAGGAAAAACACTTGTGGTAGATACAAGTATATATTTGTATAAATTTCTAGAAGATGGATGTTTACTGGAAAATATGTATTCTTTTGTTACTCAGTGTATTTTGGAAAAAATTACACTATTGTTCGTTTTTGACAACAAACCGAATGAGATAAAATATCAAGAGGTTTTGAAACGCAGTCAAAAACGAATGGATGCTTGTAATAAATATATTGAATTAGAAGAGTCGTATCAAGAAATGCAAGACGAAATGAGCGAGTTCGAAAAACAAGAAATGTTGTATAAAATTGAAGGTTTTAAAAAAAAGGCAATAAGGGTTAAAGAAAAACACATTGAAAAAGTGAAACAGTTATTAGACGCATTAAATGTTTACTATTGCGACGCACCTGAAGAGGCCGATGTTGTGTGTTCGTATTTTGTAGACAGGGGTATTGCATGGGCTTGTATCAGCGATGATATGGACATGTTTGCATATGGCTGTAAACGTGTAATTCGAGATTGGAGCTTCCAGCACAAAAATGCTGTATTGTACGACTTAGCACTGATTTGCAACGATATCAAAGTACCATTTTCAAATTTACAATCAGTATTGCTTTTATTAGGCAATGATTATATCAATACAAAACTTCGTTTAGAAATAGTGATAAAGTGGTTTCGTGATTATCATAAAGAATCAACAGAGCTTAGTTTTTACGATTGGATATTAAAACAAAATTACATCAAAAATGAAAAAATGAAAAAACTAGTAGAAATACAAAATGTATATGAAGTACCGGCAGTTATGATTTTGAAAAAAATGCCAAATGCGAAAAAAAAAGCAGATATTAATTTATTGCATTCTATCCTTTCTCCATATGGCTTTATTTTTATATAATTGACCGTAGAAAACTTCCCTTGTAATTTTGAATACCAATGTGTGTTAAATTAATGGACAGATCTGCATATATTTTTCCTCCCATATTCTTCCAACGCTCACAAAATAACCAATCTTCTGAAAAATAATGACCTTCTTCTACTGCACAATCAAACAACGCATATGCATGTTTTTTTTCCTCGTCTGTCAAATAACCAACATCATCTTGATATTTTGTAGATGGAAACGCTTTTTGCATACATTCTACAACATCTCGACGAACCATCATAAATCCAGTTGCCAAATGTCTTACCTCCGTTATATTGTTTTTTATTTCTAATGTTGTTTGTATTGCATTGTAATTATATCGTAAAAGACAATTCTGAAATATAATGTGGTCAGGTACGTCTTTCGCATACGGTGATTCTTGTTTCGTTTTCCATTGCTGTAAAATATCTGGTTCGGATAATCTTTCCCAATTGTAGTGTTTTATAGGGTATATACCACCATTGATTGGTTTATTTGCCAATAATAACTTCAGTATTTCAATGGGATCCCATAAAATGTCAGCATCTATATACATAACATGAGTCGTTTCTGGATTATTCATGGCACGTGCCAACATATTATTGCGTGCGCGTGGGACTAGACTGTCATTGTTGCAAAAATTAATTGTATGATCAATTCTGTATTTATTCAAAACGGTTACTGTATTCATTAAACACGATACATAATTGGTGTAGCAACTTGAACCGTAGCATGGTGTTAATATCATGATGTGTACTCTGTTGTCTTGTAAAAAATCTACGATATTTTTTTCAAATAATTCCATGATAAATACATTTATAGAGAATTGTTTATTAGTGTTTACTGTAAATGAATATTCCGATGGAGATGTTTATTTACATTTTAAGCTTTATCGATACCAAATATGATTCTTTCGTAAACCGAAAGAAGTGTCTGTGTTATACAGAGACTTCTTCCTTTTTGAAAAAATGTCACGCAAGAACAAAGTATTTTGTATGTTGTATTCATAGAGACTTGTCCCATTTAGATATGTTGACCCACTTACAAAAAAGAAATCCATCAGAACAATATTTGAAAAAAAGAGAAGACATCGTCAAAATCCTTTCGCCTTATTAGGCATATAACCACTGTTTCATGGATGGTCCGGTACGTTCACCATAATAATATTCTGTAGGTGTGCCGCGCTTTCCAATTTTGAATATTGTAGGGAATCCTTCATATTTCAAATCTGTATTGTATTCTGTATTCACTTTTGTCACTTCATTTTCGTAATTATCCCCAATATCACGCAATTCAATGTCTTTTATTTCTCCGCACATTTTATCCCAGTCTTGTTGCATATTGATACAGTGCCCACATTGATCGGAATAAACATGCCCATATACTAATGGTTTTTTAATTGAATGGTTTTTACCTTTCGTCTTCTTTTTTTGCGGTCGTCGTGTAGGTTTTCCTTTTCCTTTTCCTTTTCCTTTTCCTTTTGTATAACGTTCTTTCTTTTTTTGGTATGCGTTTTTCAATGATTTCACCATATACACTATGTAGAGTTTTTTCTGTGTTTCTAAATATATAGGAAATGAAAACTGTAACAAAAATTTTTGTCATTATTTTGATTGTCATATTTGTTATTGGTATCGCGTTTTGTCTAAATCCTCAAGTAAATCGAGAAAATTTGGTAAATATGATGCAAGGTGAAACTTTAGAAAAAGTAGAAACTGGTTTTTGTCCAGATTTATTGATACGATCTGGTAACGAACTTCATTTGTATAATTCTAAATTACCTCGTTCCGAAACGAACCCCCTAAAATTCGAAAATTTAGATAAATATTTAGAATATTTGGAAAAACAACGCAAACAAAACATAAGGTGTCCTGTATTATTTTTACAGGAAGAAAGTAACACACAGGGGGAAACAGTTTACAGAGCACGCCCAAGTCCAATGGAAATGAATCCAGGTGGTTCTACTGCTCCAATTGAAGTGATGGACGCGTCACGAGATCGTAAAGAATTTAATCAGAATATGTTTGCTGGGTTTGATGCACATGGGCAACATGTGGGACAAAACACAGAGCTAGATAGTATCCATCAATCTACAGAAACGGCAAACATTAGCGATAACCCTATGGACACAAATTGGGGAGGTGTTCTATATAGTCAACAGACCGTAGAAACTGGGAAGTACGCAGATCGTGAAGTTGCAAAACCAAGCATGGTCCCTAAAGTAATTGAAAAATATAAATAAAGTATATATGGGATTGAAAAAAGATACAAATCGATTTATTAAATCATTTACTTCCAAATTCGGAGGTTTCAACCGAAAAACAGATTCAACCAATTCATTTAATATGCTCTATTTTTTTATTATTGTTTTCATAGCAACATTTTCAATGTATGCATTTTATCATGTCATGCTACGTCGTAAATAAATTATTAAGTTCCTAAATATTCATGTAGGCGTTCGATTACTTTTTTACTTATTTTACGAGGTTTGGTAGTACCCACTTTTAATCCAGTTAATTCTTCTGGACGTTCTTTAATAATATTGTAAAGTTTAGAGAAATCTCCCTCTACATGCGCCATAATTACTTTTGCACTAGTACTATTGATATCTGGTATTTGGCAAAGGAAAATTTCACCAATGTTTTCTTTTGTGATATTTTCTTTTTTTACTTTTTTTACTAAATCTACATATTGTTTAGGATGTTCAAGTACACTTTTTCCGCGAATCATTTCTCGATTTATTTTTTCACATACATTCAATATCATGTCAGCACTGTCTGATACATGGACACTTCGCCATAAGTGATAGTTTTTATGTAGTGACAATGTAGTCATTGCTGATATAGCTATTTTACGATCTTGTGGACTCAATTGATTCATAATACCTTCTATTAAATAGATAATTTGCGAAGATTCATACACATTTTGTAAACGAAATGATTGCTCTGCGTAACGACCGTCTTTTATACTCGCTAAAAGATCTGTAAATGTTTTTCGTTCCCATACATATAAAAGTTCCTCGTTGTGACGAATCTCTAAATCGCCTAAAGATAATTGGGCAACTTCCAATTCTAAAAATGAATATTGAGAGATTCTCAATTGAATGTGATGAATTAATTCGTTTTCGCGATTATCGATAATAATTTTCATTTTGTCTAAAGATTTATTATTTTTATATGAATTCCATAAAATAATAAAATTTATGCAGGAGCAGCAGCAGCAGCAGCAGCAGCAGCAGCAGCTGCGTTAATCGAGCAAACACGCGCCGATGTTCCATTCACGTTCCAGGCTGTAAATCGAATGCCATTTGCCTTTCGACCTATTCCTAAACCATTTGTTACATTTATTTGATGAGGCATCATGACCATTGTCTGTGGAAGTGATTTGTAGTGTGCTTTGTGCTGCAATGCTACTGCAGCAGGTTTGTTTTCTCGTGAAATTAGTCCAGGTTTCTTCGGACCACCACCCTGACATTGATTTTTTGTTTGACCAACATTTCTTGCTCTTGAAGCTGCATTTAGTAGAACCATGCTATATTTTCTAAATACATTTTATTCCTTATAAAATTGAAAAAATGTATTAAAGTGATTTTTACTAAATAACAAAATGGCTGCGTATACGAAAATCACTAAAGACGATGATATGTTAGTGGATAAAACTACCGAAAAATATATTTTTGATCCTTATAATTCTTTGAACAATGAAATCACAGAAATAGATGTAAAAAATATACTTGCAAAAAACAATGTACACACACCCATACATCATCTTGTTTTGTATAAACGTGCATTCATCCACCGCTCTTATACAAAACGTCCAACTGCTTGGAACGAACAAAACAATATTGAAATCGTTGCAAAACCTGATGATTGTGTAGACTTGTATACGAAATCAAACGAAAGATTGGAGTTTTTAGGCGATGGAGTTTTGGAATGTATTGCGAAATTTTATTTGTACAAACGTTTTCCTAAAGCCGATGAAGGATTTATGACAGATACAAAAATTGAATTGGTCAAAAACGAAACAATTGGTCGCATTGCTATGGAAATGGGATTGCACCAATGGTTCATGATTTCAAAACATACAGAACAAAAAAACTTACGTGTGAATCATAAAAAACTTGGCTGTTTATTCGAGGCATTTGTAGGCGCTTTGTTTTTGGATTTTAATCGTGTCGCTATACATGATGAACATCATTGGTTTGATACAATGTTCCAGTGCGGTCCTGGTTTCCAAGTTGCACAACTGTTTGTGGAAGCCGTATTTGACCGCCACATTGATTGGACCAAAATCACAAAACAATCTGATAATTTCAAACGACCTTTACAGGAGCTGTTGCAAAGTGAATTCAAAACGACCCCTTACATTATGGAAATCGAATCTTTCAATCAAGAAAATGGTTATCATATGGGCGTGTATTTGTGTTTAGGGCAACAGACATATGGCGTTCATCATAGCGAAACCATGCCGCGGAACAAGATTCGGAGTTTTGCTCAAATCCATCAACATATGGCGTATTATCAAAAAATATTCTTGTTTTTAGGAGAAGGATCTAACAAAGTCAAACAAAGCGCAGAACAAATGGCCTGTAAAGATGCGATCGAATATGTAAAATCGTGGACGGATTTTACAGATGTCATTGATAAAGTCCAACAAAAACACAATGTCTTTCAAGGAGGGGCGTAATTATTTACGGCGTGTTTGTTTACGGCGTGATGTTTTGGGTTTATTATTTAATGTTCTTTTACCACCTTTCTTTCTTTGGTAATTCTGTAGATACGGATCTTCTCAAATGATTTATCTGCTCTAGTAGAAATATAATTGTGTACTTAACTTCTAGATTTAATTTGTATTTTTTCATGTCTGATGTTAATTTACTCATTATTGATAATCGACTTGAGCTGTCTTTATTTTTGTAATCAATCATACTATTATAGAATCCATCCTTACGAATATATGATTTATTTTCTATGTTTTTTTTTATATATGGTGTCAATGCGGTTTTTAGGATATTTTGTAAAACATTATTATTTCCATCTAACTTACGGTCATCAAGAGTTAAAGGTTCGCTGCTACCATCATTCATAATGACTAGCTTATCTAACAATTCTTTATTTTCATCAAACAAAAGGTTTGAAAAATCTGGATGTCCTTTAAAAACATCCTCTGGATCTTTTGTTTCTAGTAATTCATTGTGTGCTCCTGCAATAGCGAGAAGGATCGCATATATTTCTAGTATTAATCCAGTAATTTTAAAATTATCGATTTTTCTTCCTTCAGGTTCGAATACTTTTATTTTTTTGACAGGTTCTTTCATGCCATTCTGCTGAAATCTATTTACTATTTCAACCTCTTTATTAGGATAAGGTTTGATTGCTGAATATCCACTTCTAGTAACTTGATGATTCTGGAATGCTTGCACTACTTTTTGTCTTGCAGTCGCGTATATTTCATATCCAAGATTGCCTTCGCTTGAGAAAATGATATTTGGTTTTTGGACTGTGAATTTTCGACTGCCATGTTTTATATAAATAACAACATAAACTATTAAATGTAAGCGATTATTGTATTTACGTATTGTATATACAATGAGTCAAGAGAGTCAAGTTATTACCCCATTTAGACCTTTAGACATCCTAAATATTAAACCAAGCCCATTGTCTTATGATCAATTGCATGAATTTACAGGGACAGTGGTCGAAGGGACTGATTTGGCGAAAATAATTGAGAATCAATTAGAAGAAAACCAAAATATGGAACGCGAATTTGTACTGGATCGATTGCAAAATAATGGTTTTTTGGTACGTCCATGTGATGATCCAAATGATTTGTCTAAAGATTCTGTAGAAACCATTCCAGAACCTCCTAAAAGAAGCATTTCTCAGTTAATAGATTCTGACGATGATGACGAATACAGTGAACCGTCACAAATTGCACCAATTGGACGTAAACTAAATAATACACATATTCAATTATCTGACGCAGTAGACAAAAGTTTAGAAAAGGAAAAAGAAGACACCGTCTCAGAACAATCGTCTGTATCACTACCAAAAGAACCGAAATACAACGACAAAGTGGAAGAAGAACTAAATATTGATAAAAATACCGTATTCATTTTGTGTTCGTCAAAAGATGAAGAAAAAGGGCCTGGAAAAGAACCCAGTGAAAAAATACCGAAAGATCGCATTCCAGAATTTCATGCATTGTCTAAAATACCAAAATGGCGGCAACAATTATGTAATATTTTTGATGCGCCATTCAATTTAGATGAAAACAAATGGCAAAACGTAGAGCATTTCTTAATTGCCGCACAATACAGAAACTTTTCCATGGAACAAGCGTTCGCACAATACGACAATGCAGTCAACATTCACAAGACAAAAAAACATGGCAATCAGAAACTCGCCGTAGACCAAGATTTCGTCCAACGTGAAAAGCAAGAAATGTTTCATGCATTGTATGCCAAATTTACACAGAATCCGGAATTGGCACGTATTTTAGAGGCAACGCGAGACGCACAATTGTTTTATCGTGTCAACAAACAAAAGAAAGTGGAATTTACGGAATTAATGTGGTTACGGCAAATCTTGAGAGAATACGTTCGCAGTACATTGAAACCTTTGGCGGAAGAACCGCTCGCCCCTGTTTTACGGAAGAAGGCACAACAAATCGCGAAAACATATGATCTCTCAGAAGTATCGATTGGACAATATGCAACACAATTGCCTCAATATACTCCAGATGTAATCAAAGCGTCGTCTTATTACATGACCAATCGCACACAATTTATCCAGAAGATAAATGAACTGTACAAAAAGTATGGCGCCGATGCAGAAACGTCGTCGTCAAATTTCGATCTTCTTTCTCATCAAAAAGTGGTTCGCGATTATTTGGATGTCGTCACCCCATATCGTGGATTATTAGTATATCATAATTTGGGTACCGGAAAAAGTTGCACTTCTATTTCTGTTACAGAAGGTATGAAAAACAACAAACGCGTGGTGATCATGGTACCTGCATCATTGCGTACAAATTACGAATTTGAACTGCAAAAATGCGGTGATTATTTGTACAGAAACAACCAACATTGGGAATTTGTATCTACTGACGGTAGACCGGAATTGATTCCTGTGTTGGCGAAAACATTGTCAATGAGTCCAAAGGAAGTGGAAGAGAAAAAGGGGGCTTATATGGTAAATGTAGCAAAACCACCGAATTACAAAAACCTTCATCCAGACGATCAAAAAGATGTACGAGAACAAATACGCCATATGATTAATCAAAAATACACATTTTTGCATTACAATGCGAATAACTTGGCAAAGAAAGTGGGAGAAATCACCAAAACGACACGTAATCCATTCGATCACACTACAATGGTGATCGACGAAGCACACAATTTTATTAGCAACATTGTAGGTAATTTGAAGAAGAAAGACAACACATCTATTTATGTGAAATTGTATGACATGTTAATGGATGCAACGGATTTCAAAATAGTAATGTTATCAGGGACCCCCATTATAAATTATCCGCAAGAAATAGCAGTTATGTTCAATATTTTACGAGGATATATCTATACATGGACATTCAAAATACAAGTGAAAACGTCTGAAAAAGTGACAACTGATTATATACGTAATATCTTGGACAAACATAATTGTGTCGTCTATGATTTCATCGAATATACACGAAATACACTGGTTGTCACACGGAACCCATATGGCTTCGTGAATGTGAACAATGCACCGCAAAAAAGGTACTCACAAAAAGCGTTCAAACCTCCTAATCGTAATACTAAAAAACAACAAGGAGGTTATGGTGTTTACGGTGTAAAGCTAGACGAACGTGGAAACATTGATAATGAAGCGTTCAAAAAACAAGTGATTCATATTTTAAAGGATTATGACCTTATTGTACAAGGTGCGCCAAAAGTGCAAAAAGAAAAATGTTTGCCAGATGACGAGAAGACATTTCAATCTCTCTTTTTGAAGGAAACGACAAACTTCGCGGACAAAAATGATACAAGTAGCGACATTCAACACATTCAAACACTACGTCGTCGTTTACTAGGACTAACATCTTATTTCCGCAGTGCAAATGAAAAACTACTACCAGAATTTGTTTTGAATGATGAAGGTTCTCCTTTTCATGAAGTAAAAGTACCGATGAGTGATTATCAAATGGGCGACTATGCAAAAATCCGCAAAGTAGAATTGGATAAAGAAAAGAAACAAAAAACCATGAAACGAATGAATAACGGCGAGTTGTTTCAAATGGCAAGTTCGTACCGTGTATTTTCGCGTACCATGTGTAATTTTGCGTTTCCAACGCCGCCAGGAAGACCAGTTCCTAAAATGAAAAAGGATGAAGAAGAAACAGAAGAAGATGCCGATGGAACTAAAAATGAAAAATCTATAGAAAACGATCACGAATATGAAAAACAAATAGAAAGTGCAATGGGTTTTTTGAGAGAAAATCGTGATAAAGTATTATCGAAGAAATCACTCTCTCAATATAGTCCAAAAATGCTGGAAATACTGAAAAATATTTTATCCGACAAACACAAAGGCTTGCACTTGTTGTACAGTAATTTTGTCACAATGGAAGGGATCGGTATTTTTCAGGAAGTATTGAATGCAAATGGGTTTCAAGAGTTCAAGATCAAAAAAGAAAATGGCCGATGGGTATTGGATTACACACCAGATGATAGGATGTGTTATGCGTTGTATACTGGTAAAGAAGACACGGAAGTACGTGAAATCATGCGAAATGTTTTTAACGGAGATTGGCAAAACGTAGACGATGGCATAGCACTAGAATTGCGGAAGATAAAAGAGAATAATATGTATGGGGAAATAGTAAAATTATTCATGATTACAGCCGCAGGAGCCGAAGGAATTAATTTGAAAAATACACGATATGTTCATATTATGGAGCCATATTGGCATAATGTTCGTTTGGAACAAGTTGTTGGTCGTGCGAGACGTATTAAAAGTCACGAAGGATTACCAGAAGACCTTCGTACAGTACAGGTATTTTTGTATTTATCTGTAATGAGTGAAACCCATAAAAAGGATCCAAAATACAAAGAGATCCAAGTAAATGATTTAAGTAAGATCAAGGACAATACGCCAGTAACGACAGATGAATATTTGTATGAGGTCTCTCAAATGAAACAAAAAATAAACAGTCAATTTTTGAGAGTCATCAAAGAAACCGCCATGGATTGCCACTTGTATATACAGGAACACAAGAAACACGAACCCTTGATATGTTATGGACGTGGTTATGCACCGGATCGTAAATTTGTTAGTTATCCAGCATTAAAAATGGATTTACAGGAAGACACAAATAAACCAGAAAAACAAATTATGATTGTTCCTCCGAAAAAAACGAATGGTCCGAACAATGCGCCTGTACCAACAAAAGTAATGCCGGATACTCCATCTCCGGATGATTCCGTTGAAGATGATTCCATTGAAGACGATTCCCCTCAAAATAACTCCCCCAATAAGGAGGGGGCAAGGGGGGACGTAGTTCCCCCTACTCAAGAAGAAGTAATCAAAAGTAGCGAAGATCTCACTAATAATAAAGGTGAAAAAATGAATAATACATCCCCCTCTTTTATTTCTACAGTACCATCACTCGCAAAAACGATGTATGACGAAACTATTGAGTTTGCCTTTTATTCGAAATCAAATGATAAACCTTCTCCTGGGTATGGTACTGGAGAAAAAATACCGGCAAGTAAAAAAGAGAATTATAAAAAGTTACACGAAATAAAAGAATGGCGTAAGATGTTATCTAACTTCTGGATTGAGCCATTTGAATTGCATGGTCTACGGTGGAATAGTGTGGAACATTATTACCAGGCATCTAAATTTAGGAAAGAAAACGAGGATTTCTATAAACAATTTTCGTTAGATAGCAATACTGAATTGTCCAAAGATCCAAATATGGCAAAATCGGCAGGTGGGAAAACTGGAAAGCATAAAGGGAATCAAATCCGTCCTAAAACAGTAAAAGCCGATTCGGATTTCTTTAACAGCAACCGCATAAATGAAGAAATGTACGTCGCGCAATATGCAAAGTTTACAAATCCGGATGCAACAAAAACAAGAGAAAACGGTGAAACTTACATGTATTTAGCAAATATGTTATTGGAAACAAAGGATGCAAAGTTAATGCATATTCTATCGCGGTCTTCCGAAAAAATCTTTTTCGAAAATTTGGTCGTAATTCGCGACCTTATGAAACAAAACAAAGTAATTATCACCCTATAAAGAAATGAAAATACCTAAACGTTATATTCCAAAAACATTAACAAAAAAAGATTACCAAAAACAAAAGGCAAACATACAAAACACGCGAAAATTATATCGGAAAAATATCTTTAAACATCGCCCTAAAGTAAATTCGTTTAAATCAAAGCCATCTCCACATGTAGAAAAAGCAAAAAAAATGTATAAAGTAAAAAAAATTACACCATGTACCGCTTTAGCAAACGCAACAAAATGTTCTATAAATGCTTTGAAACGAATTACAAAAAAAGGTAGAGGTGCATATTATTCAAGTGGTTCGCGTCCGAATCAGACAGCAGAATCATGGGCACGCGCACGATTGGCAAGCTCTCTTACAGGTGGAAACGCAAGTAAAGTCGATTATCATATTTTGGAAGAAGGATGTAAACCTTCTAGTAAAGCACTACTGCTTGCCAAAACGCCGTAAAACATTTATGTATTCTTGTTTAAACTGCACATAATCCGCCGTATTATACCACAGTGTATCTTTAAAAATAAAATACTCTTCTTTGGTCGGTATATATATTACTTCTGCAATACGATCAAAACTAACATTTTTTTTTAAACGTTGTTTCATAATTTCCATTTCTATTTTAATAACACAAAAAAATTATATATTATTTAAAATATCATTAACGATTGAATGTAAAAAGCATTTGTATTTTTACATTCATTATTATATAGTTGCAATGAATATATTTAGCAATTTTAGTTCTTTAATTGCAAGAAACATACCGTTTGTGAACAATGCTTTATATATGAGAGAACATGAACATCCAACAAAAATAGATGTAAGTGGTTCTACCGCCACTGATTATAGTAACAATCCGAACTTTCATTCACATGCACATACAATTAATAATGGAACATCCTTATTGGTAAAAGATGCAGATTCAACAAACCTCGACGTTTCTGAAATAATCAAACGGAAGAACGAAATCTCATTTTGTGTAAAATACAATGTTCATGATATATCTTCTGTAGATGAACCTTTATTTGGGTTACAATCACCTTATTATGAAGTGACTTCTCGTAAAAACGGTATCACTTATGATGAAGATGCGCAATTTTTACTAGTCAATGGAAGCAATCAATCTGTTACATATACCGTATCATATGAGGATACTTTGTCAATACACACGACAGATTTAAGTGGTGACATAAAATTAATAGAACAGATAGTAACAATTGACGTGTCTTTTGGTGTTGGTATCATCAAATTGTCTATAGACGATACAGATGTTAGCTATATAGTGGTGGTGGGTCCAAAATATTATGTAGATGTCTCTCAAAACATTATCGGCGAACCTGTTTTCCAATTATCTTTAGGAAATGATTATTCAACTAAATACTTTCAACCAGATATAAAATTTGGAAATGGTGAGTATGCATATTTTGATGTTTCTGATCCAACAAACGCAAATTACAAATTAGTATTTGGTACTACAGTAGATGGCGGATTCGACGAATCTGTTGTTACAAGAAGTACAGCAGCACCAGGTACACCAGGTGCATATATCGAATTAAATTTGGTAAACTATTCTGGGAGCGAACTGCGTTATTATGAAGAAAATACACATAAAATGGGATATGTAGATCCTATACTTTCGATAAATGATGATTCAAACATGAGAGTTTATGATGTCACTGTGAGCGGCGATTTCTACGATTTTACATCACCTTATCGCATAATAAATACGTATGTAGCAGGGGAGACATATGTTTTCCGGCAAGACGATACTAGCAATGTAAATCAGAAATTAGCATTTGGAGAAAATAACAACGCGGAGGATCTTTTGTATTCAGTCGGTGTGACAACTATGGGTGTTGCTGGTCGTCCTGGTGCCTATACACAATTGGAAGTTTCTGGAAACACACCGCCCTTATATTTTTACAATGTTACCAAAGAAGGAATGGGAGGATTGTTGCCAATCCACACAGATCCGCTCTTAAAAATGAAATTACCAATGCAAAATGCGAATGACATCAATTCTCAAGGTATATTGGATCCGGTAACAGATACTCGTGTATCTTACAGTAATGTGTCTTTGGTAACTTTCGCAGACGTTTCTTGTGCACGAGTAAATGGTCTAATCAATACCCCAATCATTGATTATGATATGATGAAAAACATTTCTTTTGTTACCAGAATAAACAATAACGAGAAAAAATCAATCGGAAATTTATTGACGATCAACTCTAAATCGGTTTTAATATCAGATGTAAGTGGGGACGATTTGGTGCTAAAAATAGACAACCGCGAAATAGGTATTTTAGATGGTTCATGGAACATGGTTGCATTAAGTATGGATATATCATCGAATGAATATGATGTGTTTTGGAATGGATATAAGAAATTCAATGATACCTTCTCTCAATCATTTGAAGGTCCTACAACATCATTGTCATATGTAAACATCGGTCCAAATATAATTCCGGATCTCTCAAATGACGGTCAATATATATACAATACAAAATTATACAATAGTTTTCTTACCGAAACCGATGTCAGTAATTTGTATGCAGGATATGAAGAACCATTGCCACCGACAAAAATCTCACAAAATGAAATTACATTATCAATGACAGATACATATTATTATGATGAAGTTGTGGATTTGTCGTTTACAGGTAGCTCAGGAACTGGAGATATTTCGTACATTTTCTTTAACGATTGCATTCAGATGTTGAATGACAAAGTTCGTTACGAATCAGATGGTAAGTATAATATTGGAATATTGAAACAAGGAGACAGTACATATTATGCCGAATCAGATGCAAAGATTATCGAATTAATCAAATATGACCAATCCCCATTTCAATTTGATATGAGCACAAATTATGATATAGGCGATGAGATCTTTTTGAATATGGACGGTGGTTCCGGAGATGGAATTATTACTTATAGTGGTGTTGATATTTCCAGAACGTTTGTCGAATCTACCTTTGTAGAAAAGGGGTCAACATTCAATGGGAATAATTGGTATTCTGGAGCGGTTATAACGAATTTTACAGAGAAAGCACAATCTGTTTCTTTGTCATCTGATGGAAAGGTAATGGCAATTGGAGAACCATTTAGTAATCACTACAAAGGAGTTGTTAATATTTATTACTGGAAAGGAGATACATGGGTATCGCGTGGTAGTATTGAAGGAGATTTGAATTTTCGTGAACATGGAACATCTGTGTCTTTGTCTTCCGATGGAAGTGTATTGGCAACATGTTCAAAACTTCGTGAATACGTTCGTGTATATGATTGGAATGGTGGGACGTCATGGATAATGCGTACTGAATTAACAGGTGTCAATCATAGTGGGTTTGGTACAGATGTGAAAATTTCCAAAAACGGCGACACTGTGTTTACAGGGGTACATAAGACAACTGATCCATATGTAATCGCATATGTGTGGGATGGAAGTTCATGGAATCAAAATGGTGAAAAAATAACATACACGAAAAGCATTCAAACAGACAATTTCGGATATTCTTTTTCAATAAACGATAATGGGTCATTGTTATTTGTAGGAGCCTATACATATGACAGTGAAACTGCTGGAAGTACAAATAAAGGAATGGTGCAGGCGTTTGAATACAGAGTATTAGTTTCTGGAGAATGGAATCAATTGAATATTATGAAAGGATATGATACGGTTGAAGTAAATGGTAAAAAATACTGGGTACAAAAAGGTACAAGTATAGAAGGTACTGTAGAAAACGGATACTTTGGATGGAGTATTGCATCTTCATCCTCTGGAATGATGGTGGCCATTGGAGCTCCTTCTTTTAATGTGGAGAATAGCGGAAAAGTAAGTGTATATTCGTGGAATGGTTCCGCGTGGAATATTGTTGGTGCAGAAATTACCAAAAATACGGATATTCAGTTTGGTATTTCTGTTTCATTATCGGCAAATGGGGATCGTATTGTGATAGGATCTAGCGGCATTACCGCGGATACAGAATCAAAGGCAGTTGTGTATATATATAGTTACGATGGATCTTCATGGAATGAAACTTTTTCAGATACACGCAATCTGGCGACTGTATACTATAAGAATTTGTTTTTAAACGACAACCTTATTTTTACAGATATGTCTTCAGACGGAAGTGTAATTGCGACAGTATATCAAAAATACGAGCCAAATGAAGTTTTTGATGGAAATTCGATTGTTTATCAAAAAATGACAACAAATACAATCGATAAATTGATTTATCCTTCATTAGGTGAGTATACAGTGACCGCTGTCAAAGACGGAGGAACACATTATTACGACACATCAAATAGTACCACTATTTACATTAAAGGGGACCAAGATGAATTACAATTCAATATGCAAAGCCGTTATTTGTATGGAAGTACAATAAATCTAACTACTACCGGAGGATCTGGAGACAACGATGTTTTATTTACAACATCCGCCGGAGAGATATCGAACAATCAATTGATATATGACGTTTCAGGCGAGTACACATTAACCGCAACAAAAGCAGGTAACCTTATATATGAAGATGCATCTGACAGCACGGTTATATATATAGTGAAAGGCTTTCAAGACGAATTACATGTTGATATAAGTACCAATTACATTTTTGGAGATATAATTACACTAGACACAAGTGGCGGATCCGGTACAGGGAGTGTTCAGTATAATTCAAATGAAATTGTGGATATTTCGAACAATGTATTTTTATATACCAATGTTGGTTCGTATGTCATAAATGCTATAAAGAATAGTGATGAAAACTATGTATCTACACACGGAAGTATAACCATTCTCATATCTCCAGTAGAGCAAGGATTGTTCGACATTGACATTAGTGATGTGTATACATATGGACAAACGATTGAGTTAAATGTTTCAGGTGGGCATACATCAGGATCGGTAACGTATATTACAGATAAAGGAGAGATTCACAATAATACATTGTTGTATTCGGAAATGGGAGATTACACAATCACTGCTTTGAGAGACAGTGCACCAAATTTCTTTGACATTTCGAATTCAAAAACGATTAGTGTGATAAGAGGTTACCAAGATCAATTGGTACTGGATATGAGTTCAAATTATGATTTGAATGATACTATTACATTGAACGTTACAGGGGGGTCTAGTTTGGAAACACCAACTTTTACAACAAATCGTGGTACCATCCTAGATGGAGATTTGTCGTATAATTATTTAGAAATTGGAGATTACACAATCACAGCATCTAAACAAGGTGGTTTGAATTACTATGACACATCTGGTTCATTCACATTAACTATAACCAAAATTATCCAAGAGTTTGAATTTACGATGAATGAAAATTTCTTGAATGGAGATACTATTGATATTGATACATCTGGTACATTTCAACCAAGTACATCTACAGTATATTCTACAGACAAAGGAACTGTAATCCAAACTGTTTCTGGAGAATATGAGTTGTCATACAACGACTTAGGATTCCATACAATTACTGCAATCGAACCAGGTGATGATTACTATTTAGATGCATCTGCATCAATCGTTCTTTCAATTCGAGATTATCAGGCAACTCTTTCTATGAATATCAATCGCTTTTATGCATATGGAGAAGAAATTGTACTAGATGTATCAGGTGGTTCTGGTGATGGATTTTTGACATATGGTACAGATTTCGGAAGTATAACAGGCAATGTACTTAATTATGATATATCTGGATTGTACAATGTATCTGCCGCAAAACACGGTGGAACCGATTATTTAGATATTTCTGCGTCTTCTGAGATCGATATTTTAGATATCAATCGTATACGTTGTTTGAAACATTCTGCAGATGTGAATATTGTGAGTAACAATGGTAATAAATATGGTTTCAATGGAAGTAGCTTACATGACCCTATAGGTAAATATGGTTTGTATGATGGATCATATGTTTTATTGAATGTTCCTGAAAGTCATCCAATTGCATTGTTGAATGGTGGAAAAGAGCATCTAATTTCATATGAAGTAGAAACATTGATAAATAAAAATGAAGTAGTAAACATAAATGTAGAAGGTGGCCAATTATCATACCCTTATTTTAATTTCTATGAAAATGGAGTAAGTATTGATATCGATACATATTTATTTGTACCTGGTTATACGTATGTGTTTCAGGCAAATGGAATATCAGTATTCCATCGGTTTTACGTGAGCGACAATGGATACGAAGTAGAATTAAGTTCTTCTTTCCAAAAATCAGGAGATGGAAGTGCGACAAGTGGAATTACTGGATCTTCTAGTTATTTTGAGATTACGATACCGAATGAATATTCCGGTACACTAATGTACTTTGATACAAATTATACATCTATGCAAAACAATGTCCAAATACAAAGTAGTTCAAATTACGACAATGTATTCACTTCTACAGTGACAAATACAACCGCGGATGGTACATACACATTTTATTATGGCAATATTATTGTAAATGTATTGGGCGATTTTGATAATGTATCTGTGTATTGTTTGTATCATGGTTACATGGGTGGTGAAAAATTATTTTTGTATACACATGCATGTAGTACGGACAATGATTGGACCGTTGTCGGCACACCTATAGATGGTTTAGATGCTGGATATTTTTCTGGGTTCGCTACTGCATTATCAAGAAGTGGAACTGTAATGGGAACTACATCTGAACTTGATTACACAAATGGGAATGATAGTGGTCATGCACGAATATACAATGTGAGTAACAGTACACAAATTGGAGCTGATATCCAAGGGTCGCCTGGTGCAAAATTGGGTAGTAGTATTGCATTTGCAGATGATGGCAATACTGTAGTAGTGGGGGCAGCCGGCGGAGGGTATGCCGCGGTTTATAAGTTGTCTAGTGGTAATTGGGTTCAGAGAGGTTCGAATATTACAGGGAGTGCAACTTTTGGATTTTCCGTTGATATTACAGAAGATGGATATAAGTTTGCGTGTGGTACACCAGGTAGTAATACTGTAAATATATACGAATGGAAAAATTTACTATGGAATAATATTGGAACGATCACGGAAGCAAATAGTGAATTTGGACATGCAATCAGCTTATCTATTAGTGGAGACGTTATTGCAATTGGAGGATGGAAAAATGATACACTTGGGGATAACAGAGGATTGGTGAAAGTGTACGATTATGCAGATGAGAATTGGGTACAAAGAGGCAATTCGATTTATGGTGATGAAATAGGGGCGCATCTAGGCAGTTCTGTAAAAATATCAGATGATGGAAATATTCTTGCAATTGGATCGGCTTTCAAAGACATGAATGGTACTGATACCGGCCATGTACGTGTATATAAATGGAGTTCAGAAAGAATCAAATGGTTGCAAATGGGAAGTAATATAAATGGAGACGGTGAGATCGGAAACAATGGATATTTGGGATATTCTATCTCACTATCTGCAGATGGTACACGTTTGATAGCTGGTGCATATGGAAATGATTATGTGCGAATGTATAAATTCGATCAGAACAGTTGGATTCAAATAGGAGAAATAAGAGACACTGATGCTATTGCGGAGAAGAGATTCGGTTGGTCTACAGCAAGTTCTGCAGATGGAAATATTGTATGTGTGGGATCCACAAATAAAAATAATTATGGTTCATCAGGACCATCCAGTGGAACCACATACGTATATCAATCTGAATCGGAACCGGAACCGGAAC
>Ga0115003_10000953_pt1 | contig 25920 bp, 28 predicted proteins | sample ArcticOcean_MG_C_7_FD_88736 | JGI IMG/M metagenome (GOLD analysis project Ga0115003, IMG submission 88736) | Marine microbial communities from western Arctic Ocean - ArcticOcean_MG_CB11_88 | ecosystem: Environmental > Aquatic > Marine > Oceanic | place: Arctic Ocean: Canada Basin | collected... | reverse complement strand
TTCTTTTTGTTCTTTTTTTTGACCATTTTTTTTTTTTTCCATTTGTTCTTTTTTAAAATCATTTTTTTCTATTGTTTCTTTTTTTTTCATTTCTTTTTTTTTTTTTTTTTTTTTTTTTTTTTTTTTCTTTTTATTTTTTTTTTTTTCTTTAATATTTTCTATATTATTATATATTTGTTTAAATACATATCTTATTAGTAGTACAAAAAATCCAAAAATATATGAATTTTTTAAATTTTTAAAATAAATGTAAAATAATAATACTGAAATTATATATGTTAATAATTCTTTAAAACTATTATTATTTATTTTAATAATTAAATAAATATAACTCACTAATACTAATAGTAATAATATATAATTATTAGTTAATGCTTTTGATAGTTTAATTTTTATATTATTATTCATAATTTTATTCATATTATTATTCATAATTTTATTATAGCTTTTATATATATTTATTTTAATTTAATTTAAATTTTAAAATAAATTACAATAATTATTCCATATTTTTACTTACAGAATCAAACATATTTCCTAATTTGCTTAAATCTAATTTGCTAATTGCACCAACTGCTTCATTTAAAGTGGGTGTAATATCTTTTAAATCTTTCATTAAATCGTTTTGTTGTTTTACTAATTTTTTAGTATGCGATGAAATTGATTTTATTCCTTCTTGACCTATCATTTTATCAAGATTATCATACGCTTTTTCCATTTGTCCTGCTTTTCCTAATTGTTTGCTTATTTGTTCTTTATTAGGACTGTTATACATTCCTGGATTTAATTTCATTTGATTTTGATAACCAGATTTTGGTTTTTTATTTGTAGATTTTTTTGTAGATGGTTTTTCTTCTTCTTCTGCTTCTTCTGCTTCTTCTGCTTCTCCTTCTTCTTCTTCATCTTTTTCTTCATCTTTTTCTTCGCCTTGTTCTGCTATATCTTTTACCATTTCATCCAAATCAGGTTCTTCTGCTCCTTCTTTAAATCCTTCTTTAAATCCCATCATATTTCTAATTAAATGCATTAAAGATGTCATTAATAATGCTGTTCCCAAAACTACAGTCATATTTTTTGTATAATTAAAAGTAATCATACCAATTAAATAGAAAAATAATACTGCGCTAAATTCATATCTCATAATATATCCTAAAATATCAAATAAACATATTAATGCTACAATATATAATACAATTTTATTGTTTACTAATTTATTAAAAATAGATTTGCTATTAAATTTGGCTTTCATAATATTATATATAGTAAAATATAAAATATTATAATAATAATAATAATAATAATAATAATTATAATATATTAATAAAATATTAATTTAATAATACCATTTTAAATGGTTGCATTTCATTTTCTACTTCGCTAATTTTATTTAATAACATTTCACTTTGTAATTGTTTATCTTTTGCATCTAAAGTATTAATATATTCCAATAATTTTAAAAAGGCATGGCATTGGTTTTCTTTTGATTCTAATTTAAATGTAAAAAACATTTTTCTTTCTTCCAATAATTTATCTAAATCAGAAATAAAAGTTGGATTTGCTACTTTTCTAAAATTTCTTAAATTTTCATAATCTTTTCTTATTTTTTCTTCTTTTTTTACAATATTTTCAATAGATTGTTTTATAATTGAATCACTTTCATAAACAGATTTTCCACTAACTCCAGCAAACATAATTAATATTTATATATATAATTTTAATATATAAATATTTTTTATTTTTTATTTTTTATTTTTAATTTTTATTTTTTATTTTTTATTTTTTTAAACCTAATTTTTCAAGTTGTTTCATTGTTTCGGTTAAATCTGGCATACCAGACATCATCTCTTTTTTTTTATTTGGTTTTAGGGTTTCTTCTTTTTTTGGTTTTTTACCTCCATTTTTATAATTTTCACTTATTTTAAAATAGTTCATTGAAATTAATAAATTTGTTAATACTATTGCAGCTAATAAGCCACAAGATAAACTTTTGCACGTATAATATCCTGCTACAGCAACTATATACATAAATATTGTTGCTTGATATTGTCTAGTATTTAAATAGTTAAATGTTAATATTACTAAAATTACTAAAGCAACATTTGTAAACATATCATTTTTCATTAATTTATTTGCACCCATAGAATTCGCGGTTTTTCTTAAAGAGCTTTTTAACGAAGCCATATTATTTATAATATAATAAAATATTAATAAAATTCATAAATTAAAAATTTAAAATTAAAAACATATTTTAAAAAAATATAAAAATCTAAACATATATTATTTAGGATGAACAAAACTTTTGTAGAGCCATTGTTAAAAGAAGACGCTAATCGTTACGTAATGTTTCCAATTGTTGATCAAGACATATGGAAAATGTATAAAAAACAAGAAGATTTATTTTGGAGAGTAGAAGAAATTGATTTATCTAAAGATTATAAAGATTGGGACGTATTAAGTGGTGATGAAAAATATTTTATTTCTATGATATTAGCGTTTTTTGCTGCAAGTGATGGAATTGTTTTAGAAAATTTAGGAATGCGTTTTATGACTGAAATACAGATAAGTGAAGCAAGAGCATTTTACGGGTTGCAAATTGCAATGGAAAATATTCATTCTATAATGTATTCTACCTTAATTGAAACATATATTAAAGATAAAACAGATAAATCTAAACTGTTTAATGCTCTTAGTGAGTTTGAATGTATTAAGAAAAAAGGAGATTGGGCTATTAAATGGATTAATGATAAAAAATCCAGTTTCGCTACACGTCTTGTTGCATTTGCTTGTGTAGAAGGAATATTCTTTTCAGGTGCATTTTGTGCTATTTTCTGGCTTAAAAAACGCGGATTATTACCTGGATTAACATTATCAAATGAATTTATTTCGCGCGATGAAGCATTACATACTGAATTTGCCGTGCTTTTACATTCAAAATTAGAAAAGCCATTAAAAAAGCCGAAAATTCACGAAATTATTAAAGAAGCAGTAACTATTGAAACTGAATTTATTAATGAAGCATTAAGTTGCCGTTTAATTGGAATGAATAGTATGTTAATGCAGCAATATATTGAATTTGTTGCAGATAGATTAAGTGTTCAACTAGGTGGTGATAAAATTTATGAATCATCAAATCCATTTGATTGGATGGAAAACATTAGCATTGAAGGAAAGGATAATTTCTTTGAAAAACGAGTAAGCGAATATTCATTGGCAACAAAAGTAGAAAATCCACAAGATGCATTTGAATTTGCTGATGATGGATTTTAAATTTATTTTAATTAATTTAATTATTTTTTAATTTATTTTTAATTTAATTTAATTTAATTTAATATTAAAAATATATAAATTATATAAATTATATAAATTATATAAATTAGTATTAATGGATGAATTAGGAAATATATATGGAACTACTATTGATGGTTCAAATACTTTAGTAATTGATTTTTCAAATGTAGATATATGTGGAAATTTAAATGTTTTAGGCGATATTGCTTTAAATTCTAATGTATATATAACTGGAAATTTAGACGTCATTGGTGAAGTTTTAGTTCCAAAAATAAAGACTACTAAATATTGGGCAGGTGATACGTATTTAGATGGCACCCACGTTAAAATGTTTGAAAGAGATTTATATTTAGCCGCTCCTTGGGTACATATTGGAATAGATCTAGATGGAGCAACTAGTCTGCATTGGGATTATCCTAATAACTATGCTAATAATTATAGCAGAATTATAATGACGGCAAAACAGATAACTGTCTCCTCGCAGTCGGTTCCGTGGAGCGATGATAGAGTAAAACATTTTGAAGAAGATATAGTAGATTCATTAAATACTATACGTAAATTAAAACCAATAAAATATACAAAAACATTAAAAATATATCCAGATAATTATAATGGACCAATTGATGAAGAAGGGCAAATAGAATCGGGATTTATAGCACAAGAAGTATTAAAAATCCCAGATTTATCTTATTGTGTGATGGATGATTATATTAATGATGAGGGAATTGTTATAATTCCATATACATTAAAATATAATGATTTATTTGTTTATAATATAGCAGCAACAAAAGAATTAGATATTATAGTTCAAAACCAACAAACGGAAATAACAGAATTAAAAAATGAAAATACTTTACTAAAAAATTCTTTAAATATATTATTAAGTGAAGCAGGAAAACCCACTATATAAATATAATATTAATAATTTTTTATTAAAAATTAAAAACAATATTATTAATTTTTTATTAAAAAATAAAATATATAAATTAATATAATGGCTAATTTAGGAAGTATATATGGAACTAATATGGATGGTTCAAATACTTTAGTAATTGATTTTTCAAATGTTCAAATTAATGGAACTTTAAAATTACCGGTTAGCAAGATTATTTTTAATGGTGTTTATGATAATGTGGAAGTTAATTCAGGCAGTTTCCCGACTGTGGAAACAACAAAATGTATAACTGGTTTTAATAGTAATAGAGTCCCTCCTATTGGAACAGGGACAGGCTGGGATTTGACTAATGGAATATTTACAGCACCAAGAGATTGTTATATGTGCTTTAATTTTACTATAAATATACAACTTTCAGGGACAAACGCATCTGAGGCTGTTATATTACATAGAAGAGGACTGGTTGCTCCATTTACATATGAATATATACACGCTATAAGCGTTCAGAACACCAATTCGCAAATCTTTGAGTATTATAATTTAACTGGTGTTTTTTTTGTGTTGGCAGGTGAAATAGTAAGAGTAGGAATAAGAAATCCAACTGTATTTGGAGCGTTCAGTGCTGGGCGGAACTCAGCAGTAAGTTTTTCGGGGTATAATATAGATTAATTTATTAAAAAATAATAAAATAAAAAATTATATTCTCTCAAAAAAATAATATAATAATAAAAAAATAATATTATTTAAAATAATTTAACTATTATATAATATATGTCTAATCATTTGGGTCAAATTTATAGTACAACAAAAAATGCTGAAAAATATATTGTCTTAAATTCTCAAAATGTTGAATTAAGTGGAAATGTTAAATTAACAAATGGAAATTTAGAAATAAGTAATAATTTAACATTTAATAATTTTTCTGTTACTGATAAAATTAATTTTAGAGAGAATAGTGGCAGTACATCGTATAATATTATTAATAATAGTTTAACATCAATTAATGATGCTTCACTAAATAATGTAGATATATGTGGAAATTTAAAAGTTAATGGTCAAACTCAAAATAGTAAGATTTTTATGCGTCTAAACGCAACCCCCCAAGCTGGTAATATTGCCGAAGTTACAATCAACTCTTGGAATACTACAGGTATGATTAGTAATCCCGCAGGTTTATATCAATCTTCTACAAACATATTTAATCCACCCCGAGATGGTTATTATTCAATAAATTTTCAAACATCTATCGCATCAACTACTAATAGTTCTGTTAATGCTATTATAAAATTATATCAAACCGTCTTGAATGGAACAGAAGAGATTGTATGTCAATCACAAGAGATGGAGGGGTTTGCCTTGTATTTAAAGTTTAGGTTTTTAAGTCTAAATATTATCCTTTTTATTAACACCACAGACACATTAAGAATCTCAATACAAGGTGATAATGGTTTTAGAATGTCAGAATTTCCATATACCAATTTATCAATTCATAATGTTGATTAGAAAGTAAATAAATAAATAATTTTTTTAATAATACATTAAGTCTAAAATTAGACGTAATGTGTTGTAAATAATTCAAAGCGGAATTAAGGCGCTTTTTTGATTAAGTTGATATGGGGTGGGTATATGGCATAAATGATTTTTACCGCAAAAAATATCTGATTTTTTAAAAATTTTATTAAGTAGTATGGTGTGATGTATAATATAATTTAGACAATATATTGTGTAACAGCTGTTGTATATAAGCTACAAGGTGAAAGTGTTAGAAGCAAAAAAATTATATTCTCTCAAAAAATAATATAATAATAAAAAAATTATATTATTTAAACTATGTATACAAATAAAAAAATATTAATAACCGGTGCTTCTTCTGGTTTAGGAAAAGCAATTGCAATGGCTTATGCGCGAGAGAAAGGTCAAATAATTAATCTCTCACGAAATATAGAAAAAATAGATAATTTAAATAAAACATTAAATAAAATTAATAATATTGAAAATATAGGATATAGTGTAGATGTTTCAAAATACGAAGAAATTTTAAAAATAAAAAATAATCTTTTGAGAGAACAATTATTACCAGATATTATTATAAATAATGCAGCAGGTAATTTCTTATGTCCATTTGAAAATCTTACTCCAAATGGTTGGAAACGCATAAATGATATAGTATTAAATGGTGCATTTAATATTTATCATATTTTTGGAAAAACTTTTATACAAAAGAAGAGAGAAGCAGTATTTTTAAATATTTCAACAACTTATTCAGAAAATTCATCTGCTCTAGTTATTCCAAGTGCAGCTGCAAAAGCAGGTGTTGATAATATAATGAAAGGTTTAACGGTGGAATGGTCAAAATATGGAATGCGTTTTGTTGGAATAGCACCAGGACCAATAGCAGATAGTGGTGGTGCATCAAAATTAGATCCGTTCGGTATTTTTAAAAATTATAATAATTATGTAAATCCTAGCCAACGTATGTGCGAACCACGAGAGATAGCTGATTTAGCTATGTTTTTAACTTCAAAAAAAGCGGATTATATAAACGGAACAATTGTGAAAATAGATGGTGGAGAGTGGGTAAAAAATCAAGGAGAATTTTCATTTTTAACAAATTTACCATTTTATGAAAAATTATTTAGAAAGTAAATATTAATTTTATTTAAATAATGTTTAACCCAAATCCAATCATCTCTCAAAATTATCCAATAATCTCTCAAAATTATCCAGTTATGATTTATAATCCGGTAAAGCCAGATTTAATATTATTAACTTCAATAATATTAGAAACGTGTTCAACAATTATGATAAAAAAAACATTAAATAATAGACTTTGGTTTATACCTGTTTATGTAGGTTATGGATTGAGTTTTTATATGTTTCCGAAATCATTAACAAAGTTTTCTTTAAGTAGTGCATATAATATATGGTGTGGTGTTGGTATTTTATTGACATTAATATTTGATAATATTATTTATAAGGAATATATTAGTATTAAAAAATTATTGGGTTCTTTAATAATAATATATGGAATAAAGTTAAGTCATTAAATGTGATTAAAATAGAAAATTTGCATACATTTAAATTATGTATTAATCTTTAAATTGTTTTTATTTTAGATTATATTGGTTCTCTCTAACTTTTAAAAAATTTTCTACATTTTTTTGTATGTTTTTTTCTATATTTTTTATTTTTACATTTTCTAGTTAATGCATTAATTTTTCTTTTTTTTCCTTTTGCTGAATAATATTTTGCCTGTCCCAATAAAGCATCAGTTTTTCTAATTGCTTCTCTAAAAGCCTCTCTTTTTTCGTCATACATAAATTCTTTTTCTAAATCATCAAAATATTCATTTTCATTTTCATATTCAGAATAAATAACTTTATCATTCTTATTACCAGAAATTAAATTTACAGTTAAAATTATACCAGATTTTACATTAGATGGTAATAATGTTTGTAAATGAATTATATTACGTTCTATAAATGGATATTTTTTTATATTAAAAGTACTAATACCAAAATCATTTGACTTCGCAGTAGCATATTTATAAAACCCATTAATATTATCTATAACATCTTGTGTGGCGTCTAATTCATAAAATTCTTTTACAATAGAATTACAAATATTTATTAAATCATTTTTAGGATTCATAATTGTATGTAAATTATCAAAAATGTTATGGACTTCGCTGATTATTCCTTTTTTAGTTAAATGAAGATTTATTGTTGTTGTTATTTTACGTATATAAGTTATTAAATTTTTTAATTTATTTAAATCATCTGCTTCGTCTATATTATGATTATTGCATATTATTTCGGTATTTTTATTTGTACATAATCTTATTCTCTCTTTTTTTGCTAATAAATTTTCTATAAAAGATTTACACTTGTCTGATACTCCTTCTTTAGTGGCCCAATCTTTTTGTGCTAAATGAGCAATTAATTCTGATCTAAATAATATACCAAATTTTCTCATATCACTTGTATTACAATCAATTTGTTTTGATGTGTATGAGTCATTAATCATATCATTTTCTTTTTTAACATCTTTGAAAAATTTTATTTTTTGAGCAGAATCAACATCTTCATCTAAAATAGAAAAATTACTTTTTATTCTATATAATAAAAATCCATTTGCAGACTCCAGTTCTTCTATATTTTGATTTGGAATTTTTGCTTCGGCTGATTTTGCTTTTGCTGATTTTGCTTTTGCTGATTTTGCTTTTTCTGATTTTGCTTTTGCTGATTTTGCTTTTGTTTTTGTTGCTGATTTTGCTTTTTTTGGTTTAGATGCATCAGTTGGGACATATTTATCAGTTGGTGTTCTTTTTCTTTTTTCTCTAGAACCACCACCATCTACTTCCATTATATCTAAATTATTGGGTAATAATGCAAAATCTAAATCGCTATAATTATTAAAATAATCTTTTTTATTGGTTTTCATAAAATTTAAAAATGAGTTGTTTTGTTGCAACCAGTGATTTAATTGATGTAATATTCCGCGTATAAAGTGTGATAAACCAGGTATAGTATCAAACATGTTAGAAATTAACATTATATTTTCTGTTTTTATTGAATAATATATTATATTGAAATAAATGTTAATAATATTTCCACCCATTAATACGACAATTAAAGATTGGTTATTGTATTCATTTTTCATAGTTAATGTTTGTCCGCCATTTAAATAATTTATTAATAAATCAAACAATTCTATAAAAAAAGGAAATTTAGACGATTTACAATTGTCTAAAAATTCTTTTCTTATTTTACGTTTTTTACTTTTATCATCTTGTTTACCAGTTGTCATTTTTCCCAATTCTTTTATAAAATAATCAATTTTAAAATTTATACCATTATCTAAACTATGAACAATTTTTTCTTTACCAAATTTATTGTTTGCAGATGTAACTGTTAAATCAAATAACTCTCCTCTGTAAAATTTTGCAATATTATGGGTTTTTTTTTCTACTGTTGCCATAATTTAAATTTAAACTTAATATATAAATATATTTAAAATTTATACATTAACTAATATACTACTGAAAAAAATGTGTGGAATTAGTTTTATAATATCAAAAAATAAAATAAATATAATAAAAGATTTACTAAATAGTTTAGAATTAATACAAAATCGCGGATACGATTCTATGGGTATTTGTTATTACGATACTAATAATCAAAGTTTTAAAATAGAAAAAAATGCTTCAACACAAAATAATGATTGTTTTGATATTTTAAAAGAAAAATTTACAAATAAAAACATACAATCATATATTGGATTGGGTCATACGCGATGGGCAACACATGGTGGAAAAACAGATTTAAACTCGCATCCACATTATTCGGAAAACGGTAAAATTATTTTAATACATAATGGTATTATTAATAATTTTGATGTTTTAAAAAATAATCTAATAAACGAAGGGTATAAATTTTATAGTGAAACAGACAGTGAAGTAATTGCAAATTTAATAGAATATTATTTATTAAAAAAAGAAAATAATATTCAAGATGCAATTAAAAATACTGTAAATGAATTAGAAGGAACTTATGCATTAGTTATTATTGATACTACTGATAATAACAATTTTTATGTAACACGCAAAGGTTCTCCATTATTAATAGGAGCAAATGATAATTATATAATTTGCACTTCAGAAACCACCGGATTCAATGGATTAATATATGATTATCTTGTATTAAATGACAATAATATTTTAAAAATAAATATTGAAAATAATTATGAATTTATAAAAAATAAATATAATGATTTCAATATTACAATAAAACAAGTTAATAATAATGAAATTATTACTTCTTGTAGTCCATATAAACATTGGTTAAACAAAGAAATAATGGAACAACCAGAAACAATTTTAAAGGCATATAATAATGGAGGACGAATAAGCGAAGGAACAATTAAATTGGGGGGACTTGACCAATTATCGCAAATTATAAATTATATAGAACATATAGTATTAATTGGGTGTGGTACAAGTTATAATGCCGGATTAATTGGAGAAGAATATTTTAAATCTACTAATAAATTTATTAGTGTTAAAACAATAAATGCATGTGAATTTACTAGCAATGATTTGCCAAATATAGAAAATAAAGCAAAAATTTTGACTATTTTTTTAAGCCAATCGGGGGAGACATCGGATGTTTATAATTGTTTAAAATTATGCAAAGCACATGGAACAATTACTCTTGGTATAATAAATAAAGTAGATTCGTTAATTGCAAGAGAAGTTATGTGTGGTGTATATTTAAATGCTGGACCTGAAATTTCAGTTGCATCAACTAAATCATTTACATCTATGGTATTAGTTTTATCGTTAATTCAAATGTGGTTTTCTAATAATTATTTGAATAATATTGAAAAAATAAATAATTTACGTTATTTATCAAACACTATTTACAAATTGCTTTATGATGTTAATTTTATTGAAGCTATTGAAGGAACTAAAGATTTTATAATTAAAAATAATATAGAAAATATTTTTATATTAGGAAAAAATAAACTATATCCAATTGCATGTGAAGGTTCATTGAAAATTAAAGAAGTAACTTATATTCATTGTGAAGGATTCAGTGCAGGTGCATTAAAACATGGACCATTTGCATTATTAGATAAAACAAATTGCACATTTTTATTGATTGATTATAATGATCAAGCAAATTATCAAAATTTAAAATCTACATATTATGAATTAAATGGACGAAATACCAATATAATTGTAATTACAAATTCAAATGAAGTAATAAGAGAATTAAAATTAGATAACAATGATTATATTATGGTTTATAAATTAGATTATTATAATGAAATTATCTTCAGTATAGCTTTACAAAAATTAGCTTATGAAATCTCAATAGCAAAAAATATAAATCCTGATAAACCGAAGAATTTAGCTAAAGTAGTAAGTGTTGAATAAAGTGATGAAATCGTTTCAAGCCGTCTGGCGACTTCACATGCGATTATAAAATAAAAAATTAAAATATTTGTATTTATCTCCCCATATTTATATTCATTCTAAATCTATTATTTACTATTCTTTTGAATTTATTTGCATTTATTTTACTATTTTCAGATAGATTTTGACTATAAAATAAAGCAGAATTATGTGGTATTAAAGTATTAAATGATTCTATATTGATATTATATTGATTGACAAAATTTTTAGCTTCTATAATATTTGATTCTATATTATAATTTAAGTTATTTATAGTATTTAAATCATCGTTCAAGGCATGTCTTATATAATTACCTGGTTCTTTATTACTTATCATTCTTAAAGGACTATCAATTATTTGTATAATTTCTTTACTTTTTATTGGAAAAAATACTGACCTGTCAATAGTTATATTTTTTTCATTAGCACGTCTATTTATTTCATTGTCTTCAAATCCCCATCCCCAATTGTTTGGAAAACCATTAAGTTTTTCAAAATCTTCACCTTTTATTGAAAATATCCCTCCTAATGTATATGTAAAACCGTAAAAATGTTTTATAATATTTTTTTCTGTTTCAAAAGGTAACATATTTTTTTTAGTTGGATAAGTATCTACATCATTAAAAACAAATGTTATATTTTTATAATCATTGGGATATTTTTTTTTAATTATTAAGAAACCTATATTTTTTATTGCACCTCTATTAAATGGTCGCCCATCATAATCTTTTTGACAACTATAATAAATTTCATAATCATTTTTATCATAATCTTCTAATAAATCATTCATAACATTAGAAAAATTTTTTTTTTCACTTTGTCTATTTCTATAAGGTACAATAAAAACAATTTTAGGGACACTCATAAAAAAATTATACTAATATATTATACTAATATAATTTTTAAAATAATTATTTTTTTATTTTTTATTTTTTATTTTTAACCATATTTTTTATTTTTTTAACCATATTTTTTAAGTATAACTTCAGGAATTAATACCGCTTTATGTATTTCCAATTTTTTAAAACATTTATTAATTGTCACTTCACTAATTTTACTAATATTGTTAATAGTAGATTTAGAAATATTTAAATTACAATATTGTGAGACAAAATATATAATCCCAGCAGATATAGAATGAGGTGTATTTTCAGGAATTAAATTATTTTTTTCTATTTTTGTTGCAATAAATTTACATAACTTTGTCAGTTCATTGTTAATATTTAATTTACTACAATAACGCTCTATAAATGATAAAGGAGTTGTTTTATTTAATTTAATAATATCATCATTCACATTTTCTCTATCTATTTCATTTATAATAGTCAAAGCATTTTTACATCCTTTAGTAGCACTTGTATTATCTAAATTAAATATATCTGCAATTTCTTTTGCCGTTCTTGGAAAATTATTCACCCTACAAGAAATATAAATAGATGCAGCAATAATACCATCACGATTAAGCCCTCTAAATGTTTTTGTTTCAGATATTTTTTTATGATATCGCATAGCATCATCTACTATCATTTTTGGTATTCCCGCATTTTGTGACATAATATTAATAAATTGAAATTCATCATAACGCGATTTTTCTTTATATGGCATTGATTGCCAATCAGTATAGCGCTTAATTTTATGCATTTCATAACTTGTTTTGCCTGGACATAAAATCTTACAACTATATGATGATTCTCTTAATAATGGATTAATGGGCATTCCACATCTAGTTGGGTCACTACTACTATTATCATCCGCACCATAATATCTCCATTCCGCGCCTTGATCCAAATTATCTTTATAAATAATTCCACATTTTTTATTTGGACATACTAGAAAATTATCATCTCCAACAAATAATTGATTTTTACATAAATTACAAAATTCATTTTGTATAGTTTCTGCAAAATTATTATTACTTTTAGAAGTATTTCTATATAGACATTCCAATTTTTCTTGTTTATTATTAGTATCATATTCTTCATCAAATAAATTCCATATATTTTTCAAATTTTTATTTGAACTATTATTTTTATTTTTTTGTGTGCTTGTTTTATCATTTATTGTTTGATAATTTTCATATTCCATTATATGCTTTAAATATTTATAATTATGTGTTTAAACGTATAAAATAATATTTTTATCAATTTAAAATAAATAAAACATTATATAATATAATTAATATATTATTCATAATATTATATTAATTATTTTATATTAATTTTATTTACATAATATAATTAATATAAAATTATGGAAGACGAGAAAGAAAATTTACATAATAAAATAACAGATCTTGAAGAAGAAAATTTAAAATTAAAAATGCAATTAGAAAAAAACGAAGGCGAACCAAATTCAACTACAAAAATGGATTCAGAATTAGTAAATGAATCAGAATCTGGTTCCGATTCCGATACAGATACCGATTCTGATTCTGATTCGCAATCTTTTACTGATGATAATATTAATAATGAATGTCCAGAAAAAATAAAAGATTTTTGTAGTAATTACAAATCATTAACGATAATTGTAAATTTAATAAATTCAGATAATATTAAAATTATTGATGAAAATAATAATCTAGAAAAATTAAAAATATTATTTAATAAAAATAATAATATTAATAATAATCCACAATTTGGTGGTGGTTTTTTTAATGATTTATTTTCTAGAGGAAGTTCAATATATGATAGTATATTTAAAGATTATATAAATGAATTTAACATTAATTTAAAATTACTATTAGAAACACCTGATGTAACAAAATATGAAAATATAAATAATAATAATATTATTATAGAATTTTTAAAAAGTTTTCATTTTCAAAAAGATGAAAATTTAGAAAATTTTTCTGTTATTAACTATTATCATTTATTAAAAGAATCTAATAATTTATTAAAATTAAATACAAATGAATATACTAATTATTTAAAAAATAATGATTATTCAAATTTTAAATTATTATTATTAGAAAATTATACATATGATTTTGAAATTGAAAATAATTCTTTTAAATTATTGTCCTTTTTAAAATTTAATACATATTATACTATAAACAAAAAAATAATTCAATTATTAGAATATTATTTTAAAGAAACATCTTCATTGTTAAATCATAAATATATTAAAATAGATACAAGTGATACAAGTGATATAAATAATATAAATAATACCAGTGATACAAAACAAAATTTTATTATTACTTATCAAAATTCTTTATCTGATAAATGCGATAATATAATTAATTATATTTATAATGAAACATTTGAAATTTTTAAAATTATCAAAAAATATGTAAATAAAAATGTTAAAAATATATTAGATTATGAGTATGAAAAATATCTTTACATAGAAAATGGAAAAGAATATATTAAAATAGATGCATTGAAATTTGATATACCACAAGATGTTAAATTACAGATTGGTGAAGAAAAACCACCTGAAAATCCAGTTGAAGAACAAACGGAAGAACCAATAAGAGAAACACTTGAAGAACCAATAAGAGAAACACTTGAAGAACCAACAGGAGAACCAACAGGAGAACAAACAGAAGAACTAAAAGAAGAACAAACAGAAGAACTAAAAGGAGAACCAAAAGGAGAACCAAAAGAAGAAGTAAAAGAAGAACCAAAAGAAGAACCAAAAGAAGAACCAAAAGAAGAACCAACAGGAGAACAAACAGGAGAACCAACAGGAGAACAAACAGGAGAACCAACAGGAGAACCAACAGGAGAACCAACAGGAGAACCAACTGAAGAAGACATTAAAGAACCAAGTGGAGAATTATCAAAAGATCCAGAAAAAAAAGAAGTGTTGGGTGGAAAAAATAAAAAAACTAGAAAAGTCAGATATTAATATCATAATTTTTTTATAAATCATTTATGTCTAGTTTTTTCAATAAATTATTACTATAAATTAAACTTCCATTTGGTTTATATGTTTTAATATCTTTATAATCATTCGCTTTCTCTTTATTTGATGATGATGCTTTATTTTTATTATTAAACATTAAATTATTTATATTAGTAGAATCATTATCATTATTATTATTATTATTATTATTATTATTATTACTATTATTATTATTAGAATCATTATTATTTATTATTAAATTACCATATTCATCTACTGCTTGTCCTGTCTTTTTTTTTATTTCATTGCGCACATATGTAGGAACCCAATGTCTCCAACTAATAAATAATAAATTTGGATGCGTATATCGTATGATAAACCCATTCATTCGTAATTTCTCTATTACAAATGCAGTACAATCTTTATGATCATATTTTGGTATTCCTATCATCATTTCAGGAACTAAATACCAACAACACTGATCATTTATTAATTGTTTTGATACATATTTTATTTTATTATGTATTCGTACTAAAATTTTATTATAATTTGCTAATACGTTTAAATCTTGTTGTTGTTTTTTACTATATAATTCGTCCATATTTAGTTTTAAACTTTCATCTTCATTATCGGCTTTATTATTAAAATTATAAAAAAAATCGTTACTCATTATTAATAATATATTATTTTAATAAAATATTATTAACATAATATATTAAATTAAATATTATTTATTAAATTATTATAAATAATAGTTATATTTGGGATGTCTAATAATAATATTAAACATATTGTATTAAGCGGTGGTGGACCAGTTGGAATCGTTCAATATGGTATATTAAAACGTTTAAGTTTGGAAAATATTATTAAATATGAAAATATACAATCTATTTATGCAACTTCTATTGGTGGATTTGTTGCTTTAGTATATTTATTAAATTTTGAATGGTCATGGATAGATGATTTTTTTGTTAAACGTCCTTGGGAAAACTTAATAAATTTCACTTCATATGATTATATTAATATTTTTTATACTAAAGGTTTATTAAATAGTGACTTCATTTTAGACGCTATTAAACCACTTTTATTGGCAAAAGATTTAAGTTTAAATATAACTCTAAAAGAATTATTTGAATTTAGTAATATTGATTTACATTTATTTACTACAAATGTAAATGATTTTAAAAAAGTAGATATAAATTATAAAACTTATCCAGATATTAAAGTTTTTGAGGCATTAACAATGACTTGTGCTATTCCTGTTTTAATAACACCAATATTTTATAAAGAAAATTATTATTTAGATGGATGTATTTTTGTTAATACACCATTTTACGAATGTTTAAAAACTGAAAAATGTAATAATAAAGAAATATTAACATTAGTAAATGATAAAGATAAACCAATTGATATTAAAAATCCATTTTATAAAAATTATAAAACCAATAATACTAATATTAAAGAATTAACTGAAGATATTAATCTAATAAATTTCTTAATTTATTTATTAAAAATTATATTTAATAAATTACTCGTTAATGAAAATAATAATACTATTATAAAAATAAAAAATAAAATAAATATTGGTCTAAACGTACATCATGTTGATATAAAATACTGGACTCATGTGTTTACTGATTCAAAAGAACGAGAATATTTGATAAATTTAGGAGAAAATCAAGCAAAAAAATATATAAAAAAAATAAATAAAAAAATAAATAAAAATACAAATAAAAATCATATTGATATTGATATTGATATTGATATTGATAATACTAATAAAAATCATATTGATAATAGTTTAAATATAACTTAATCAATTGAAGATTCTAAAAATTCTATTAATTGATCTTTTTTAACTTTTGCATCATAATGATAGGTTGTACCTTTATAAAAAAGTTTAACAGTTGGATACCCTTCTATATTATATTTATCTGCTAAAACTGGACTTTTATCACAATCTACTTGTGTAAGTATAACTTGGTATTTGGTATTACCATTATTTGTTCTATCAATATAGTCTTTAAATTTATTCCATTCTAATTCGGATGTTTTACAATGAGGACACCATTGCGTTCTAAAAAGAACCATTAATACATCGTTTTCATTAAATTCCTGTGAAGTATCAATAAATTCTCTGTTTAATTGATGTGTTTTTTGTATGTTTGGTTTTACAAAACTACTATATAAATAAAATGTCAAAATTATAAATAATATTAAAATAGTTATTATTGTAAACATAAAGCTTTTGTTAGTTAGTGCTAATCTTAAATTTAATTTTAATTCTTGAAAAAAATTTACTACAGTATATTTTAAATCAAACATATTATTAATATATTAATATATTAATACTAAATTAATAATAAATAATTTACATAATATATTTATTTATTATTTTCTCTATTTAATATAAGTTTAATTTATATTATGAAAAAAATGAAAAAAACTATTAAAGTTAAAAAATATGATATTAAATTTTTAAAAAATAAATTATCAAGCAAAAATAGCAAAAATAGCAAAAATAGCAAAAATAGCAAAAATAATAGCAAAAAAAAAACATTTAATAAAAAAGATTATAGCAGCGGTGATGGTATGTTAACTAGTGTATGGGGACCTGGGTTATGGCATTATTTGCATGTTATTAGTTTCAATTACCCAAATGAACCTACTAATTTACAAAAGATAAAATATAAACAAATTTTATTAAATTTACAATATACATTACCATGTAAATTTTGTCGTATTAATTTAAAAAATAATTTCAAAAAATTCCCTTTAACTAATAGTATTTTTGAAAATAGAAATAGTTTTTCGCGTTATATTTATAATTTACATGAATTGATCAATAAAATGTTAGGAAAGAAATCTAATTTAAGTTATTGTGAAGTGAGAGATAGGTATGAACAATTTAGATCTAGGTGTGTTATTGAAAATCCTAAAATATTTAAATATAAAGAAAATTTCAATAAAACAAAATCCAAAAAAGAAAAAGGATGTACTGAACCATTATATGGTAAAAAATCTAAATGTATTATTAATATTGTTCCTCAAGAAAAAAAATGTAAAACATTTAACATTGATAAAAAATGCTTAAAACATAAATAAATAAAACGTTTAGTATTTTATAATTTTAGTATTATTTATTTTATAATGTTATAATATAAATAATGGTTAAAAGAACTAGAAATAGACGTGGAAAAAAAAGAAGAAATATTTTAACAGCAAATATTTTAAAAGCTACAAACGAATTAAAAAAAATAAACAATATACTTACACAAAAAGCTAAAAAGTTAAATTTATTTAAAAAAAGTAAAACATCAAAAAGACGTAAACACAAACACATAGGAGGAGGATGAGGCATAAAAACTAGTTAAGTATTTAAAAAAAATAATAATACTTAAAATGACAATTTAATGTTAAATTGTATTTATTTGCAAAACTTTAAATTTGAGAAAAAGTATATTTAAAAAATTATTTAAATTATAATTTAGTATAATTTAAATAATTTACACCCTTGAAGATTTAAATCCGCACCCCTAATAATTTGTCTTAATTTAATATAGGATAATGACTAAACATAAAACATATGATTATAAAAATTCTGCGGTTAAATATTATTTGAATAATGAAAATGGCGATGGATATAAGAAAACCTGTAAAATTTTTGATTGTAAAAAATCTACATTACGAGATTGGATTTACAAATATAAAACAACTAAAAATCTTACAAGAAAAAATAGAGACCCTATTTCTTACAAAATAACTAAACAACAAGTTAAAACTGCATTAGAATTATTGAAGAAGAACGAACAACTTACAATGAATGAATTAGTAATTGATATGAAAAATAAATATCCTGATTTTGATATAACACCTCAACATTTAGGGCAGATTGTAAGAGATAATAACAAAACAAGAAAAAGAACAAGACACGAACATTTCCCAAAAGAAAGGTATAAGAAACCAATTGAAAAACAAAGTGAATTAAATAAATTTTATAGTAAAGTTAAACAATATCCATTAGACAAAATTATTTGTTTAGATGAAACCAGTGTTGGTTCAGCATTAAAATAATAAAACATTTAACCAAGACCAAATATAATATAGAAAGTAAGGATTTTCAATTTACCGAAGATGGAAAATATATTAGAACACATAGTTATAGTTTTTCAAAAATTTAATTTTTTGTTTTTCTAATGAGTCTATTGCTTCTACGTCTATTACTTCTACGCCTATTGCTTCTACTTCTATTGCTTCTACTTCTACTTCTATTGCTTCTACTTCTACTTCTATTGCTTCTACTTCTACTTCTACTTCTACTTCTATTGCTTCTACTTCTATTGCTTCTACTTCTATTGCTTCTACTTCTATTGCTTCTACTTCTTTTGTTTGGATTTACTCCATAAACTAGTGTACCATTACTATCCGTTTTTTTTTTCATTACTGATGTTGGTGTTTTCCAGTTATTATAATAGGATGTTAAAAATTCATTTGCTGGAAATATATGTATAGTTATATCTTTTGAATTATAATAATTATATATTTGATTCAACATAAATATACCCAAAGATTGTATTTCATTCGTTAATTGTATATTATATTTGATTTTATGAGAACATATTAATTTAATTTCAATTATTTTTTTCTGAATATTAGTTTCATCAATTACAGAAAACGCAATAATAGTTTTATTAGATTTATCCAATTTATATAAATAAATTATTTTTTGGTTTGGATATTCTGTTTTTATTTTAGAATATGTTTTTGGTATATAAAAATATATTGATTGAGTTTTATAATAAATTCCTATATGACTACCGATACATAAGTCTTTATCGCTCTTATTATACAATTTAACAAATTTATTAAAATTTGGTTTAGTAATAATATCTAAATCTAAAATATCCATATATATATTATCTCCACTTGTTGATTTATATAATTCCATTATATAAATTTATAATATTATAAATTCAGAATATAAATTCGTTAAAATACTTAAATATGAAATTCAAAGAACTAACCAAAGGTAAAGGAATGAGAACATTGTTTAGAAAATCAGGGTTTCAAACTTATTTGGTTGATGAGTTTAGAACAAGTTGTAGATGTTCTAAATGCGAAATAGGTATTTATAGCAAGACAATGGTAAGGGAAAACCCCAAACCATTTAGAAACGGAAGTATTATGGTTCATGGACTGATTTATTGTAAAAACGGATGCGGTTATTGGAACAGAGATACTAACTGAGCGACAAATATTTACAAAATTGCTTCAAATGCGATACATAACAAGGAAAGACCGAGTTATTTATCAAAAAGCAAAACTACTTCAACTGGTTTAGACGAACCAGTAAAATCAAAATTTACACAATCCAGAAAAGGATAAACCTTTAAGTTTTTATTTTTGCGCTGAAAGGTGCGGATTTAAATCTTCAAGGGTGTAAATTATTTAAATAATTTTAAAATTGTTTAATATTACATTCCAAATGTACTAAAATCACTTAATACTGGTCTTGGTAATGCTGTATTTTCATACCCTTGTTCATATGCTGGAACTTTTTTACATTCATAGTTGGATTCTGGACATCTCGCACAAGGAGGACACGGAGGAGGGTTCCCAGAACTATTTTGAGAATTATTTCCGCTTGTTCCGCTTGTTCCGCTTGTTCCGCTTGTTCCTGTATTTTGAGCCAACATTGTATTTGCAGATGAATTTAATTTATCAAATGTACTATTTAATACATTATTTGAACCTAGTGAGCTATTTACAGTGTTATCTTTAGATTTAGAATCTTCTCTAACTTTTGTACCTTTATCTGCCGATGAATTTTTACACATATTTTGCGACATCATTGGGCTTACATTTGGTCCAAATAATGATTGATTATATTGCAATGGATTCATTGCGTTTGTTGGATTTACTAATGGATTTGATGGATTATTCATTGCTGACTCAAAATTATTATAAAAAGGCATTGTATATCCTTGATTTCCTGATCCCATACTTCCTTGCATCATATAAGCAGCCATTTCAGGTGTCATATTTGGTGGTAATTGACCATTATTAAATCCTTTAAACATATCACCAAAGTCGATATTACCTTGCCAACCAGTTGTAGTATTATTTACTCCTCCAGTGTTTGATAAAAGACCTGTAGCTGTAGGAATAGCACCTGTTAATCTGCCATTTGAGATTAAATATTCATTATCTAATATTAAATTAAATTGTGGTCTTCTTACTGAACCACAAATATCATAAAAATATCCAGATTGATCATAAACCATTAATATATTAGTTGTTTCTGAAAAATCTTGATTTGTATTACCTAATGATATACTACAAATATCATATGTTCCGGCTAAATTAATATTATATAATTCATAAGAAATAGTAATAGTAGTAGCGGTAGTACTATCATCAGTAGCTAGACCTTTATATAAATATGCATTATATGATAAATCAGGTATTGTTGTTTTACCAACAAATTTAAATTCACCAGATGAGTCTCTAATTTTATTATTATAACCAATTCCTACATTAGTAGGTCCTGTATTAAATCTATATCTTTTATTATCATTTAAAATTAAAAAAGATCTATCAGTTTTTCCTGGTAAAGAACCAAGGTCTCTAAATTTATTAGTAATACTAGAATCAAAACCACTTATAAATCCTTCCATACTTTTTTCCATCATTAAATAACACATTGATGACCCAATTACTAAAATTAAAAGTAAAATTATTGTCAAATTATTATTTTTAAAATTGAAAGCCATTACTTATATTATAATAAGTATATAATAAAAAAGTTTATATTATTTAATTATGGAAAATAATAATGAAACAAAAGAAACAAAACCAAAAAAAACTAGAACTATTAAACCTAAAATTATGTTAGAACATTTTTACAATAATGATTCTAATCAATTTGAAATTGGTATTGATGAAGCAGGACGAGGACCAATGTTTGGGCGAGTTTATAGTGCAGCAGTAATTTTGCCTAAAAATGAAGATTTTAAATATGAATTATTAAAAGACAGCAAAAAATTTAGTTCATTAAAAAAAATCAATGAAGTTGCACAATATATTAAAGAAAATGCAGTAGCTTATAGTGTTCAATATGAAGATGAAAAAACAATAGATAAAATTAATATTAGAAATGCCACTCATTGTGCGATGCATAAAGCAATAACAAATGTCATTGTTAAATTTAATAATAATAAAACTTTATTAAATTATTCTAAGAAATCAGAAAATTATTATTTACTTGTTGATGGTAATGATTTCAAAAGTTATACATATTTGAATGAATCTAGTTCCATAATAGAACAAGTTAATCATATTTTAATTGAAGGTGGTGACAATAAATATTGCTCAATTGCTGCCGCATCTATATTAGCTAAAGTAGAAAGAGATGCATATATTAAAGAATTATGCGATTGTTATAAAAAATTAGATACTTATTATTCTTTAGAAAAAAATAAAGGTTATGGAACAGCAAAACATATGGAAGGTATAGACAATTTTGGTATTAGCCCTTGGCATCGCACTACTTATGGTCGTTGTAAAGAAGCAACAATTAATGAAGCAGATTTTTACTTATAAATTATTACTTTAATGTTAGCGGATACCATTTATACCACAAATCTAATTTATCTCCATAATATATTAAACATAAAATCATTGATCGGGTATCTTTATCTAAATGATTCAAAATATTTTTAAATAGTTCGTGTGGTAGCAAATAAAATAATGTTTCAGTATTCATTATTTTATTGTTTCTTGTTTCTTGTTTCTTGTTTGTATAAAAAAATAATATAATATTTTTTTATCAATTTTTTTTACAAGTACAAGATATTAATCATAACCATAATAATAATCATATCTATTCCGAAACCTTCTGCCTTAGGCGACGAGTCCAATCATTCTTGAAACTCTTCGTCTTATTGTTCTTAAGATAATTCTTATTATTCTTAATAAGAATTGCTTTAAGGCTGTCATTTTCTTCCTTTAAATGTTTGATTTCCTTTTCTGCATCAACACTCATCTTGCGCTTCTTATTATCTTTCTTGGACTTAGAACGCGTGAAATGTTTGCTCTTATTGTGATCCATCTTATAATATTCATATACAATATCTGCATCATTATCGCTTTCTTCAAGATTATAATCTTCATCCTTGGAATTATCTACTTCACTACCACTTTCGTATTCACTATATGAATCACTGTTAAATTCACTACTACTACTTTCTTGTTCCTCAGTATATGAATAATCAAATACTTCCCCATCTTCGTCTTCTACTTCATCTTCATCTTCATCTTCATCCTCTACTTGTTCATAACTTTGATTTGAAACTTCATTCTTATATTCATAATCTTCTTCAAGTTTAACATAAAATTCTACATCCCAATAACTGGGATCGTCATAAACCATCTTGCAATTATTATTTTCAATTGCCTGATAAAACCAATATGCGCTATTATTATTGCACCACTCATCAACTTCAATAATTGCATGGCAAAATTCATTGCTATAAATATAACCAGGGGTTGTCGTACTATCAGTATTTTGCTTAATTTCTACATTTTTAATTGAAGCAATATTATAATAATCAAAATAATGATAAATCTTTGGCATATCACTTAGGATTACATAATCAGGAATAATAATCATCTTATTTTGGAAAACCTGAATATCATTGGTATCTGGAATGCTAGACATTGACATTACTTTGTTATATTGTATCATCTAAAAATAAAAAATTTTTGTTATCAATTTTTTTTTCTATTTAAAAAATTATTTTATTTTATTTTATATTATTTAATTAAAAAATGATAATTTTTATAGATTAATATAGTATTTTAAAAATAAATAGTATTTATTAAATACTATTATAATGAAAATATTAGTATTTGATACAGAAACAACCGGATTACCAGAAGACAAAGCCTCCATTTATGAAGTAAATAAATATCCTCATATTGTTCAATTAAGTTATATATTTTACGATGTTAGTAATAATAATGTGATTGTAAAAGATGATTATATTAAATTAAATCCAACAATACCAATTTCTGAAAAAAGTTTAGAAATACATGGTTTAAATCATGAATATTTAAATGAACATGGCAGTCATATTATACCTGTATTGAGAGAATTCAATGAATTTTTAGATAGATGTGATATTGTTGTCGGGCATAATGTTTCGTTTGATAAGCGTATGATATTTGTAGAATGCTTAAGACATAAAATTGACCAAAAATTTACAAAATATGAAAATAATGTAAAAATTACAAAACCAGAATATTGCACTATGAAAAACACCAAAGAATATTGTAATATTATTGCATTGACCAAAACTAATAAAACGTTTATTAAACAACCAAAATTAATTGAATTATATACTACTTTATTTGCAGATGAACCTATTCCAAAAGAATTACATAATTCTTTAGTGGATATTTTATGCACATTACGATGTTATATAAAATATGTTTATAATACTGACATTGCAAAAACAAATGAAAAAATTTATGAACTATTTTTACAATTGAAATAAAAAATTTATAATATTTAGAAATTATATATGACTACTGTTGCAAGAATTAGAACGAAGATCCAAGAATTAACAGATAAAGAAGAGCAAACTAAAAGAAACATACAATATTTTGGCGATAAATTCACAGTCGCTGATAATGATCTTAAACGTTATATAGAAAATTTTAATATACTTGTTAATGATGGTATATCTAATCTAACAAAAAAAAAAAAAGAAAAACAATTTAATGAAATAATTGAAAAATTGACTGCGTCTGTAAAAATATTTCTTGATAGATACAAATACGAAAACAATGAACTAACCAGGATAACCATCGCGAAACAAGCACTTAATAATTACATTAGTCAGGAAACACAAGATGAGGGTCCAGAACACGTGGTTCCACAAGATGAGGGTAGAGAAGGTATTCTTCCATCGACGGCATTTCGAACGTATAGACCTTATTACGGTGCTAAAAAAAAATTCAAAAAACATAAAAAAAGGAAAACAAAAAGAAACAAAAGAAACAAAAGAAAAAAAACAAAAAGAAGATAAATAATATATTTAAAAAAGAACTTAAAGAAATTCACCCCCTAAAATCCAATTTTTTATTTTATTACCATTTATCATAATAAAATAAAAATCTCTTTTAAAAGGTGCAAAAAAAAATAAAAAATAATTTCATAATTTTTTTGGGTTTTGGACATTTATAAATGTCCATTTTTGATATGGGCTAGCCTTTATATAAAATTGTACGGTTTTTCGCTTTTTTACAACTTTTGTTATCTATAAGATATTAAAAGTGTTGTTTTTAACTAAAAAAAGTTGTTACCATAAAAATATATATTAATTTTTAAAACAATTTAGGCATTTTTTTTGTCACTATATATATAATGACAATTAGTGACATAAAAATGCAAAAAATGCAAAATACATTTGAATGTAAAATTTGTGACTTTAAAACGTTTAATAAATATAATTATAATAAACATTTACAAACCCTTAAACATAAAAATTTATCAAATAGTGACATAATAGTGACAAATAGTGACAACAAAATGCAAAAAATGCAAAAAATGCAACTTGATGAAACGAATAATATTGATAGTTTTAACTGCATTTGTGGTAAAAAATATAAATATAGACAAGGTCTTTCGTATCATAAATCAAAATGTATGTTTAAAGATAAAGAAAGTATAACTCAAAATTTATCACAGGAATTTGTATTGGATGTAATTAAGAAACAACAAGACCAAATTACAGAATTAACCAATACAATAAAAGAAATGGCACCATTGATTAATAGCAATACTACAAACAATACACAAAATAATAATCAAAAATTCAATATTAATGTATTTTTAAATGAAGATTGTAAAAATGCAATTAATATG
>Ga0115003_10000945_pt1 | contig 26074 bp, 24 predicted proteins | sample ArcticOcean_MG_C_7_FD_88736 | JGI IMG/M metagenome (GOLD analysis project Ga0115003, IMG submission 88736) | Marine microbial communities from western Arctic Ocean - ArcticOcean_MG_CB11_88 | ecosystem: Environmental > Aquatic > Marine > Oceanic | place: Arctic Ocean: Canada Basin | collected... | reverse complement strand
TGCTTACTCGCCATAGCGGGTCTCCACGGTCAGCGTGCCGGAGGCATCGCGGGAAGCGGCTCGTAGCCGGGCTCCAGTTCCACACCTGAAGAATTCACGAACATCGAGAGCATCGTGTACTGCCCGACGACGAAGAGGATCTCGACGAGTTGCTTGTCGGAGTACACGGCGGAAAGCTTCGACCACACTTCATCGGAGACGCGTTGGCGCTCGTGCAGCTCGTCCGCAGCCTCAAGAAGCGCCCGCTCGGATGACGACCAACCTTCTGCACGCGGTCCAACAGGGATGCGCGCGATCTCCTCTCTCGAGAAACCGGCTTCGAGCGCGTACTCCAAGTGATGGCCCCACTCGAACTCGCTTTGACAGTTCCACGCCGCGCGAAGCGCAAGCAGTTCAGAGTCGCGACGCGATAAAGCACCCCTTTGTGCGATCACGGCGGAAAAGTCTAGAAAGGGATCCATCAGATCCGGATGATGAGCAACCGTTTTCAGCATGCTTGGGAGGGCTGTGTTCTCGTTCCAACCTTGAGCCTTCTGGTCCCCTTCGACGACAGTCGACGAAGCACGAGCCATGCCCGACAGCTTCTTTAGAATTTCGGGGCTCCACTCACTCATTTCGAGCGGACGAATGCGCATCACGAGCTCTCCTTCGTCGGCGGCTACCACGGCCATGCTGAACACAACGAGTGGGATTAGCACGAGCCCTGAAATTTTCATGTTGATCTCCCAAGCCAATGCTGGCGTGCCGTCTTCGGGCGAACGATCAATCGATTCCGTCCAGTTTACTACGCCCCGGGTTCCAAGAAATCAAGCGCACAGGATCAAGTAACCCCTTTTTTGCAAAACGCACGGATAAGGACGCGATGTCAAAGCAGAGTTCGAGGAGAGGGAAGCCGGTGGCACAGCACGAATTTGGGCCGGGTTCTAACCCTTTTTCACGGACGGTTTAATTAAGGCCAGTGGACCTACCCCCTAAAACCGTGGACACCTCGGAGGCTGAGATTGAGCCATCTGGAGGTGTTCAGTGAATCATCAGCGATACACGCCCGAGTTCAAGGATGAAGCCGTTCGTCAGGTTGCCGAGAAGGGTCATGGGGTAAAGGAAGTCGCCGCCCGTTTGGGCGTTTCGATCCAAAGCCTGTACAACTGGGTGAAGGCGGCTAGCCCGAACAAAGAAGAGAAGCGTAGCGACGCGTTGTTCGACGCGAAGAAAGAGATTTTAAAGCTTCGCGCTGAGCTGCGTCGCACCCAGGAAGAGCGGGACATCCTGAAAAAGCCGCCTTGGGTTCATCCAGTCAACGCAACACATTGATTGAAGCGTTCTGCGGGCGACGCATAGTTGAGTGTCTTCCGCGGGCGTTCCATCAGGAACCTCGCCCAATCTCCTCAAGCGTCAATTCACCGTTGATCAACCCGCTGCTGCATGGGTCATCGACGTCACGTACCTCCGAACCTGGGAAGGCTGGTTGTACCTGGCTGTCGTCATGGATCTTCACCGCCGGCGGTTGCTGAATCGTTCTTCAGTAGCCTGAAAATGAGCGAATCAGTAGACAGGTCTACCGAACTCGCGATCTTGCCAAAGCAGACATCTTCGAATACATCGAGATGTCTTGTAACCCAATACTTCGCCACAGCCACATTGGCGGTGTCAGTCCGGAAGCATTCGAAACAGCCTCAAACGTCAGCCTCTCAATGTCCACGATATCGGGGTAGGCCCATGGCATTTTTGAATGTGTCCGCGAAATCAGGCGAGAAGCCTAGGTCGCGATTGATTGCCCAAACCTTGTAGGCGTCCATGCCAACGCGTATGACGGTCACGCCTCGGCTACGAAATCTGCATTGGCAGCTGGATGTAACGAAAACGACGGATTCGTCCGCTGGCAGATGGAGGAGCGTTGCTTGATTCTCTTGTTAACTCCGATCTGGTTGAATGTGCGATTTTTAACGCGTGCTGGTCACTAGGCGCACACCAGAAGCCAGTCAGCTCGGGCGTTTCCTACGGAAGCGGGCCGGAACGTGAATGCTGTTGATACCGCGCCAGGCATTGCGGGCCGCCCCCGCTCCCATCACGATCCAGAACAGCGCCCAGGCCAGGGTGGGGATCGCCATTTGCCAGGCCAGCACGGGGTAGAGCCCGATCGCCAGGCAGGCGAGCGCACCCCCGGCCCAATTCGCCCGGTGGAACCACGGGGGCAGGCTTTTTCCGTACTCCTCTAGACGCATGGCTCCGATCTCTTCATAAATCCAAGCTTAAGTCTATCGCACGGCTCAGCCTCCGCGGCCGGTTCCTGAATCACCATGGTCACGGGTTCTCCTGGGCTTTCAGGCGGGCTCCCTAGCCATCCCAAAAGCGCGAGCTCTTCATTCAATTTTGCGCCCGATCTTTCCATCTCTATGAAGATGGCACCGGGCACGGTGGACTTCGCCATCACGGCACTGAACTTTCACGATATCGAAAACCGCGCGGCCAGTGCGGCCCGTACTCGGTGCTCTCCGAGTGGTGTAAACCGGTTATACCCGTCACGGGACCTCCCATAGAGGATTCACCGACCTCCAATAGCCCGATGCTGTGTGCGTCAAGCGCCCGCAAACGGCGACGGGTCGCCTGGCTCGACCCTCGGCGCGAAGAGGCCCCGGCGCTCAAGCGCACGCCGACCGGTGAATTCGCAGCGTTCAAGAGCGACTTCTTTTGTGCGACACTGAGTTTCGTCGTAGCAATAATGAGAAGGAGCCGATCATGCGCGAGGCCACTGTCCGCGAGTTGTGGACCTATCCCGTGAAGGGCTGTCAGGGCATAGCCAGCGAGTCGATCGAGGTCACGCAGATGGGTGTCGTCGGAGATCGGGGCTTCGTGCTCTGGCGCGACGGAAAGCTCGTCGACCAGATCGAGACGCCCCAAGTCGCATCACTCAAGGTGGGCTTCGATCACGAGAAAGGCACACTTCGCTTCGAGCACGCCGAGCACGGCCGCTACGAACACGTGATTACGGCACACGGCCCGGTTCGGGAAGCGAAATGGATTCTCGACGAGTTCGAGACCCTCGATCAGGGCGATGCGGTTGCCGATTGGATTTCGTCGGCGCTCGGAAAAGACGTCCGGCTCGTGAGTCCAGGAGAATCTTGGAAGATCAACTTCCCGATCCCCCAGATGCAGCGCCTTCACCAGCAGCCGAAACAGAGCTTCTACTCCGCGTCACCGGTCTCGCTCGCCAACCAGGCATCGCTCGATGACTTGAACGGGCGCCTCGCCCAACCCGTCGGAATGGACCGCTTTCGAATGAACATCGTCGTCGACGGGCTCGAGGCCTACGAAGAAGACGAACGATCCTCGTTTGGCAATCCCAGCGTCGAGTTGCTGAACGTCACACCGGCCGAGCGCTGTGTGATCGTGACCACCGACCAGAAGACTGGGGCGAGGCCCAAAAACGATCTGTTGAAGGTGCTCGGCGCGTACCGCCGTAAGAAGCAGGAAGATCGTTTCGGGAGCGGGATCACCTTCGGGTTGTACATGGGAGTCGGCCGCGAGGGCATGCTCCGCGTGGGAGACAAGCTCGAAGTCGCTTGACAGTCCTCGAGTCGACCTGGGTCGCGGATGAAGTTCAAGAACACAATGGAATCCGGCCCGCTCGCCAAGAAGTGGCCTTCGTCTTGATGAGCCCGATGGCCAGCGTGGCCGGTTCGATCAAGATCAAGGCAGCTCGCCGATCGCGCGGAGATGGGCCTCTACCCGGTCAGCGACGGCCACGCCCAACTCGGGCGTCACCTGATCGGCGATCGAGGCGCCGGCGTGACGGAGCATATTGGGCAAACGAGTTCGGAGTTTGTCGAGCATCCAGGGGATCATCGGGCCGTGAGCCGCGGTGTCGAAGCCGACGATCGTGTTGGTGTCGGCCGCCTTGTCCACGTAGTGGTAGTGGGGCTCATCGAGGAACATGTCGAAACGAAGGAATTCGTGGTCATCCTGGGCGCTGACGATGTGGATCGAGACCCCTTCGTCCGTGAACCCACCCTCGGGCGATGCACGACGAAGCCCTTCGAGGTGTTTGGAGTCCGCGTAAACCTTCTCGAGCGCTTCGGGATCGACCTTGCGGTATTCGATGCCAATGCCGAGCGGACCGATGTCGAACCAATCGGTGCTCGCCGGGTCGGGCGGCGCCGGAGGGATGTCGTAGGTGGTGCCAACACGTTTGGCCATCGAGGTCAGCCTCCGAACCGAGCAGGGATACGGGTGAAGATACGGCGGGCGTTGCCCTCACGCAGGGCCTCTTTCGCGGCGTCGGGTAAGTCGAGTGCGTCGAGCTGTGACTGCACGTGGAGATGCCCGGTCAGCGGGTAGCCCGTCCCGAAGAGAGTGAGCCGTGATCCGAGCCCGCGGATAAAATCGACGAATTCGTCGGGCCAGCGCCGTGGCGGGTGAGTCGCCGTGCCGAGGAAGATGTTGTCGTGCTCGAGCGCGGTCTGGATCGTCTCTGTCAGCCAGGGGAGCCCTAGGTGGGAGAGTACGAATTGGACGGTCGGAAAGCGGTTTGCCGGGCGTGTGATCGCCCGGGGATGCCCCAACTCGTGATCTCGGTGGCCTCCGGATTTTCCAGCCTGCATTACGAACGGCACGCCGTGGGTTTCGGCGAGTTCGTAGTAGGGGTCGAAGACGGGGGAGTCAAAGGTGTGGCTCCAACTATGGGTGTGGTTGTGAAGGCCGACACACCAGGAGGAGCGGAGCGCGATCTCGGCAGCCTCCACGTCGGCGGGTTCGTCGGGGTTCACGCTGAACACGCCGACGAAACGACCGGGATGGCTCGCCGCGAGCTGTTGTATCTCGGTCGTCCGCAGCGCGTAGTGGGCAAACTCGTCGAGCCCGGCTCCGTCATCGATCTCACACACAGGAAGCACCAGCGTGGCGATGGCTGCGTGGTCCATCCGAGCGACCATCCCAGCTGCGTCGACGAAGTCGTCGGCCTCGCGGGCACCAAGCTTGATCGTCAGCTCGTCCTGCTCAATCACCTGTTTCCACAGGGAACCCCGATCGGGAGTGAAGGCGTTACACCAGTAGTCGATCATCGGGCGAGGCCGGGGGCGGAATCGGTGTCGGAATCGGAGGCGGTCATCGAGCGTCCTCGAAGCGGATCAGTTTTGCGACGGTGCCGAAACCGGTGAGTGCGTTGAGCCCGCCTGGGGCGACCACCTCGACCTGAATCTTGACGCCGACAACCTCGTGGAGTCGCTCGGCGGCAGCGGCGGCAACCTTCGTGAATTCGTCGGCAGGTCGGTCACTGGCAACCAAAACCGTCATCTCGTCCCGGTTTCCCTCGCGCGTGGCCCGCACGAAGTAGTCGTCGGTGACACCCTCGACTGCGGTGACGATTTCGCCGAGCGCTTCGGGCCAGATGTTGACGCCGCGCAGCTTCACCATGTTGTCCCCACGGCCAGCGAACGGCGCCATCTTGCGCAGCCAGCTCCCGCACTCGCACTGCCCCGGTGGATGCAGTGCTGAGAGGTCCATAATGTTGTATCGAAACTGGGGGCTGCCGGTCTTGTAGATTTCGGTGAGGCAAACCGCGCCTTGCTCGCCATCCGGGAGTAGCTCTCCCGTCTCAACGTCGACGATCTGCACGATGTATGCGTCTTCGAAGATGTGCATGCCGTCCCCGGCCGGGCATTCGATCGCGACCCACTGGACCTCGTGAAATCCGTAGCTGTCGTAGACGGGCACGCCGAAGGTGTCAAAGAGGCGGTTCTTGTCGCCGATGTTGGGCAGCGCGGTCAAGTTCAGATCCGTCGCGGGGTCGAGGCCCATCTCGAGCGCGGTTTCGGCGATATGCAGCAGGTAGTCCCCGGTGGGCAGGATGGCGGTCGCCTTGTATTCGACTGCGAGCTCTACTTGCTTTCGAGTCGGTGTGACGTTGCCGGTCCCGGTGCTCAGGACGACACAGTTGAGCCACCGGTAGAGCGCCTCGTCCATCGAATGGGCGCCGTTATGGGTCGAATAGGCCCACGCGTTGAGCACGACGTCGCCCGGGCGGATGCCCTGCATGTAGAGCGCGCGCGCGGTGAGGATTGCACCCGCCTCGCGATCCCAAGCGGTGTAGAGCGTGGGGCGTGAACGCCCGGTCGTACCGCCAGACATGTAAACCCGCATGGGTTGTTCGGCGGCTTGGTCGACGGTGACACCTTGGTAGTCGCCATAGGGTGGGTTGGCCTCGATCGAGGCGCGGATGTCGTCAACGGTGTAGGCGGGAAAGCGGGACAGGTCCGCCAGCGATTTGAGACTGTCCGGACCGACCCCGGCCTCGTCCCAGCGCCGACGGAAGAACGGAACCTCATAGGCGGCCCGAGCGCGAGCTTGAACGCGGGCCAGCTGGGTTGCCGCGATCGTGTCGGGGGGCGCGAGGTACGCGGTATCGAGGTACTCCGGAGGGGGTGGGAGCTGCGCCATAAGCGCCTCGTAGTTGACTGCCTCGTGTGGCCTGCGGAAGTGGGTCATGACGGTTTCAGCTCCGTGGCCTCGATGAACTCTTTCGGCAACATGTCCTCCGGGAAGCGGTAGAAGTCGAGCGCGTTCTGCCACATGATCTTGCGCTTCGACTCTTCAGGGATGAGGTCCGGCTCCAGGTCTAGGAAGTACTGAACCGAGTCGGGGTACTTTGAATCTGGATGGGGAAAGTCGCTCTCCCAGAGGATGCGATCGTCGCCCATCCAGCGGATGACGTCGGCAACGAACGGGTCTTCGCACTCCGTGCTGATCCAGCAGTTTCGCTTGAAGTATTCGGTCGCGGTCATGCTCAGTTCGGGAAACTCGACTTCACCGGACATCTCGAGGTGCTCGTCGATTCGGTGGAGCCAGCTGGGGAGCCAGCCGCAGCCGGCCTCCTGGTAGGCGCACCGTAGCCTGGGGAAGCGCTCGAACACGCCTTGCACGATCATCGAGAGGCAGGCGTTCTGCGCTTCGTGCGCGTGGACCACAGTGTGCCATTCGGTGAACGTCTTGAAACGGTCGACGCCCTCGGTCTGCCCGTTCAACCCCATGAATTCGTGCGTCGCAAATGCACAATCGAGGTCTTGCAGGAGTTCGTAGATGGGGTCGTAGTAGCGGTCGCCGAGTTCGCGATGGTTGGTGTGGTTTGGGCGAGTCCAGAAGCAGCGAACACCGAGTTCATCGTAGGCGTATTGGATTTCGTCGACCGCACGGCTCACGTCGTTGAGCGGGATGGGGCCAGAGGCGACGACGCGACCATCGGAGGCTTCGGTCATGTCCGCGCCCCACCGGTTGTAGGCCCGCACCATGGCCGCTTGCAACTCGGGATCGATGCCGTGGAGCCACATGTCGTACTCGGGCCCGTAGATCACGCAAAAGTCAATGCCGTCGACCGCGAGTGCCTTGGCGACGCGATCGCCCGTGAACCCTTCGATCGCGAGTTCGCCGTACTGAGCGACCATGTCGTCGTACGTCCAGTTGATCGCCTTCTGAAACTGACCATAGAGGCTGACATCGTGCTGGCTGTAACGACCGTCAACGGTAACGGGGTTGTAGGTTTCAAGGCCGGCCGGCTTGATGCGATCAAGGCGGTGGCGGAACTTCTCCGGTAGATAGGTCTGCCAGAGGTCGGCGGGATAGACGACGTGGGCATCGGCATCGAAGACTTTGAATCCGTGGCGCATGGGGTGTCTACTCTCCTGCAGTGAACTGGGTGGCGGTGGCGACGACGCGAGCGCCGAGGGTGGGTCGGCTGCGACGGGCCGCGTACGCCTCGGCCGATCTCGCGCGACTGGCGACTTCTGCCTTCTGGTCCTGGGGGCGCTCCCCATCGCATTCTGCCAAGTGTCGAAAGGTCGGTCCGATGTCATTCATCGCCATCAGGATTGTCTATATGCAGAGTTTCTGCAAGTAGAGTATTTTGATCGCATGACACTGAAACTTCCGGAATACGTGCTCGATCTCTCGCCACTCGCCTTGTTCACGCGGCTTCAGCGCGTCTGTTTGCACCTGGAGCGGCTCCAAGCCGAAGCGATGGCCGAGATCGACATGACTTTTGCCGACTACACGATTGTCGCCACGTTGCACCGGGAGCGGGCTCCGCATGCGTTGCCGGTCAGCCGACTCGCACAGCTGGTCCTGCGGCCGATGGGGAGCATCACGCAGGTCGTCGACCGGTTGGAGAAGGCCGGCCTCGTCGCTCGCCAACTCGATCCCAACGATCGACGACGGGTATTGATCGAGCTTACCCCTGCTGGCATTGACATCGCGCAACATGGAGACAAGGCATACGGCGTCACCCGAGAGCGCATCCTCGCAGCGATGTCCAGCACGGACATCGCCCGGATCGACCAGGCAATCACCACGATGCTGAACGGCCTCGAAGAAGACCAAGAAAAACAAGCGGAGTCAGGAGAAGAGCTTTAGCGCCGTCACTGGGATCCTTTCATCACTCCCGCTCGGCAGAAGTCGGCGACTGCGGCCCATTGCCGCGGTACTTCCCGACGAGTTTCCGTTTCACCGGAATTCATTGATGGGCAAACAGCAACTGGCCAAAGCCCAGAAATTCGCCAAAAAATAATTCGAGTTGTGCAAAGCGGAGCCCCCCTGGAAGCCCTGTGGCTTGTTATGAGCGCGTCGCAAAATCGCCTGGACAACACTTCATGACAGCTGCGCGGAGATCAGGTCACCCTGAGTCACCCGGTTCGTGGTTGTCTACAACCGCGGTTCGTATGTCCCCATAGCGCCCATGATCACCTCGAGGTCGAGGTATGTCTTGACCCCGGCTCCTCGGCTTCACACAAGAGCGGCATTGCGTTCACGCAATGGAACGCAGTCGTCGAGAGGCCCTGGCGACGCGCTGGTCGTGGGTGAGCTCCGGTGGAAAATCCACATCGACATTCAGATTCACATTCCCTTCGAAAGAAATGCGCCAACCAGACTCGCGCGGCACATCCACCTTGCGCTGAAGGCGTGTTTGATGGGTGTCATCGAGATATCCGATCTATTCCCGGATAATCTCCACCAAAGTCCTTCGCGATGAAGTCGCCAATCCGGCAGCGCTGACTTTCGCGCCGCTGTCGGATGCAAGCACCAACTCCCAGCCATGCCGCAGGAAATCTCCGCGCTTATCCCCTGGAGTATCAGGCGGATATTGAACCCTTCTGGGAGAAGCCATTGGCAAGAAAACGACCCGACGCTAGTCGGAACTTCATTTCATGTTCCACTCGCATGCCGCGACGGCAAACCTTGCGCCTGCTTACCAGAAAAAAGAAGGGTAAGTACAGAAAAACGTTCAATAACAAATACATGCAATAAAACTCCCAGGAAGACAACAACCGTAGCCAAGATTAGCATTGGGATCAGTCTCAAATCTCCAAACCCCATGCCAAACACCGACACGAATCCCATTAAGAAAAATCCCTGGAAGAGGTAGACTGTATAAATTGCAGAAGACAGCATCCGCGATAGGCGAGAGGACTTTTCGAGAAATTCCGAGAAGACCCAACAGAGCGTCACAACGATGCTTACCGAAAGCAAGCCAGCACCAAATACTCGAATCAGGCCCCATCCCGGCCCACGGTAAAACTCGCCAACGGCCAATCCAAACAACCCCAGACAGATCAGGGGAATACTAAGGCTGTTAATCTTTGACAAAACAGCCTTGCTATAGCCGGCGAGCACCCCAATGAAGAAATAAGGAAGGTCTTCCATAAATGGCCACGTTAGCCGTGGATACTCTATGAGCCGGCCTGAGTACGAGAAACACATCCAAAAAAATGCGTAAAAAATACAGAATGTTATGGGTGACAAAGCGACTGAACTCGGGTTCCGCTCGCACCATGCGGACAACTTTTTGAGCGCAGGCCTTAAGAGAAAAAACATATATGTATAGATCAACAATACGAGCAAGAACCACAGGTGAAGCTCTGGACCACCGTGTTCTTTTGTCATTATTTTGGCGAATGCATCACTTAGTGAATAAGTGCCAAGCGGCAGATTGTTGTAGTAGCCATGGCTCAGGTAAATTGTGACCGGATTCACCAGAATTAAAGTAGATAAAAACGGCAGCATCAAGACAAAAGTTCGTTTCTTAATAAACGCGATTAAGTTGTTTTTTTCAGAAATTAATGCGACGAAGAAACCAGATACCAAAAAGAACGTCTCCATCCGGAACACAACGGACAGTCCGATGAGCTTGTTAAAACCTTGGTAGTCTCCAAGGGAGGCAGCATGATAATAGACGCCAAAAACCATGCAGAAGACCCTCAAATTGTCGAGGTACAAGATTCTTCCGTCAACGGTAATTTTTTTCATAAAAAATTAAACCCGTAGTACATGAAACCATATCGTGAACAAACTTTGGTGATGTTGTTTATTTCTTATCCATTGTATGTCGTCAGACAAACTCGGACAGAAGAGCGTCCTTGCTAAGAAACGGGTTTCAGTCTCTGCTTAGGCCGTACTTGCAGCCAGGTACTCCATTTTCTTCATCGGCAGTCGCTTGACCTTAGCTCGCTCGGTGAGTCCTTCGTACTGTCCGTGATGTAACAGATCCTGCCGGACGTTTTTACTAACTTGGCTTGCCCGCTAGCACCTCATACGGCGTCTTTCCCTTGTGCGCCACGTGCGGTTGGTCCTTGTTGTAGAAGCGGGCCCGGACCGCCAGCTTCTTTTCGAGGTCCACATTCCCATTGTACGCGAAGAGCGGACAGAACTCGTGACTGCGATCCGCGCGGATCGTCTGGACCAGAAACGGGAACTTCTCAACGACGTAATCGATGAAGTCGATGAAGTCGATGGCACTTTTCTGGAGATGTCGCTTGTAGGTCTTCAATGCGCGCACTCGAGTCGCATCGTCGACCGCCGCGTGATGATATCGGCCCACGGAGCCAGCTCGTAGTCTCTTTAAAGTCAGCAACTTAACGTCTACCAGGAGGTGATGGCGGGGACCTATTTCTCGGGGCGGGGCGAGTGTACTGCTCGTCGCCCCATACGATTCGGCGGCCGATTGAAACCATGCCACTCGCAAACACGCCCGAGTTCAAGCATGAAGCCGTTCGTCAGATTACTAAGAAGGGCCATGCGGTAACGGAAGTCGCCGTCTGTCTAGGCATTTTGATCCACAGCCTGTACAAGTGGGTGAAGGCGGCTAGTCCGAACAAAGAATAGAAGCGTAGCGACGAGTTGCTCGACGCGAAGAAAGAGATGTTAAAGCTTCGCGCTGGGCTGCTTCGCATCCAGGAACAGCGGCACATCCCAAAAAAGCCGCTGTGTACTTCGCAAGGCAGTCCGAGTAAAGCACGCCATCATGCATGCCCAACTGGATCGGTTCTCAGTCCAGCGATTATGCCAGGTCCTTGGCGTCGCTCGAAGTGGCTTTTACCAATGGACACATGAGCCTCTCTCGCCATGCGCAATCGAGAACGAACGCTTGCTGGAGTTGATTCGTGAGTCGTACGTCGCCAATGGAAAGATCTATGGGACATCGCGAGCTCTCCATCAGTAACCTGACCAACCTTCTCAAGCGTCAGTTCACTGTTGATCGACCCGATGCTGCATGGGTCAGCGACATCACGTACATCCGAACCTGAGAAGGCTGGTTGCACCTGGCTGTCGTCATGGATCTTCATCGCCGCATGTTCATTGGCAGGTCGATGTAACCGACACTTGCGCGTGAGCTTGTGCGTGATGCGCTGGGGATGGCAGTGTGGAATACGAAAGCCAAAGCAAACATCTTCGAATACATCGAGAGGTTCTATAACCGAACACGCCGATACAGCCATCTTGGCCGTGTCAGTCCGGAAGCATTCAAAACGGCTTCAAACGTCAGTCGCTAAATGTCCACGATGGTCTATCAAAAGCGCTTTTTGTGTCCGTGAAAAGGGTTAGAACCCACTGCTTCGAGCGGAATCCAAAGACACACCGCCTACCCAGTTCGTTCACAACCAAGTTCGGCCAGCACCGCGCGCCACGCACTTGCATCTCTCGGCCCGGTCAGGGTGCGTGAACCTTTGGGATGCTTGATCCAATTGAAGGGCAGCCCCCTGCCGCCAAGCCGTCGCCATTCATCCCCGCCCGCATCGCGAACCACGGTGAGTTTGAGGTCGTGTTTCTTCCAATAGCGCCGCACCGTCTCGACGTCTTCATCCACGTTCACCGCGACCACAGCGACGCGACCTGGCGCGCACGCTGCAGCTTCGAGCTCGAGAACTTGCATTTCTTCTGCACAGGACGGGCACCAGGTTGCCCAGAAATGCAAGATCAACGGGGAGTCGGCATCGGTTCCCGAAAAATCAGAAACGCCACCGTCAAGCGCGGTAAATTCGAGCGGCCCGCGACCGGCTGCAGCCAAGAGCAACAGCGGCAGCAACAACACGGCAATGACAGGCAAGCGTTTCATTTCAGCCAAACCTAGAAACGCATCAACACGCCGGCCGCCCAGACCGGATCTTCATGTTGTTGCCCGTTGAGCCATGAACTCGTGACCGGCACTTGCGTGGAAACGCGCAGCACCGGCGCCTGCTGATCTCTGAACCACGGAAGTGTCATCGCCAAACCGGGCGAGATGTAGAGAATCGATCCGCCACTATCGTTGAAGTTTTCGTTCTCAGACTGGTCTTTATCTGCCCAGCGATAGTTGAGCTGCGTGCTGAACCGGAGCCAATTGAGTGCAGGCACCTTGATGGCATGGCCTACTGGAACATCAATTGCGACGTTTGCCAGGAAAGCATCTCCATATTCGTAGTCGAGAGAACCCTCCGTGTTGATCTTGTAAAGAAAGCTCGTGTAGAGCGAGGCCCATTCGAGTTTATGCACCATCGCCGCGCCAAGCCCTGTATCCCACGAACCGGTGCCCGCCTGCAGATGCGGGTCCTGGATTCCGTTGACCCGCTTGTTGCTCTTGCCTGTTGGCGTCTTGACCACGAGTCGTGCTTCTACCCATGTGCTCGGGAGAACGTCCCGATTTCGCCAGACCACCCCCGTCGCCGCAAAGGAAATGTCGCCAAGGCCATCGATCGATGAAGTTGTGCGCTCAGGGCCCTCGATTTCCGTGACCTCGTTGAACTTCACAGGGATGTCCATGGTCAGAGTCAAGCGATCAATCGGCGTATAGCTGAGATAGAGATCGAGACGCTGGCTTTCATTCTCTTCTCGCTCCTCGCCCTCGTGTTCTTCTTCTTCTTCTTCTTCTCCTTCGTCGTGATGGGGAAGTAGGCCACTTTCCTTTTTCCAGCCACGAACCTCGAGGTAGGCACTAAAATTTCCTACCTGCTGGGCCGTCGCACCATTGGCATCGAAGTTGGGGTCTCCGGCCATACATACCGAGCAAGCACTGGCTTCAAATACTCCAACAAAAGCAGTCGCAAAGACTGCGACAACGAGCGCATATCGCACGTTTCGCACACAATTCATTTGGATCTCCATCAATACGCGACCGCACGCATTCCCGTCAAACGGGAGCGGGTCGCATCATTCTTCAAATCGACTCGGCCCGAAGTGTTCAGGCCGTGGTGTTACGAATGAAGAGAGATGGGGACGCGTTCGGGGAGAGAGGGTTCAACGGCAGCGAAGGGCTCTACGCCTGGGTCCACCACGGCAAAGACTTCGTGGTGGGTGTGGAGCGTTGCAGCGGGAGGAAGCATTGGACTCGCGTACACCGACGCGACATCGCCCGCGCCCCACGAAGAACACCCGCAGAGACAAGGTGCGCGGAGCATCGTGTCGTTGTGCGCTTGGGGTTCCTCGGCGTGAGACATGGCGTGATGGTTTCCACCACTGTCGGAATGGTGCGCGTGCTCAGAAACCTCAACGCTACGTGTAACTTCCAAGCGCAAGTTGGGAACGAGATCGAACTTACCTGCCGGCTGGCAAGGCACGGCCCAGGTGGCGACGTGTGCAAGAGCCGTCACGCACACGGCGAACATTTGCAATCGCCGACCGAGCATAATTCGGCCAATTCTGAGTCGTTGGTAATGTTCCTGCACGGTTGCAATTTAGGCGATCGAATTCCGCGGCGCAAAGCGATCGCCGACTTCGAATGACAACACCCGCGAGTCCGAAACCGAGCAGCAAAGCTGCCTCAGGCTCTTCAACGGGCTTACGCGCAGGTTCACGACGACGAAGCTCCATTTAAGAACCCCAGGTCGAGATCGCCGTAGGCTTGTATTGCAAAAATGTAAGAATGCCTATCACATTGTATAGAAGCTTCTTTTTCGTATTCACTCGTCTACTAAGCAGGATGCCTCAAACGAACGGCCCGTATAGGGCCGTGGCGGTTTCTCCGGTGCCGCTCCGTGCTGGACTTCACTTGTATCTCACCATTTTTTCAAGGGTTGCGACGGGCTTAGAACGCGAGAGGACGGGGAAAGGGATACCCCCCACCACGCTTTGCGGTAGACGAAGTGGGACAGGCATTTGGGCTCAAGTAAGGCGGCCACGCCCGGCTCGGAGCAAGCTTGTAATAGACTCGGACCCGTCAAACACCGCCACTTCTACTGGATCGACTGCGAATCAACCGGCGCTTTTCGCGATGCACTCTCAGCAAATTTGGTTTATCGACCATAGAGTGCGACACAACACTATTCTGAGATTTTTACACAGCAGAGAAAACTGAATGAACGACAAGTATGAATACCCGACCGAAGCCGAGTCCGAAGAAAATTTCGCCGCGTTCGGAAAGAGAATCGCGGGAAGCCTAAAGCAGGAGACTCACGCCCAGTGGTGGCGTGACCGCGTCGACCGGTTCGCTGACAATGTGCTCGTAAAGACCGACCGGCGAAACCTGACATATGCAGAGGTCGACCGAATTGCGACGCAAGTGGCGGGTGCGGCGCATGCGGCCGGCGTGCGATCGGGGGACACGGTCGCCATCCAACTCCCCGCCAGTGCGGCGTTCCTCACACTGCTCTTGGGGCTCAGTAAGGTCGGCGTTCGTTATTCTCTGCTCGGGACAGCATTGCGTGGGCGATCCCTGCAGCATGCACTCGAAGAAGTGCCCGTGAAACATGTATTCACAACGCCATCGGGATCAGAGCGCATTAGATCGCTGGGTTTCAAAGACAGTCCAACATTAATCGAGATTGCCTTGGAAGAAGCCGATGTCGGTTGGTCGACAACTTCGGGAATCGACAGACTTGAAGCCTGGCTAAGAGAATCTCCCGGTGACGCCGATTGGGAATCCCACATCAAGGCCCAAAATCCCAGCGACACCCTCTTCTATATATTTACGTCCGGCACGACGGGACTGCCCAAAGCCACCCAATGCAGCCACGGTCGTTATCTCGCGGGAGCGGCATCCGAAGCGGCGTTGCTCGATATGAGTGGGAACGACTGCATGTACGTCGTACTCCCGATGTTTCATATCGCAGCGCTTTCGGCGTCCGGTGCCGCGATCAGCGTCGGAGGTTCTGTACTCATCCGGCCGAAGTTCAGTGCGTCACGCTACTGGCAAGACGTTCGCAGCGTCGAGGCCACCTGCTTTCAATATCTCGGCGAAATTCTCCGGTATCTGCTTTCTCAACCCGTGCAGTCCGACGCCCCCTCGAATACGCTGCGTGCCATGATCGGCGCGGGCGTCACCGCTCGCATTTGGAGCGCGTTCGAAGAACGTTTCGGGCCAATCCGTATTGTTGAGTCATATGGATCCTCCGAAGGTGTATTCGGCATCTTCAACCTGGATGGCGTGGTGGGCTCGGTCGGTCGCGCCCCCAAGCCGCTCGAGGAAAGACTTCGGATCGTCGAATACGATCACGTGCGTGAAGAGTTGGCGCGAGACGACGCCGGCTGGCTCATTGAATGCGATGCGAATCAAAGCGGCGAACTGATTGCGCGGCTCGAAAGCCGCGATCAGTTCGAAGGCTATTCATCCGACGCAGCGACGCGAAAAAAGCTGATCGAAGGAGCCTTCCTGGAAACCGACCTTTGGTACCGCTCCGGCGATCTCTTTCGCAAAAATCAGGGTTACTATTTTTTCGAAAGCCGCCTGGGAGATACGTTTCGGTGGAAAGGCGAGAATGTCTCCGCGAGAGAGGTCGCGGATGCCCTCTCGGACTGTGGAAGTGTGGACTATGCAGCGGTCTATGGCGTCGCGGTTCCCAACCACGAAGGAAATGCGGGCATGGCCCTCATCGCGATGACGGGCAGCAAGGAGTTTGGCGAAGCAGAAAGGCGGCGTCTCTACGACCAACTCTGCAGAGACTTGCCCAGCCACGCCCACCCACTCTTCATACGCGTCGGAGACGGCAGTGCTGTCTTGACGGACACCTACAAAGTGGGAATCGCTGCCATGAAACGTCAGGGTTATTCGCGTCAACACGTGCAAGACCCCATATTCATCGTCGACCGCAAAACGCAGACGTACGTAAAACTAACCGATGACGCCCTGCGCGAAGCGGGGCTACCCGACTTCGAGATCGTTGGCGCTGAACCAAATAAGGAAACATCGTGATGGATCCTCGAACACCAATCATTGTCGGAGTTGGTCAAGTCAACGGAGCATCGGAAGCCAACGAACCGATCGATCTCATTACGATCGCGGTTGAACGGGCCCAGGCCGATACCGGTGGCGCACGATTGCCCATCGACCTCGTCGCGCTAGCGAAGATCGGAACGCGTCAATACTTCAATGCACCGCAATTGGTGGCGGACCGCATTGGAGCACCCAAAGCCAGAACGCTGCAGGCCAGCCACGGAGGCCACACATCCCAAGTCGTGCTCGCACACGCGGCGGCTGAAATTTCGGCCGGCCTTTCGAATGCCGTGGTCATTGCGGGCGGTGAACTCGGGAGTGGCATCAAGAAGGGGTTGGATGGCACCGACGGTGCGCTTCCGTCCCAACCCAACCCACCTGACACAGCACTCGGTGACGACCTGTCGCAGTGGTTGTTTCTTGGCCATGAAGTCGAGCTTGGAATCGCAGCCCCTATCATGCTCTACCCGGTAATGGAGACCGCCCTCGGCAGTGCGCTCGGACGATCCCGAGGCGAGCATCTTCAAGAGATTAGTTCGATGTGGGCGCGCTTTAGTGAAGTGGCCTCAACGAACGAGCATGCCGCCCATCCTGAAATCTATTCGGCAGAAGAAATCAAAACGGCAGGCCCCGGCAATCGATACGTCGGTTACCCCTACACCAAGCTCATGAACTCCGACCAATTTGTCGACCAAGGTGCAGCCATCTTGATGTGCTCAGTGGGGCTTGCGACAAACCTTGGGATCTCGCGCGACCGCTGGATCTTCCCCCACGCAAGTGTGACCGCTCATGCGCCGTTCGTTTCAGAGCGCTGGACCTTGCACGACATCCCGGTACTCAAGAGAGCTGCCGCATTTATGGAGCAGCTGGTGGAACGCCCGCTCAACGACATCGAAGTCGTTGATTTATACGCATGCTTTCCGTTTGCGGTACAAGCACAGGCGTCTGCACTCGGCCTCCCCCTCGAGGCCAAGCTGACCGAAACGGGGGGGATGCGTTTTGCGGGTGGCCCATGGAACAATTACGGAACCCACATGATCGCAAACCTCGTGACACGCCTGCGCGAAGATCCCGACGCAATGGGGATCTGTAGTACCAACGGCGGCTTCGCCACGCGGTTCAATCTGACCACCTATAGCGGGCAACCTGCTGCGAACGGCTTCCGTTCCTTGCCCGCTCCCATCACCGACACGTCACCCCGTCGCACACTGAACACGCGGCCAGAGGGTACAGGCACCATCGAGGGCTACACCGTTCTCCACGACCGCTCGAACTCACCCGTGCAGGGCATCGCCGCGTGTCTCTTGGCCGACCGCACACGCGGGTGGGCCAAGATCTCGAATGACGCGGACGTACGCGAGATGCTTGCGAATGATCCGATTGGGAAAACCGTTGCATTTGATGGAAATGAAGCTCGACTGACATAGCCATTGTCAAACGACGCGCCCCACTGAATTCGCAGTGGGGGAGATCGGAAATCACGTCAAACGGTCTTGATCCCTTTGTACGTTTCCGCAGAGCGCAACACAGCGATCCGATGCACCAGTCGGCGACCGCTAGAATCGTTCACTGCGTAGTGTTGAACGGCTTGCTGATCCCACATGAGCAGGTCGCCTTCTTGCCATGAGTGGCGATACCCGAATTCGGGCTTATGCATATGGGCCATCAGCATTGCCAAGATGGCCTCGCCTTCATGCGGCGGTAGACCTTCGATGAACCGCGTATAAGTCTGGTTGATGGTGAGCCACTTTCGGTCTGTCACGGGATGGGTTTTCACGATCGGGTGAGAGTGGAGCAAGCCCTTTACGAGCGCTTCTCCCATCTGCGCGGCCAGCGGGATGCCACTGCGCCAGCCCATCTCATACAGATGGCCATAATCGTGGATCGCGTTCAGGTCGCCAATCAGATGTTTCATTTTGTCCGAGAGCGTGTCATAGGCTGCAGCAGTACTGCGGAACGCCGTGTCCCCTCCGAATTCAGGAATAATTTTTCCGTGCAAGAGGTTCACGAGCGGAGGCTCTTCGAGAAAAGTTTCATCGGCGTGCCAAGAGTCCGCCCGATGGCCGGCTTCGGAATCGACGATGGTGATATGGGAGGCGTTCTCGTCAACACCGAATTGGTCGGTCGCGTGTTGCTCTAATTCGCCAAAGTGCAGTGCGATTTGCACGTGCTGCTCTGGCGTCATTTCGATTGCAGGCATCGAAATCACTTGGTGCGCATACAAAGCCTCAGCAATCGCTTCGAGCATTGACGGGGTCAGGGGTTCAGAAAAATTGACACCTTCGACACGCGCGCCGAGCAGGCCACCTTGCTTTTTGATCGTCAGACTCACAGTCCACTCCCGATGTAATCGATTGATACCGCTACTGGATACATTCCGTTGACATTCTACGCGACCCGATTGGAAATTCCCGAGCCGGCGCGATTCGGAATCAACACTCGAACTACGCTGCAACGGACATCCGTGACGATCACGCTACCCCGTCGTCCGCCTACGGGGCCAAGGCGCCCGCACGAAGAACACGTCCCGAGGCGCATGCAGAAACGTTTCGCGCAGTGGGTCGAAAAGATGGTCGAAGAGCTGATAGAATTCGCCCGCGGCATCGAGCGCTTGGCCGACAAATAAACCGAGATGGCGATCAACACGTCTTGATCGGTTCATGCAAATTGGAGTTCGTTCGATGACACGAAATGAAAGTCAGACCTCATCTCAAAAAGTTGATCTCGTCGTCCGTGGCGGAACGCTCGTCGACGGCACCGGGGCGTCGCCTGTATCCGGCGACCTCGCCATATCGGGCAACGAGATCGTTGAGGTCGGCGGTCGGATCGATGCACCGGGCGCAGAAGTCATCGACGCGGACGGTGCGATCGTGGCGCCGGGCTGGGTCGATGTGCATACGCATTACGACGGTCAGGTCGCGTGGGACGACACGCTCGACCCCTCGTTCAGCAATGGCGTCACCACACTCATAATGGGAAATTGCGGCGTCGGGTTTGCGCCGTGCCGCAAAGGTGACGAACAAACGCTGATGGACGTCATGGAAGGCGTCGAAGACATACCCGGCACCGCGCTGGCTGAGGGCGTGCCCTGGGGCGAATGGGAGAGCTTCGGCGAATACCTCGACTTCATCGCACGCCGCAAGTACGCCATCGACTTCGGAACCCAGCTTCCGCATAGCGCGCTACGCCTTCACGTGATGGGCGAGCGCGCGATTCAACACGGAGATGCGACACCAGAGGACGTCGCCGAGATGCGACGACTCGCGGAAGCCGCGGCGCGCGCGGGTGCGATGGGTTTCTCGACCTCGCGCACGATTTTCCACCGAAACATCGACGGAAACGCGATCCCGGGAACATACGCAAGCATCGAAGAATTGACTGCGATCGCGCAAGGTCTGGCTGCAGGAGGAGGTTCGGTGATTGAAGCCATCTCCTCGTCGTCGCTCGGGGACATGAAGATGTTCGGAGGAGAGCGCTTCACGGCCGACCAAGAGATGGACATGCTCGCGACGCTATCGCGCGCCTGTGGTCTCCCTGTGACCTTTACGACCTTGCAAGACCCTGATCACCCCGACGACTGGCGCAAGGTTCTTCACTTTACAAGCGAGCAAAACGCGGCCGGCGGCGCCCAACTTCACCCACAGGTCGCGTCACGACAGGTCGGCGTGCTCTCTGGACTCGCCGGGTACCACGCGTTTATGAACCGGCGCACCTACGTCGATGAACTGGCGGCGCTCCCGCTCCCAGCGCGCGCTGCACGAATGCGCGATCCCAACGTCAAACGACGCGTGCTCGGGGATGAGGACGTCCCGGTCAAGGACGCCGGCTCGATGCAGGCGCTGTCCGGCGTCTTCCTCGCCAGCGCGGAGAACCTCTATATGATGCCAGAAGGGTTCGACTACGAGCCGACTCCCGACCTGGCACTCGGCGCGCGGGCGACCCGCGAAGGAAAGCCGGTCGAAGAAGTCATGTACGACTATTTGACTGAGGACCAGGGCCGAGGCTTCGCGATGCTGATGGGCAACAACTATTTGAGCGGCAATCTCGATGTCGTGCGAGAGATGCTCGCCCATCCGGACACGGTGACGGGTCTCGCTGACGCGGGCGCGCATGTGAACCTGATCTGTGACGGCTCCATGCCGACGACGCAGCTCATGCTCTGGGGCGGCAACCGCGCTCGGGGCGAAAGCCTGCCGATCGAGTTCATCGTCGAAAAGCAGACGCGTCGCAACGCGCGCCTCTACGGCATGCAGGATCGCGGCACCCTCGAAGTGGGAATGCGCGCTGACCTCAACGTGATCGACCTCGGCAAGCTATCGGTCGCCATGCCGCAAACGCACCGGGACCTGCCAGCCGGTGGCAGTCGATTGCTTCAGGCGATCACAGGTTACGAGGCAACGATCCTGAGCGGAACCGTCACGCGTCGTCGCGACCGCGACACCGGCGCGCGTCCTGGCAAACTGGTTCGCGGAGCTGGTGCGCTTATCAGTCGTTAGCGTCTCTTCACAACTGCCCCTCGGACCTTGGTACCAGGGGGGCGGTGACGTTTGCTAGCGCCGGCTTAGGCCAAATGGGAATGCTCGACATATTCGTAGTCGGCGCAATCATCGCGGCCCCGAAAGCCGCTGCGGACTTGATCGTCGATACCGCGTGGCTCACGGTCTCCGTCGCAGGGCCTCCCAGCGGTGCCCGCGAGCGGGCAGGCTTTCCTTCAATTACTAGCTCTCATTCAGACTGGCGGCTTCGCGTCACAATCTCGAAGAGACGTTCATTGGACTCATCGGAATCCTCTCTGAGGGGACTATTTCTAGATTATTCCTCTAAGCGCGTAGTTCCTGATGCAAAAGTAAAACATTTATCTAAGCCACATGTTTCGAATAGATTACTCAACGTTAACGAGGGCTATATACGAGCAGAAATATCCCGCGTGGGCCTTTACGCGCACCTCCACGCACAGTTAAATTGCGAGAAGGGTCTGCGCGCAATCCTGCGCGCAGCATTCCTTGGGAAGGGAAGAATAAAAATGTTGTGTTCTATTCGTAGGATGGTCGGGTTTGCCGCGGCTTTGGTGTTATCTGCTAATTCTGCTTCTGCTCTGCCTTTTTCAGACCTGATCGTCTTTGGTGACAGCATCATCGACGCAGGAAACGTCAACGCTATTAGTCCGCTGCCGAGTCCTCCCTTTGTGAACGGTCGCATTACCAATGGCATCAACTATGCCGACGTCCTTAATCAGGAAATCGAGGGCACTGATGCCACTGCATCATTGCTCGGCGGTGACAACTTTGGATTTGGAGGCGCGACAGCCCGCGTCGCTGGCAGCGTGCCGGCTCTTGGCGCACAGGTAAGCAGTTATCTCACTACCGTGAGTAATGTGGCTGACTCAGGTGCTCTTTATCTGATGAACATTGGCGGCAATGACGTCCGCGACATTCTCATCAACAGTATAGATCCGACGGCGACCATCACTGCCGCGGTTGTCGCCATCACGACTCAGGTTCTGACCCTGCAAGCGGCCGGCGCGACGAACATCCTCTTCGTCGGCGTTGGAGATGTTGGTGCCATTCCGGAGATCGCTCCCTTTGGTGCCGGCGCCCAAGCGGCAGGAACCGCGCTGTCAAACTCCATCAACAGTGCGATCCAGGCTGCCGTCATTCCGCTCGGTGTATTCTACTTTGATACCATCAGTTTCTTCGACAACGTGCTCGCCGACCCCGCATCCGTTGGCCTGCCCGCCGGCTTGAATATTACGGATGCGTGTACACTTGCCCTACCGGCAGACTTCCCCACGTGTCTCGACTATGCATTCATCGACAGTATTCACCCGACGACCCAAGTCCACCAGGCCTGGGGCGCTGCGATCGTGGCAGCGATTCCCGAACCCAACACTGCGTTGTTGGTCTCGATTGGTCTAGTGGGACTTGCGATGAGACGCCGCGCCGCATAGTCACGCGTACGATGGATGTCTAAAAATCCAATCGCCTCTCTTCGCGCCTTCACGCGGGAAGAGAGGCGAATCGTCCGCACTACCTCAATTCCAATGGTCTCGGAGCCTCGTGAGTTCAGCCGGGGCGACTGCGCACATCTGGTGTGAGGCGACCTTCGAACTGTAACCTCCGCCCTACCGTGCCCAAAAAAAGTCACAAATTTTGCCGTCATCTCGAACCGTGACGACGAGGCACAAGTTGCGCAATCATCGCAAACGTTCGGTAGGCCACTAGGCAAACGCTTCGCCCAGAACAAGGGGTCGGCGAGGGTGCGATCGACCGGGATCACACCTTCGGTCAGCACGGGAACGTGCCGAGCTCCAAGTTCCAAGTCGTGCGCTTCGAGCCGCGCCGCGAGATCCACGACCTTTCCGGCTCTTGACTGAAAAGATTGCGCCGTTCAAAAGGGTCCGCGGAAAGATCAAAGAGCCAACGCTTTTCCTGCCCTCAATCGATTTGCAGCTTCCATTCGATCCTGTGCAATCGATCAAGGAAATTCAATCGGCAGGCTTTGCCCTTGTGGCCTACGCGTCGCTTCACTTCCGTCCCGATGACGAACTCCGCTATAAAGTGGGACGCAATGGAAAGGCGACTGCCGGTGAGCTTTCGGCCCCATTGCAACCTGGGCTTACGGCTTGCGAATCGGTCTTGCTGGATTTCTTTCCTATATTTCCGGTTGCTGAAAACGCGTGGCGGAAAGTACAGTCCGCTTCGCCAAACGCACTGAATCGTATTGCGCGACGGCGATAAAACGGAGTCGGGCAATGGAAACTGATCGCGTTGTCGAAGCGACCGACGCAACCAACTCGGTCGCTCATGAAAATCCCGATCGATTCCTCGGTTGGAGTGCGCTTGGTGCTGCGTTCACCGGTCAGTTCCTTGCCACAGGGGTGACGTTCGCGGCGTTTGGGGTGTTCGTCATCCCGCTCGCGGCAGAATTTGAAACCCCGCGTGGGCGACTGAACCTGGGCTTCTCCATCGCATTTCTCGCGATGGGACTGTTGGGCCCGTTAATAGGCCGGTGGTTGGACCGCGGACTGACCCGAACGCTCATGCTCGTTGGCGTCACGATGAGCGGGTTGGGTTTGATCGGAATGTCGCAGGCCAACTCCCTGTTGCAGCTAGGGGTGTGCTTTTGCGGCATGGTCGCAACGGGTGCCGCGCTCTTCGGCACGATGCCCACAATGGCCATCGCCGCGAACTGGTTCCTGAGACGACGGGGTCTCGCGCTTGGCATTACCGTGGCGGGCGGGACCGTGGCGAGTTTCATCGCGCCACCCGCGGCCGCTTGGCTCATCGAACTCGTGGGCTGGCGCGGTGCGCTTCTTTGGTTTGGAGTCGCCGCTCTCGCGCTTGGACTGCCGGTCTTCTATTTATTTGCGATCGGGCGTCCCCAGATGGTGAGGCAGTACCCCGATGGGGACACGCCCTCGCCTGACGTGACGGCAGCCCAGAATGTGACGGCAGCTCCCCTCGAAACCGCGGCCCTCGTTCGCGACCCGCGACTGTGGCTGCTGTCGGTTGGTTTCGCGTTGGTGTTCACGTCGCCCATCGTGATGATGTTGTCCCTGATTCCGTTCGCGGAAGACCTCGGGTTTTCAAGACAGGACGCAGCTTTCTTCTTCTCTGCAGCAGCTCCGTTGTCGATTCTCAGCAAGATCGTCTTTGGAGGTCTATCCGATCGCATGGCACCTCGTCTTGCGATCTGGATCGTCGTCATCGTAAACGCGGCATGTTGGCTGTTACTGTCACTGAACCCGAGTTATCCGTTCTTTCTTGCGATCGCTGCCCTCTACGGCATTGGAATCGGTGCATCCGGGCCGCTCCACGGAGTCGTCATCGCGCGATGCTTTGGCCCGCTGGCCTTTGGCCGCGCCACTGGCATCGGTGGCTTGGCGGGGCTTCCGTTGATCGCGGGCGCGCCGGCAGTTTCGGGAATGCTGTTCGATGCGACCGGCAACTATGACACGGTCTTCATGGTGCAGGCCGCCCTGCTGCTCTTTGGCGGGGTGCTGCTAACGATTCCCCGAATTCCGAGGAGTTGATTCAACCCCTGTCCGCTTCCGCAGACTTCCTTGGCGTGAAGTACCAGTTGGTTTCGTCGTATTCAAGGTACTCGTCAATTCGTCGGTAGTTGTTCTTTTCGAAGTACTCAGCCAAGGTTTTCCGATTGCGCCAATGCACTTCGATGTGGACGAGTTCAGGGCGAAAGCGTTGAATATCAAAAGCCGACATTGCGATGGGCTCGTGGCCATTGATGTCGATCGATAGAAAATCGATCTTCTTGACTCCCTCGCGATCCAATAAATCGTCGAGGGTGATGGTGGGAACGAGCACTTCTACGGTCTCAATTTCCCGGTCCAGTGCCTCTTCCCAGAATTTAATGTTGCTCTTATCCAGTGCGGCAATTGAACCTGCGGCATAAAAGGTGACGGATTCTCCAGATTTTTCCGTTACTGCGTAGGCGAAGAATTTGGACCGAGGGCGTACCAACTTCCAGGCATCCGCGTATGACTTCTCAGCGTCGACCCCGATCCCGCGCCAACCGAGTTCGCTTTCCAAATAGTACGTCGTGCTTCCGAATCGCGGCTTAAAACAGCCAACATCGAGGAAGAAACCATCTGGTCGATCGCGAAAGAAGTGCCGAATGATTGGCTCTTCTTTTTTCTTTGCATACTCACTCGTACCGTTGAGCAGGAGATCATCGAAGTCAACTGCTTCTGGTTCAGACTTCGATTGCGGATGCGAAACGCGATCAGGAGGAGTTGATTCCGTACAGGCGACCCCCAACACCGCCATGAGAATCCCGACTTGCAGCCACTGCATCCGTAGGTTCCTATTCTTCTCGGTGTCGCCACGTTGCTGTCCTGCAATGCAAAGCGGGCAGACATTTCGAAACACCTTCACCGGTGTACCGCGCCGAAAATGTTTTGAGTTCTAAAATTCCTATCCAAGTCAGCCCCATGAACTGCTTGTGTGCGACCCCATCGTGCCCTCTGACACAACGAGACCTGAGTCAACGCCACACGCCACACATCAGGTCTCATTCCTCGAAGATCCCATATCCGGCGCGAACGATGCCCGGGTTGGATCATTCTTCGATGATGATATCCGCCTGGCGCGTCAAAATAAAGTTAAGCCCCTTCCGAATCAAAAGCGTGTCTTCGTCGGGGGCAACCTTGTCGCGATAGTCAGGCTCCTGGGCGAACTCCCAGAACGCGTCCTCGCTTTCGAAGAACTGCTCTGTCAGTCCATCGAATTGCGGGTCTCCTTTGCGTTCGTAGTCGGCTACCAGGCGCGGGTACTGGCGGTAGCCGAGGATGTGTCGGGAGAGTTCCGAACTGTCGCGAAAAATCGCGGCGTGCGGGCCGGTCCAGTGCGCATGGAATGACTCGGCGCTGCGCGTCTTGGCCCGCGGAATCATGCACAAGAGTTTGACCCCGCCGGCCGAATGCTCTTTCCGGACGGGCATTTGAACGATGGGCTCAGCGGCGAAAAACATATGAAAAGCGCTGCGGTCGAGGAACTTCGCTTCGTCGGGGGCGATCAGCTCGTGGTATGCGGGGTCAGTGCAGAAGCCGATGAACGCCTGCATGTTTTCGAACCACTGAATCGTGACGCCATCATGGCCCGCACTTCCACGATC
>Ga0115003_10000944_pt1 | contig 26079 bp, 41 predicted proteins | sample ArcticOcean_MG_C_7_FD_88736 | JGI IMG/M metagenome (GOLD analysis project Ga0115003, IMG submission 88736) | Marine microbial communities from western Arctic Ocean - ArcticOcean_MG_CB11_88 | ecosystem: Environmental > Aquatic > Marine > Oceanic | place: Arctic Ocean: Canada Basin | collected... | reverse complement strand
TGTATTAGAGAAGATGCTTATGAAAAGTATAATGGGCTACGGCATTGCGGCACTGTTCGCATACGGAGCATGGTACTTAATAAGTAGATGGATGGACGAAACTGCTCCAGTCAAAGAAGAACACAAAAACTATTGGCGTATTGCACAATGGTTTGCAACAGGCGGCTTGTGGTGGACTTGGTTGTCACATGACATGGCTAACATTGCAGTGTTCCTTCCGAGGCAAGTGCCTATGGACCTAATGTTCTTAGTTAGTGCAGTATTTGTAATTGGCTTGTTCTTTATGTTCAGAGAACGTGGCGGAAAGATACAGTCAATTGTATTAGAGAAACACAACACACGATATGTGCGTAGTGCTACACTAATTGATCTGTTCTACTGGCTATGCTTGTACTTCTTTAAGGAGCTGAACGATATACCTATGTCAACTACGTGGGTGTTCGTTGGTATGCTTGCAGGACGCGAACTTGCTATTGCAAGCTTCACAGGCAAGATGAAGTTTAAGAGTGTGTTTCCTTTGGTAGCACGAGACTTTCAGAAGATGATGATTGGACTAGGTGCATCAGTAGCAATTGTGCTGTCGATACACTATGTATTAGTACCAAACGGATTCTAAACTAAATGGGAAGGTTGTGTTCGACGACACAGCCTTTTCGCTTGACATATAGATATATAGAGTATATAATAGTATTATGTAATACAGCAAATACAACTTAGGAATAACATGCGAATCACAATAGCAGGGTACGGATTTGTTGGGAAAGCTATGGAAGCTTATCTTCAGCAGACTAGTAACCAAATTGCAGTAATTGATCCAAAGATTTCAAGTAAGAAAATATCCACAACAGAACCAAACGGAGTTATCGTTTGTGTTAGCACCCCTCAAAGTGCAGACGGCTCATGTGATATGTCCAATGTCATTGATGTACTATCTGATATTGAACCTAAAACTCATGTACTACTTAAAAGTACTATAAGCTTAGAGGGATGGAACAAGCTCAGGCACAAGTTTCCAACTCACCTCATTAGTTACTCACCAGAATATATTAGAGCTGAAACAGCAAACCAAGATATGCTTAACAATATAGATATTAAGTTAGGCGGCGGTAACTTCTATTGGTGGGAGAGAACATTACAACGTAATGACAAACTAGTTAAAGTTTCGTATGCCCGCCCAGAAGATCTAATACTTGCTAAATATTTTCGTAACAGTTTCCTAGCTACTAAGGTTGCGTTCTTTAATCAAATATATGATTTATGTAATGCAACAGGCATTGACTATGAAGCAGTTGCATCATTGATTACTGAAGACAATCGCATAGGAGATAGCCACACCAGAGTAACGTCAGAACGAGGTTTCGGAGGTCACTGTTTCCCCAAAGATACCCAAGCAATTCTAAAAACAGCCAACGATAACAATATAGACTTAACCTTAATTGAGCAAGCTATATTATATAATAATCAGATTAGGAAGGGTAACACTTGAAAATGAAAATAATCACAGGCAATGCAAATCCAGAGCTAGCCACTAGAATTGCACAACACTGTTTTGCCGCATTAGTTCCTGCAAAAGTAGAATCATTTGCTGATGGCGAGACTAGTGTAGAGTTTTTAGAAAACATTAGGGGAGAAGATGTTTTTATTATTAACTCAACATCAACACCTGTAAACGATAACTTAATGGAATTACTTATTATGATTGATGCTGCTAAACGTAGTAGTGCTAGTCGTATTACAGCAGTACTACCTTACTTTGGTTATGCAAGGCAGGATCGTAAGAGTGCAAGTCGTACTCCTATTACAGCAAAGCTAGTAGCTAATTTAATTACTACAGCTGGTGCTGACAGGATCCTTACAATGGACTTACACGCAGGGCAGATACAGGGTTTCTTTGATATTCCAGTGGACGATTTAACAAGCCGTATCGTATTTGCTGACGATATTAGAGAACATGTTAATGTTACAGAAGGGACAGTATTTGTATCGCCAGATGCAGGGGGTGCAGTAAGAGCACGTAAGTTTGCTGACATGTTCCACGGAGACATTGCTGTCGTTGACAAGCGTAGACCACAAGCAGGCGTAAGCGAAGTAATGGCATTGATTGGTGATGTTAAAGACAAACATGCTATTCTAGTAGATGATATTGTAGATAGCGGTGGCACACTATGCGGAGCCGCTCAAGCTATTATGGACGCAGGAGCATTGTCAGTCCGTGCATATATTACACATGGGGTACTTACAGGTGAAGCAATCAAACGTATTGAAAAGAGTGTACTTGAAGAACTTGTAGTTACTGACAGCATCAACACTCGGGACATTTCTAAATTAAAGAAAGTCCGCGAAGTAAGTGTTGGCACTTTATTTGGTGAAGCTATCCGTAGAGTAACTAATGAAGAAAGTGTTAGCTCACTTTTTAATTAAACTTGTGGTGTTTCTATACCCTTGGCTGCTTTTATAAGATGCATTTCATATTGATCAATTCCGTGGTCTGCAAAGTTATCAATTCTACCATGTTTAATACCACGCCACATGCCACGGAAGCGGTCTTTAGCTCTTTGCCATCCATGTAGTGTTCTTATATTTCCCCATGTGTTTAGATAATGTTCAGTGCCGTGATGGCGATAACCTAAAAAGGTTGGAGGAACTCTAGTAACAACATCGTTGTTGTTTACCCAGCGGTGATGTGCGACACCTAAAGAATTACAGTAACCAGGCCAACCTACTCTTGGACAGCCGTATGTAAACAATTCAATTGGAACACCAGCATGGGGAGCATGCATGCATCTTGCACTCATTATTACTGCCATTGCTGCTCCTAAGCTATGTCCACAAAACCATAGATGCTTTTTCTTTACAGCAGGTTTGGATAGATCTTCAATTATCTTAGGCCAAAGCTCGTCTACTTCTGTTTTAAATCCATTGTGTACTCTAGATACAGTTTCAGCAATAACTGGATATGCTTTTAGATCTGCTTCAATGTCACTAAACTCTGTAGGTTGCGTACCTCTGCATGCAACTACTACATCAGTTTTACTTTGAAAGATATATGCTTGGGCACCTTCTTTATCAAAGAATTTAATTGTAGTAAATCCCAGCTTTTTTACTTGCTCTTTTACTGCTTTACTGTTATAATAAGCGTACTTGGATAGTTTTGCAAATAGTAGAGCTTTTTCATATAGAGGTAGGTCTATGATGTTCGTCATTATTGACTCCTTAAATAGTGGGTAACTGGTTATTGTATCATTACGAATATATTTATTGTTTAATCACACTAAATACACATAAGGAAGTGCGAGAACTTAAATGAAAAAACGAACAAGAAGTATATTAGACGAGTTAAACACTGTACATGGTAAACGTGACAATGACCTATTCATTGACACAACAGCCAATAACATCATAGAGAGTGCTATTAATCTTTTAACTAGAGTACATAGCCATTATGATATTGACACTGCATCAGAGTTAGAGCGCCGCTTTATTAATAGTATTAAAGCAGGCGATCCTCGTAAGTTTCGCAGAGCAATAACAAGAATACGAGAAGGGAAGAATAATGACAATTCTTAAAGAAGGTGGAAACATCTTTGCTGGAACAGCAGAGTTTGATCAAAAGATCATTCCTGCTATGATGAAAGAAATCAATAAAGTTCTAAAGCAAACTGGTGCTAAAGCTTTCCCTATTGGATCAGGTGCAACTCCTACCAATGGTAAGATGAGTGGCGACCTAGATATGGTTGTTGATGCAGGCACACTTATTAAGCATTTTAAGATTGAGCCTACAGACAAGAAAGCTATGCAAAAGGTTAAGGTTGAACTAGAGAACTTTTTTAAAGCTTCAGGCTTTGAAACAAAGAAGTCTGGAACAATTGTACACGTTAAAACTAACGTAGGCGAAGGTGAGCAAGTTGACATTATGGTCGTTGCTGATGGAGAAACTGCTGCAAAGTTTCACGTACATGATTTGCCTAAAGGTTCACCATACAAAGGTGTACACAAACAAATTGTAATAGCAGACCTTGCAAAAACAACTACTACAGCAGAACATACAGAAGGTTTCAAGTGGAGCCCTTACAAAGGACTAGTTAGTAGAGCAACAGACGAATTAGTATCAAACAACTTAGACGAAATTGCAAAGATATTACTTAACCCTAATGCTAAAGCAAAGGACTTAGGTAGTGTTGAAAGTATTGTAGCCGCAAAGCCAGAAGCACAGGCTATTGTAGACAAGAACGAAGAGTATCCAGATTCAAATTGGAACAAAACTAAAATCCAAGTTGCAGCTGAAGAATATGTTGAGTCGTTAGCTGACAAACAGCTAAGGCGAATTAAAGAGTTGCTTGCATGAGATATACAGACTTTAAAAACGTACTAACCGAAGCCGCAGTTGGTAGAGAGTACAATCACCTAGAAGACTTAGTGTTCGTTGATGGATCAGCAGGAGCATTAAAAGCTGCTGACATCCTAGACGGTATGGGCACAGACTCGGGCGATGTTGCTATCAAGTGGGACGGCAACCCAACTATGTATTGGGGACGCGAGCCTGATGGCGAATTTGTACTTGTAGGCAAGAATGGTTGGGGAAGACAAAAGTCAACAACTTCAGATGATATATCTAAATTTATTTTAAGCACAGGCAAAGGTGAAGACTGGCGCAAGGACTTTGCCGCAGACATGGCAAGTGTGTTTGAGTTAATGAAAAAAGCAACACCACCAGACTTTAGAGGATACGCTTATGGAGACTTACTTTATACTCCACGCAAGATGTATACTAAAACTGATGGTGCAGTAGAATTTACTCCTAATAAAGTCAAGTACACAGTGACTACAGATAGCGAGCTTGGGCAACGCATAGCGGCCTCACAAGTTGGTGTCGTAGCACATACTACACTTGACAGCTTTGGGAGTAAAGATAGTACACCAATTAAAGACGTTAATATGTTTAGCGACTCAGACGTTGTTGTATTAGGACAAACATATGTAACGCATCAGCCTACTGTTGATACAAAGCAAGTAGATGCTATTCGTCAGAAAGCTAACGCAGGCGCACAAGTAATTGATCAGTTCCTTGCCCCTGTTAAAGGATTAAGTGATATGAAGAATATCATTTATACATATGTTAATCATATGACACGCACAAAACAGCTAAAGAATATCGAAGGCGGGTTCTTTGACTGGCTTAGCACGTCAAAGGTAAGTACTAATAAGCAGACAAAGATTTCAGATATGAATACACAGCAGCCAAAAGCTTTGCCTGCTATATTTGGACTTATTAAAACTATCATGTCTGCTAAAGATAATATTATTGATCAACTAGACGATGCTGCTGTTGATGTAAAAGCAACAACAGCAGGCGAAAAGGGCGGCGAAGGATATGTTGCTCAAAATTCTAAAATTAAACTTGTACCTCGTACAAGATGGCAACCAAACTAATAGGAGTTAGTAAAATGAAAGTTAATGAAATTATTGCAGAAGGTCTTTATGATGCATCGCCCTTTGCTAAGAAGATGGCGGCATACGGTCGTACAATACAGCAATTAGGACAAGGCACTGGCGAGCCAGGCAGTCTTAAGAAAATGTCTGATGAGGAATTAGACATGATGAATAAGATGGGAAGAGTTGGCGGAGTATTAACTACTGTTGGTGCAACGTTTGGCGTTAGAGATCCATCTGAAAAAGGCGAAGGTTCACCAAAAGAAAAACTAGCTAAAATGTTTCAAGAAATTGAAAAGAAGACTGGCGCTGATAAAGCAATGGTCATGGCGATGATTAATAAAGCAGATAAAGCAGGTGACATTAGTCGGACAAACACACCAGATCCAGAGCCAGACTCAGGCGATGAAGTTGATCCAGACGATATTGCACCAAAAGACGATGACGAACGTGATGCACGTGATGCAGATGATGCAGCAAGAGGCTAATATTTAATGACTGACAAGTACACAGCGAGTGAGTGGGCAACAATGGAAGGCGGCCATAGTTTAGAAACTATGCCAAAGTCTTTAGAATCGTTCTCATTTATTAAAGACTTGCATGAGTCACGCATGACAAAGGACAATGGTAGCTCTGCGAAGCTTACCTACTCTGATTGTTGTGAACGATTGTACTTGACATTACTTGTGTTAGAAACTATGAGACACTTTCCTGACTTCCAGAAAAATGTCCAAAGATACACAAAGAAAACTGTAGGATTTGAAACTTACAAGTATTATAGAATAATGGGCACAGACCTTTATAACTTTATATACTTTATAGTAGGTGGAGATACTGCACAGGATAAGTTAAAAGATCCTGTCGCAGCTAAACAGCTCAAGGCAACAACTAGAGTACCAATTAATGATTTGAATAGATATATTCGTGCATTAGCTAATGGCTCGTCAACTATTAAAAACTATAACCCAGGTGCATTATTTCTAAAGTTAGAAACTGCTTTAAAGATTACTAACTCCGAATACAAAGCAGTTCGCAGAAGTATAATGAATTGGGATAAAGAAACTAGAGCTGAGAAGCGTTTAGTAGCTACACGTTTAATATTTGCAGTAAGAGCTAAACTACGCAGTTCAGATATTATTGAAGACTTTGAGAAGTGGGCTTCTATTAAAAATATGGAAGTAGCAAGTGTAGTAGATCCTGAATTAACTGTATCTAAACCTGACCTAGCAGGTTCTGTACAAAACTTAGCGTACTATCAATACCTTGTTGGAACTAGGAACTTAGCGTTAGTTAAGCGATTCTTAAAACAAGCAGGTAATGGGCAAGCGGCCAGTGCTAGTATGATACAAGCTTACATGCCAGCTATTAAAATGATAGATGATATTGTAGCTGCAGGCCCTGCATACGTAAATAACTTAAAAGCACTACATAAACGAGCCAAAAAGAAGTAAACAAACTAACTTTCGGCGTTAAGATGATAAATAAAAGTACTATAAAGACGAAGAGTTCGTCCTTAGTCATTAGATCACAGGAGAATATAAAATGGCATCAGTAACAAGAGTAAACGGATTAGGTCACGCACACGCAACTATCTACAGCACAGCAAACTTAGGTTTCGCAGTTGTAGCATGTGGTGCATCAGTAGCAGGCAAAGGTGGAATTGGTTCCACTATTGAAGCAGTTGCACAGCAACTACAGCCAATTGCTATTAACAGCGAAGGCACAGCAGGATTGGTTAACATCGTATATGATGCTTCCCAAACAAATGCAGCTTGGTTGCAAGTACAATTGCAAGCATTAGGTACAGTAGACAGCATTGATTTATCAGCAGCTACAGTAACCGAAGGTGGACAGTTCATCGTTGCAGCTTAATAAATTCTAACTACCTTAGAATCGTGATTGTTGTAAAAGGCGTCACACAAAAGAGTCACTTTTTAAGTGGCTCTTTTTTTATGACTGTAAATACAGTATGGATAGATTTAAACTAACAACGCTAGTAGATATAACTGAAACCGGTGCCCGTAAAGGCGAAGACCTTGTTCAATCTAGGCAACAACAAAACTTTCAATCAGTGTTACAAACAATTGGGTTGCGAGTTAATCCGGACTACACTTCTGCTCCGGCCAAACATACAGGTAAACAACCCTTAGGCACAGACTATGAAGGTGAGCATAGTTATTGGGAATGGGAGTTTAATATTGATGCAGAGGATGCATTAACTGTAGACATGTTAAACAGTGATTTTAATCTAATTCCTATTATTCCGGGCTTGCATGAAACAGCTAGCTTTAAAAATAATACTTTTATCACCATAAAAAAACAAATATGTAATATTAAATTTGAGTTATTAGATAAATAATATTGTTAGTTAATAAACTGGCACACAAGGCACCTTATATAATACTGCAAGGCTTACTACATTTAATAGCAACCACTTACTGAGCGTAAGTACACACGGAGTTTATACGATGGCTGGTGCCACTGATTTAGAAAGAGAAAACCTAGAAGCTCATGTTGATTTATGTCAGCAGCGTTACGAAAATCTAGAAGGACGATTAACTAAAATAGAATCAAAAGTAGATAACATTCATAAAGATGTTGTTGAAGGCCAAAAGAGTATGACTAAGGTCCTTATTGGCGCTGCTGGCACAATCGTAGCTGGCTTATTATCCACAATCATAGTTCTAGTAATGAACTTGTAAAACACGCTAAATAACTATATGTTATTGCGTGAACTATATAATCAAGATACAGACGACCTAATAGAAGCATTAGATGCATCAGCTACTATCTACGTAGATATGGATGGTGTGCTTGCAGACTTCTTTGGCGTGTGGACTAAAATGATGGGTGTGGACAGTTGGAAAGATATCCAAGACATACCTGTTGCATTAGATAGAATTAAAAAAGAAAAAGACTTTTGGATTAACTTACCATTAACTAATAATGCTATGAAGCTTCTTGATACAATTAAGAAAGTCAAAGGCAGTTATGTAATTTTAAGTACCCCATTAGAAGGCGATGCTAATTCAGAGCCAGGTAAGATGGAATGGATTAAAAAGCACTTAGGTAGCTTTATGCCAAGTGACGTTATTCTTACACAAGACAAGACTAAGTACGCTACTAACGGTGATAAGCCTAATGCGTTAATTGACGACTATGGCGCTAATATTGCTAAGTGGGAAGCAGCTGGTGGCATTGGAATTAAACACTCCGATGGTAACTTTGCTCGTACTGCTGATGCACTAGCAGACTTAGATGAAGAAGACTTAGACGAAGGTCCTACATGGGCACGTTCAGGTAAGAAGGTTGTACGTAAATATAGATGTGCAGGAGGTCCACGTAAGAATAGAATTGTATCTCAACTAAAGCAATGCTTTGCTGCACCTAATGTTAAAAAGCGTATGCAAATGAAACGAATGAAAGCTAGACTAGGCTCAAGAATGATACGTAAATCTAAAAAGACTAAGCGTATGAATCCAGCAAGTATTAGAGTACAACGTTTAAATAAAGCAAGTAAGAGGCGCTAAGATGCTACTGCGTGAACTAACATGGACTAGTGATGAATATGAACTTGAAGAAGGCGTCACTCCTATCTTTGGTAAAAGAGGCAATAAGACTGTACGTAAGTATCGTTGCACTAGCGGGTCTCGTAAGGGACGAATAGTTGCAAAGCCATCGACCTGTTCAGCTGCTAAAAATGTTAAAGCAATGAACACAATGAAGAAGACTAGACGTAGCAAAGGTGCAACACTAAACATTAAAGCAAGTAGAACAAAGCGTACTAACCAAGCTAGTCAAAAGTTAAAACGATTAAACGTTGGATCAAGAAGAAGATTGAAGCCAATTAAAAGACGTGGATCTAAAGGGAAAAAATAATGAAAATGAGCGAAATATTATCTGAAATGGATTCGATCCTACAGATTGAAAAAGACGATGACAATGAAACTATTCTTGTTGATCCAAAAACTAAAATTAGAACAACAGTTCCAAAAGATCCAAGTAAGCCAGGCGCTATCACAACAGACGAGCGTGGCAACTTAACATTAGATACAAAAACAAAAGGTACAGTTGACCGTGGCATTAAGCCAGGCGACAATGTAACTGTAAAAAACATATAATATGAAGGTTAACGAGCTCATATCCAATTTTGACATTTTTGTTACAAATCAAGAAAAGTCTCTATTGGAACAATTTGGGACTGAGCCGTTACCACTATCATCATTCACAGAACACGATCAAGTCATAATTAACAACCTGATACGTAAGAGCGTTATAAGTAAGAGTATAGCAAACAATAGTTCTGTAATGGTGATGATGAATGAGTTCTGATAATCTATTAAATGATCTAGAAGATATTGTAAACAAGGGTCTTGAAGACAGTCCTATTCCTTATGCAAAAGGAAATAGTATTAGAATCAAGCAATTTGTTATCAGAGAAAGTAAGGCTGGATTTCTAGTGTACGATGTTAGTACAAATAAGCAAGTGCATAGGACACCTTTTAAGTCTGTAGCAGTTGCTATCGCTAAAAATCTAGCAGAGAAAAGATGTCGCACAGATAAGATTCTTGAAATAGAAGGACATTTAGCTAAACATTATAATGATGCTGTTTTTTATAAGAATATTATAAAAAAGACGTCAGATGACGGAAAAAGAACTATTAGAGAAACACGTTTAGAGATTTCTTTAGTAGAAGCACAGAAATTTAGAAATTCATTAGACAAGTATATATTTGCCTAAATGATAAATATACATATAACGATATTCAAGGAACGCTTACAATGAACATTAGAGAATTTACAAGACCAGCTAGTTCTAAAAAACTAAACGAAAGTTTAGCACAGAAGTTTGGCGCAAAGATTGACATAGATAGTTTTACTACTGAGCAAATGCAAGATGCTCGTAACAGGGTTAGGACTACATTAAGTCAAACTGAAACGAACGAAGCGTTTGACGCAGTTCAAGACAAAAGCTATCAAAAAAATAAGTTATTCCTTGACGTATTAAATACAGCTCTTGCAGAACGCAACGATATCGTATCCGAAATTGACGAAGCTATTGAGCAAGTTAATGAAGGTGAAGAAGATAAAGCAGAACTAGTAATGGCAGCTAAAGATATGGTTGACAGACTTACTGGTTGGATGGAAGACACTGCTGAAATGCAAACTGAATCAATGCTAGAACTAGCTGATGCTATCCGTGACGAAATGGGCAGCGAAGCAAGTGAAGCATTTACTGCTACAGTTAAACCAGCACTAGAAGCAATGTATGGCGTAATGGAAACAACACGTATTGCATTAACAAGCGGCGTTGGCCAACTAACAGGAGAAGCTGATCCAGCAGCTCCTATGGGTGCTGAAGAGCCAGGCATGGAAGATCCTGCAATGGAACCAACAGTAGATGGTGATGCAGAACTAGAGCCAGGCATAGAAGATCCTGCAATGGAACCAGATGACGGTATGGGTGCAGCTGATGCAGCCGCAGGCGGCGAAGTTGAAGCAGGCAGAGAAAAGCGTGAGTCTGTAGAGCGTCCAAAAAAAAAGTCCATGAAGGCGTAGATAGTACATCTATATTCCAAATCCTTGATCACTTAAAAGATACCGACCGTACTACTCTTAGTATAGCGAAACTTAACAAGTATATGCAAAACACTGGACGTAACCAGTTTAGCTTTGAATTATTCAAAGTAGCATATGATAGTGATCCAAGGATCCAAGCTATTGTAAAAAACTTTGACAAAGAAAAGATCGAACTGAAACAATCTGAAGTAGATGATGTTGAAGGACTTCCGGGCAATCCAGGAGCTCCAGCTGATCCAGTTGCAAAGATGGCATCAAACGCAAACTCTTTAACCTAAATAATACTTGACAACTCAACATTTATGTGTTACTATATATATAGTGACTGGGAGTAATGATGACTGACAAAGCAACTTATGATGGTGTAGTTGAAAACATCAAACAAGTATTAGAAAACTATGTCCAACCAGCAGTAGCTGGTCACGGAGGCGTAGTAAATTACATTGATTACGAAGATGGTGTTGTAACACTCGAAATGAGCGGTGCTTGTTCTGGATGTGCAATGTCTTCATTGACTCTCAAACAGGGCATTGAAACTACTCTTATGAGCATGGTACCTGAAGTAAAAACTGTAGTAGGAGTAGATGATCCTAATTCCGGTGTTAGTCCTTTCATGAGTCATGAACATTACGATCCAGCAGATTATTGGGACGATGTAGACGATACCCCCGATCCTAATATTATAGCAACAGACAAATAAAAGAGTACATATGAGCTTAATTATAGAAAAATACAAGTACGAAAAATTACAGCGTGTTGAAGTAGGAGGCAAGCGTAGATATGCTGCGCCTGGCGGACCACCTGTAGCAAGTGTAACAACTATTCTTAGTGGTACTAAGGATATGTCGCATCTTATTGCATGGAAAAAACGTGTAGGCGAAAAGAAAGCACAAGAGATTGTAACTGAAGCAGCTGGTGTTGGTACACGTATGCACAAGTATCTTGAAGATTATATTGATACAGCTGAATGGCCTACTCCGGGTAGTAATCCATATGCACAAAAAGCACACTCAATGGCAGAAGTTATCCGTGACGAAGCAATGGTGCATGTTGATGAGATATGGGGCAGTGAAGTTCCGCTTTATGTGCCTGGTATCTTTGCTGGTACTACTGACTTAGTAGGACAGTATAAAGGTAATCCTTGCATCATGGACTTTAAGCAAACGAACAAGCCAAAGAAGCCTGAGTGGGTAGAAGATTACTACTTACAAATGACAGCATATGCACTAGGACACAACGAAATACACGGCACTGACATACGTGAAGGACACATCTTTATGTGTAGTCGCGACTTAGAATATCAACAGTTTAGTATTTGGCCAGATGAGTTTGATGACTGGGCACAGGAGTGGTGGAAACGCTGCGAACAGTATTATGAGAAGCATGGATAAATGGATAAATCGCCCGACTTAAAACTACAATTCTTCTTTCCTACAGTAATAGGACATTCACACCACAACGAGCTTCGAGACAAGTTACTTCCTGTAGTACAAAAAGTACTTGCTGATGATAGCTTACTTACAAACGAATGGGGTTATAAAAATACTTACAATGGATCCGACGGACTTCAAAACCGCCCAGAGTTTGCAGAATTAGCGTCCTTTTTAAAACAACAGAGCTACAACTACTTAACTGCACTTGGATACGAAAGCAAAGATGAAATGTTTCCTAATATATTTGTTAGTGAAATGCAGGACGGCGACTATCATGACAGACACTGTCATCCTGGGGCAACAGTATCAGGAGTATTTTATTTAGATATTCCACCTGATTCAGCTAACATACTATTCTACGATCCAAGAAACTTTAGAGATGCACGTTCTACTGTAACTAACAAGCAACAAAACGATATTACCTCAGACATGGCCGTATTTGCTCCTAATAACGGAATGCTTTTAATCTGGGAGTCTTGGATGCATCACCAAGTTGATATAAACAAGTCAAAGGAAGGTAGGATAACAATTGTATTCAATGCCTAAGTCACATAAATACTTAAAACAATACGTAGGAGATTAATGTGGCTGTTGTAAGTATTTCAAGAATACAAATCCGTAGAGGACGTAAGAACCAAGGCCTAGGCTTGCCTCAATTAGCCTCTGGCGAACTTGGATGGGCAGTTGATGCACAGGAACTGTGGATTGGCAATGGAGCAGTATCAGAAGGTTCACCATATGTAGGCAATACTAAAATGCTTACTGAACATGATGATTTATTTGCTTTTGCTAAGACATATGCATACAAGAGTACAAGTAATAACTACCAAACAGGTGTAAGCGTAAATGCTCCTGTTCAGCGTACATTACAAGATAGGTTAGATGATAGAGTTAGTATACGCACTTTCGGTGCTAATGGCGACGGACTAGATCAAACAGCAGCTATCCAAAGAGCACTTGACCAGCTATATTTAAATGCGGCAACAAAGCTTACAGCAAGCTCAAGGGTAGTATTGTATCTTGAAGCAGGCGACTATACTATTTCAAATACTATTAACGTACCACCGTTTGCATCTATTGTAGGTGCTGGTATAGATAAAACTATTATTACATGTACAGGCGCAACAACCACGGCATTTACTACAGTAAACGATTCTAGTCAACCGGGTGTGTATGCACTTGATGCTACAAGCACAACACTTAATCAAGCACGAGGAATAAACATCAGTGGACTTACAATACAAACAGCTGGCGGCACATGTTTAGAACTACAGTCTTGCAAAGATAGCACATTTACTGATATTAAATTAAAAGGCCCTTGGGCTTCTGAAGCAAGCATTATTGGTGGCTCTGGAGTACTATTGAAGTCTTTAAGTACAGCAGTAAATTGTATAGGAAACAAATTTTATAATATTAGAGTACAAGGTTATACAAACGGAGTCAAAGCTGACCACGATATAAAAGATAACGCATGGGAACACTGTGACTTTAAAACTTGTAGACAGGGATTTGATTTTGGTAGTGCAACAGTATTAGGCACAGGCGGAATGGACACAGGTCCTGTTAGCAATAATATAGCTAACTCAACATTTAACGACATTAGTAGACACGCAATTGAAGTACAGACAGGTAATAATAATGTTAGTATCTCTAACAAGTTTTACGATTGCGGTAACGTTATGGGTTCATCGGCAACAGCAACTCATTCAGTTATTAAATTTACAGCATACAGAAACCAGTCCCACAACGATTGGTTCAAAAGAACAGAAGAACTAGGTTATGATCCAACCTATATTGTCAACAACCCTTATGTTCCAGAGATTGAAGGAACAGCAATATCAGAGATTGGTACTACCTACAAACTAGCTGTCGGATCGTATGGTGAATACTCAAAGCTATTTAGACTTCCTGCAGATACAACAAGAGCTTACGAAATTGATTATGTTTATATAAGCAGTGCAGTTAGTGCCCAACGTACCGGAAAGTTTGAAATTCTTGTAAATCCAACAACAAACTTAGTTACTCTAACAGATTCGTATGATTTTATTGGTGATAGTAACCTAGCACAGAATTTAAAGTTCAAAGCCCAAAATTATGATGAAGATTCCAACTCTTCGGTTGACACAGTGGCCATTATGGTGTTAAACTCAACTAACAGTGATAATGCTGTGTTAACATATAAGGTTAAAATTAAATCATAAGGTTGTAAATGTTCGATAAAGACTTTGATAGTCGGTTAGTTAGCTGGGCAGAATTTAGACAAACTCTAGAGACTTCACAGGATCCTATACAGGATACGATTAACTATTTTAATCCAGCGCCGTTAGTTACTATTCAAACTGATCCATACACGCCTAGTTCTTGGCCTGATCCTTGGGAAGTAATTAAGGAAAATACTTATTGTGAGTTCGTTAAGATTCTTGCAATATGTTACACCTTACAGTTAACAGACTGCTTATCGAAGGTTAATTATGAGATACATATAACACACGACAATAAAAAGTCATCAACGTATTACCTACTTTATGTAGGAGAAAGAGTAATCGGGTTTGTTGAAAATACACATGTTCATAGGAATGATATTCCAAATACGTTAATATCACATCATGAGTATCCAATGCAAGCCTTAAACTAAATATTTTATTAATAATGGAGAGATAGACAAAAATGAGCAACGGAACAATGATCGTTAAGAGAGACGGCACTAAAGAAAATTTAAACATTGATAAAATCCATTTTGTAGTAGAAGAAGCATGTAAGAACCTTGCTGGTGTAAGTAGCTCACAAATTGAGATGAACGCTAATTTACAGTTTTATGATGGCATGACTACAGAAGAAATCCAACAGATTTTAATCCGCAGTGCAAACGATCTTATCTCATTAGATGTTCCTAATTATCAAACAGCAGCAGCTAGACTGTTAAGTTATAGCGTAAACAAGCAAGTGTTTGGTGAGTACAAAGCTTTTCCATTACAAAAGATAATTGACCTTAATATTGAACGTAAGGTATATGATCCAGAATTTTTAAACTATTATGATGCAGATGAAATTGCTAAATTAGACAGCTTCATTTGTCATGCAAGAGATGAGTACTTTACCTATGCAGGTATGCGGCAAGTAGTTGACAAGTACCTATGTCAGGACAGAAGTAACAATCAATTGTTTGAGACTCCGCAAGTTATGTATATGATGATCGCGGCAACATTGTTTGCACAGTATCCTAAAGAAACTAGGTTACAGTACGTAAGGAGATACTACAATGCGACATCACTTTTTAAAATCAATATTCCTACGCCGGTCATGGCAGGGGTCAGAACCCCTGTTAGGCAATTTGCAAGTTGTGTGCTTGTTGATAGCGATGATACCCTTGATAGCATTTTTGCCAGCGATATGGCTATTGGCCGCTATACGGCACAAAGAGCAGGCATTGGAATCAACGCAGGACGAATCCGCGGAGTAAACTCACGCATTAGAGGCGGCGAAGTAGCACATACAGGTATTGTCCCGTTCCTAAAGAAGTTCGAAAGCACAGTACGTTGTTGTACACAAAATGGTGTGCGTGGCGGCAGTGCAACTACACACTTTCCTTTTTGGCATCAAGAGATTGAAGACATCCTTGTATTAAAGAACAACAAGGGTACCGAAGATAACCGTGTACGTAAGCTAGACTACTCAATTCAACTTAACAAAACTATGTATGAACGCTTGTTATCTGGTGGTGATATAACTTTGTTCTCGCCACACGATGTGCCTGGATTATATGAAGCATACTTTGGTGATGCAGATGAGTTTAAAGAACTATATGAAAAGTATGAACGTGCTACTAGCATTAAGAAGCACAAAGTACCAGCAATGGATTTGTTTAGTGCATTAATTAAAGAACGTGCTGAGACAGGACGTATCTACATTATGAATGTTGATCACTGTAATACACACAGTTCATTCAAAGACAAAGTTTACATGAGTAACTTGTGTCAAGAGATTACATTACCAACTAAGCCACTTAATCACATTGATGATCCAGAAGGCGAAATTGCATTGTGTATTTTGTCAGCTATTAACGTAGGCATTATTAGAGAACTAGATGACTTAGAAGAGCTATGTGAACTAGCAGTACGTGCCTTAGAAGAGATTATCGACTATCAGAAGTACCCAATACTAGCCGCAGAGAAAAGCACCAAAGCACGAAGGAGTTTGGGCGTAGGATACATTGGTTTAGCACACTATCTAGCTAAGAATCATGTTAAGTATGAAGACCCTAAGTCATGGCAGTTAGTACACGACTTGAGTGAAGCGTTCCAGTTCTACTTGCTCAAAGCAAGTAACAAGCTTGCAGAAGAACGTGGTGCCTGTGAGTACTATGACCGCACTAAATACAGCGATGGCATCCTGCCTATTGATACATATAAAAAAGAATTAGATAGTGTAGTAGACGGAGGATTAAAATATGATTGGGATACTTTACGCAAGAGCATTAGAGAACACGGTCTCAGGCACAGCACTTTGTCCGCACAAATGCCTTCAGAGAGTAGTTCCGTTGTGTCGAACGCAACCAATGGAATCGAACCACCTAGAGGATACTTGTCCGTTAAGAAGTCGAAGAAAGGGCCTCTTAAGCAGATTGTTCCGCAATATAACAAACTAAAGAACTACTACACGTTACTATGGGATATGCCTAACAACGATGGGTACATTAATATTGTTGCAGTAATGCAGAAGTTCTTTGATCAAGCTATTAGCGGCAACTGGAGTTACAATCCTACACAGTTTCCTAACAATGAAGTTCCAATGAGTGTTATGATGAAAGATTTATTGACAACTTACAAAATGGGCTGGAAGACAAGCTACTATCAGAATACTTACGATTACAAAACTGACCCAAGTGAACTAGAAGATGAGTTGCCATTAGAAGCACTTGCACCTAGCGAAATGGATTTAGAAGGCGAAGAATGTGAAGCCTGTAACATTTAGGGCTTGACATATCGGTAAATATAGTATATAATAAACAAGTAAAGCAAACAAAGAGGATCGCCGCGTAATGGCAAAATCAGTTTTTAACCAAGAAAAAGTCGACTTCACCAAACAGAATATGTTCTTTGGTGCAGATATGAACACACAACGTTACGACACGTTTAGACACCCTGTGTTCGATAAACTAAATCAGACAATGCTTGGGTACTTCTGGAGACCAGAAGAAGTAAGTCTACAAAAAGATCGTGCAGACTTTCAAAACTTTCGTCCAGAGCAAAAACATATTTTTACAAGCAATTTAAAATACCAAACTCTTCTTGACAGTGTCCAAGGACGTGGTCCATGCCTAGCATTTTTGCCGCATGTTTCACTTCCTGAACTTGAAGGATGTATTGTTACTTGGGACTTCTTTGAAACAATCCATTCACGTAGCTACACACATATTATGAAGAACGTGTACGCTGACCCTGCAGAAGTATTTGATACTATTCTAGATGATGAAAAGATTATTGCACGAGCAGTAAGTGTAACTAAAAACTATGATGCATTTACAGAAGCTGCAGACAATTGGACACATCATAAAAAAGGTAGTATGCGTGAAGTAAAGAAAAAGCTTTACCTTGCAATGCAAAATGTAAACATACTTGAAGGCTTGCGTTTCTATGTAAGCTTTGCATGTACATTTGCGTTCGGCGAACTAAAGCTAATGGAAGGTAGTGCTAAGATTATTAGTCTTATTGCTCGCGATGAAAGCCAACACTTAGCACTAAGCACACATGTATTAAAACTTTGGGCACAAGGCAAAGACGATCCAGAGATGGTTAGTATCGCTAAAGAGTGTGAAGAAGAAGTACTAGACATGTGGAGAGACTGTGTACTAGAAGAAAAAGACTGGGCAAAGTATTTGTTCAAAGACGGATCAATGATTGGTCTTAACGAAACACTGCTACACAAGTATGTAGAATACATTGCTAATCGTAGACTTAAAGCATTAGGAATGCCACTTATATTTGATCAACCGACCACAAGTAATCCATTACCTTGGACACAGCATTGGCTATCAAGTTCAGGCCTGCAAGTTGCTCCACAGGAAACGGAGGTAGAAAGTTACGTGATTGGCGGAATCAAACAAGACGTAGATACAGATTCGTTGAAAGGATTCTCATTATGACATCAGAAGTAGTAGTATTAACAAAGGATGCCTGTCCTTATTGTGACATGGCTAAGGCATTACTAACTAGAATGAATATTCCTTTTACTACACGCAAACTTCATGATGATCTTACAAGAGAACAAATACAAGAAATGGCTCCAGGCGCCCGCACAATGCCACAAATTATAATCAATGGCTCAGTAATTGGCGGTTACGATCAGTTAAATACATATATAGAAAACACAGGTTTTAACGGCACGGGGTATACATTATAATGGCACTATTACAATCAAGCGTAACAGAAGACGATATTATTACAATTAGGACAGTTCAAGGATACGAAATTGTCGCTAAGTTTGTATCGGAAACATCAGCATCAATCTTAGTAAACAAACCAAAGTTAGTTTCAGGTAGTTCGTCTATTGCCGACTTAGGCATAACAAAGGTGTTGTGGTCAAACTTAGGCGTAACATTTGGTACACTAGCTAACGTTGAAATTAACAGTGTAAACATTTTGATGGCTGACTTAACAGAAGAAGACATTGCAGACCAATACACAGCTGCGGTAGCGTAGCATGTCAGGCGTAAACACAACTCCAACAACGCCTAATACTACAGACTCAGGCCATCCTGGCAACACTATGACACATACTGCCGTAGATGCTCACGAAGGCTCAACGGTTACATCTAATACAGACCAACATTCACATGTACACTATGACGATGGATACAAACTACACTTTGGTGAAATAGCTAGCTTGTTTGAAGACATGCAAGCTGACATCCGTATTATAACAGACAGAGCTACCACACAAGCTAAAGGCTTGTATACTAGAGATGCAGACACTATTGCACCTAACGCTGGTAACATTACTGCACAAGCTGCGTTTGAAGCTAATCTTGCAGCTGCAGGAGTTCTTGATCAGCTTAACGCTGAAATGGCACGACCAACAAACTTTGCTGATACAACAAGTGAAAACTATGCTACAGTACAAGGTGGCGGCAATGGCTTTACAGGAAGCGAGCAGTACCAAAGACCTGCAGGTTATGGCGGCGCAAGTACTGTTATTGTTGATAACGGTGATGGTACTACTACTGCACAACGTACAGATGATACCACTCTTGCACAGTTAGAAGCAGCAGGACTTGCTACGACAGGTTCAGCATCTGGCAATGTTAAGTATGGTAATCAAGGTAAGATACGAAACCGTCCTATACAAAAAGCACTTATGGAAATTCTTACTGCCGCAGCAAATTCTGCAAAGGTAGATGTATTAATTACTAGTGGCGGACAACTTTCTTCAGCTGATGGAGGTGTCAGCGGCAGAACAAGGACTGGCTCAAATAGACACGACAATGGGTATGCAGCTGACGTTGTAATTTACAAAGACGGCTTCACTGGCACAGAACTATCAAGCAAACGTGCTGAGGACTTAGCTATTATGGTAGCGTTTATGAAGGCATGTAAAGCTGCCGGAGCAACAGCTATTGGCCAAGGTAACGCATACATGGGCGACACAGGAATACATGTTGATATAGCTATAACTGGTGCCAATGCAGGAGTTATTAGTAAGATTAGTTCAGTTAAGTATTGGGGTGGCAAAGGCGCAAGAACTGCTGATGCACCTGTGTACTTAAAAGATATCATGGTGGCATAATGGCAATTCGATTTACACATACTGATTATACAGAAGAGCTTAATAGAATCATTTCAGCAATGACAGGTATACGTAATGATATTAGACTATTAAGAAAAACTATAGAAGATCCAGAACAAGGCGTCACAACCAATCATGTTATGAACGATATACAAAAAGCATTAATGGCAGTAGCTCTTAGCAGTAATGGTGCAGGTAATGCAGAAGTTGTTCGTAAAGCAGTAATAGCAGGCACTGGGTCTACACTAACAGCAGGCTCTGGAGGCGCAGCAACAGGAACTAGTCAAGAAAACATTGCTAAAGTTACAGCAGGCGCACCTCCAAAAGCAACAGCAGTTGATCCAAGCATAGGTAACAAACGTTGGCCACCTAACAGAGCAGCTGGATCATTAGCTTTACCTAGCGGAGGTCGAAACTCAGACTTATTCAATCCAGCTACTGGCGAAGTAATTGGAAAAAGCAAAGTACAACAGTCCGCTGATCTTAGTAGTGTAGTAACACCTGCTCCAGCAACAGGCGCACCGGTTGTAACAGCTGCAGGTACAGAGCGTAATAGAATACTAGCAGCATTAGGACAAGATGTATTAGCAACACAAGTGTTGATTAGAGTAGCAGGACAATACTATTTTGAAGCAGATGCAGTACTAGGTGAAGATGACGGACTAAACGGACAGATTCCTATAGTTACACCGTATGCACTAGGAACACAGTTAGGCTACCAAGCAAAGTCAGGCGGTGGCGACGATGAAGACTTTGGCCACGATAGTAGATCAAGCTTAGGAAGTGTTCAGTAATGGCAAAGGTACATAGAGTAGGAGACTTTGATTCAGCCGGCAATATGTCAGCTACAGGATCAGAAAATGTATTTGTAAACGGCGGTCCAACACTTGGAGGCGCCCTTGCAGAAGTATTTGATTTACCAGACGCTGTAGGAGTTTCAGACTTTGCAGCAAGAATGATACTTTCAGATAGAGCAGATGAGATCAATCGAGGTGAGATTGATCCAGACACAAACGAACCATTAGAGCAATATGATTCAGCAAGTGGAAAAGGTATTAATCCAATCAACGGATCAACATCTATAGTTGGAGCGCCAGGATCACCAGCAGGTGGAACAAGTGGAGGCTTTAACTCGTCAGCTTCAGAAGAAGCAGTAACAACTCCATTTGATAACTCTATAACAATATCAGACTGGCTACGTCCAGAACCTCAAGTTAATATGGGTGTAAACACTGACACCTTTAATAAAACAGTAAAGTTAGCTAAAGCATTAGGTAGACCACTGATTATAAACAGTGCTTATCGTCCACCAGAATATAATAAAAAGATTGGCGGCGCCAAAAAGAGCATGCATGTTGACAAGAAAGCAGTAGATATACGTTGGCCTTCGGGCGACTTTACAAGTAGAACTAAGTTTATACAAATGGCTATAGACGCTGGATTTACTGGAATTGGTGTATACAATGGATTTATGCATTGTGATACCGGAGCTAAAAGATGTTGGGGGCCTAGCGGCGGTAGAGCTAGCGTTTATCAGCAATATGTAGCAACTCTTAAGAAAAATGGCTATACTGTAGGTTGACAAGTAGCTTTTAATGTGTTATAATACATTATAAGTTAATTTAAAACAGGCAGTTAGGCAAAATATGAAAGAGAAGAAGATAATACTCACAGATGCAGACGGCGTACTCCTTAATTGGGAATATGCTTTCACATGCTGGATGGAAGATAAAGGATACCAACAACAGCCCGGAGCAAATTATGAATATAATATTGCTAAACGGTTTAATGTTGAATCCAATAACAAAGGGCACAAGCTGGTTAAACAGTTTAATGAAAGTGCTGCAATGGGGTTTCTACCAGCATTACGTGATGCAGTGCATTATGTTAAGAAGTTACACGAAGAGGCAGGATACGAGTTCCATTGTATCACGTCTATGAGTACTGATGCATATGCATTTAAACTTCGTAGGATGAATTTAGAAAAGTTGTTTGGAACAGCAGCTTTTACGAAACTTGTATGTCTAGCAACAGGCGCTCCAAAAGATGAAGCCCTAGCTGAATACAAAGGTTCTAACTACTTCTGGATTGAAGATAAGTTAGAGAACGCAGAGGCAGGTTTGAAGCAAGGCCTGCGTCCAATACTGGTCGAACACGGCCACAATATGAATGAAGATCTAGTCAATGGCATACATAAAGTAGTAAATTGGAAAGAAATTTATTCTTATATAACAGGAGAAACTGAATGAGTGAATTATCACAACACGAACAAATTGTTCAAGCATACCAATCGTATCTTGCAGAACATGCAACGTTCGAAGACAAAGGTGTAAAAGCCGCAGCAGCAAGAGCTCGTAAGGCACTCGGAGATTTAGGCAAGTTGTCTAAAGGTCGACGTGCTGAAATTCAAGACAAAAAGAACGGAATGTAATGTCCGGACAGCGGAAATGGTTACGGACTTGGGCTCGCGTGTGTGGAATGCCGATTGGTATAACAGATGATGACGAACCCAAGTTCCTTCCAATTTCGCAAGACAGTGTAAAACGTGCATTGGCGGCCCGGACATTTTGGATCGTCTTGCACGTCTTTACCTGCTTTGCAATTATAGTAGGTAACGGAAGAACATTAGGATTTTGGTAAAGGAGAAATAATGTACAAATATATTTTAATTTTATTAACGGTAGTTGTTGCCCTGGCGCCAGTTAGCAGTTATGCTGATCATCGCTCGCATTACAATTATAATAACCATAACAAGCATAGTGGTTATCATAATAATAGTGGATATGGAAATAAGTGGCACAACCCACGCAGCCATCATAATAATAAACGTGTACACAATCGTAGACACAACAACCATAATAACAATAATATTGCCGGAGTCATTATTGGCAGTATCTTACTTAATCAGTTGTTTGTTAATCGCAATTATCAACAAACGTGTTATGATGTTAGAAACTACTACTACGATAATAACGGAAACAGAGTTGAATATTTTCAACGACAATGTAACTAAGGAGAAGAAGTATGTTTATCGGAGCACTTGTACTAATTGGTGGAATGTTCTTTGCAGATAATGCAGAGTTTTTCGCAGAAGCTCACAAAGGCGAGCAAGCAGGCAAAACATGGCAATACGTCGGATCACAAGTACGTAACCCAAATGAACTTGCTATCCCGCTGATCAATGAATTGACCGGCGAAGAAACAATCTTGTTTAGATTGAAAGATTAGAACATAGGTCCCTACCCATTGAATGGGTAGGCCTTCCCCTCATATTAGTAACTTCACATTGTGCCGGCATAGCTCAGTTGGTAGAGCAATGGTTTTGTAAACCATAGGTCCCGAGTTCGAATCTTGGTGCCGGCACCATAAATACATAAGTATACTATAAGAGACCAGAAGTATGGATTATACTACTAAGACCAACTGGGACAGTCTAAGCACATTAAAGCGAAAGATTGAAGAAGATAAAACTTCTAAAGAAAAAGTTGTTAGCTTTAATGGCTTAACACTTGAAACTAATTTGTATCATTACGGATTATATGCGGGAGAACTGACCCGCCATGAAGCAGTTAAAATAAGGCGATAAGATGGCATATTCAGAGAAAGTGCTGGACCATTACGAAAATCCTCGTAATGTTGGTAAGTGGGATCCTTCAGTAGATGGGATTGGAACTGGAATGGTAGGAGCTCCAGCTTGTGGCGATGTTATGCGGTTACAGATTAAAGTAGAAGACAACGTAATAACAGATGCTAAGTTTAAAACATACGGATGCGGTAGTGCTATTGCAAGCAGTAGCTTACTAACAGAGTGGGTGAAAGGAATGACACTGGAAGATGCAGGAGAGATAAAGAATACAGATCTTGCAACTGAACTTGCTCTTCCTCCAGTTAAGATTCACTGTAGTGTATTAGCTGAAGATGCCATTAAAGCGGCAATTGCAGATTATAAGACACAGCATCCAAAATAAAGGTTGACAATGCTACTATATGGTGCTATACTTGTATAACAATGTAGTTAAGAGAATAGCTACTTGATTAGCGGAGTTGGTAACAACTTCATTTATTAACCATAATACAAGAGGTAAATTATATGGCTTTTACGAAAATTAAGACAGACCAGAAGACTTTTCTAGAAACGTACCTACGCGGTACTGGCAAAACTTTAACTGCTGCAGATGCATCAGCACGTTTTGGCATTCAGAAGCTTTCCGCTCGAATGAGTGAATTGAAGGCAGCTGGATTATCTGTAAGGACTACTGTAGCAACAACTGGCAAGACCAAGTACGGTATCACCGCACGTGATCAAGCTGGTAGTCGAGCTAAGATGTTCGCTTCCTAATTAGGTAGCTTACTTGAAGGAAGGCATCTCAGGGTGCCTTTTTTCTTGGCTAGAAAATCTGTCTATTATAAATATAGAGTACTACTTAGAAAGAGGTTACAACAGTGAAATGTAAGCAAGGCGACTATGCACGTATTATCCATTCTATGAATCCGGATAACATTGGAAGAGCAGTTAAGGTAGTAGAATACATTGGTAAGTTCAAACAGCAAGAACGATTTGAATTTAGAGGCATGCCTTGTGAATGTCCAGTAACAGATCACTATTGGTGGATCGAAGGCGACGACATTACAATACAATTTGGACCTAGTCCTAAAGCATACATTGCTGACACATGGCTTTCAGTAATTAAACACCCAAATGAATTACTTGACGAAGAAGTAGAAAAAGAACTCGACATGTTTAGCTAACCCTTTAAAAGAAAAGGTTGACAAAGTAACAAATTTGTAGTATAATAGTTATTCAATACATTAATTAAGGCATACTATGAATATTTTACACAACTTTTTAACTCCTGAAGCAAAGCAACGTACAGCATTTTGGGCCAAACAGCCTATAGACAATCCAAATACTATAAACGGATTTAATGGTACATTTGCATTTAGCGAACACAGTAGAATTCCACAAGGGATTGTAGAGTTCTTATTAGAATACTTTCATAAGAAATGTTTTAAGACTGCAAACAGCTGGAAGAAGAATCATATCGAAGCAATCGAACTTGATGAAATAAACGAACTGATGAACGAGATATGGGATGGTCCAGGTAGTATGAACAACCTAGCAATTCTAACAAACGAAATACGTATTGCACGTTTAGGGCCTGAAATAGAAGAAGCAGGATAAAAGAACATTATCCATATGGATATGTAGTTTTGAAGGAAGTACCTTTAGAATTTAACAACGAAGGTAATACTTCAAAGAGAGGAAAATAAAATGGCAACAGGAAAAGTAAAATGGTTTGATTCAACCAAAGGGTTTGGATTTATAACACCAACTGACGGAACAGCAGATGTGTTTGCACATCATACAGCGATCCAAGGTGACGGCTACAAATCGTTAGATGAGAACCAAGAAGTTACATATGATGTAATTCAAGGTGACAAAGGCCTACAAGCAACTAATATTGTTTAACGAGTAGTATAAGGTTGACAATGTAGCATAAGCATGTTATATTATAGTATAACTAAGAGGAGATAATATATGACTTTATCCGAAAAGATAGAATTTGTCATTGGTTTATCGTGTTTAGGTTTTCTCCTATCATTATAAACGCATACTCATAAATGTTGTATTGCTTTTGTACTTTTGGGTCATAGATGAAGATCCGGAAATGTGCAGACTAAGAAAGAAAGGCGAACAATCCTCTATTATTGAAATAGAGGTTGACTTATAATACGAATTGTGTTATAAATAGTATGTAACGTTGAAACAAGCTAAACGACGAGCTGGACCCGGGGGCGGTACCCGGCAGCTCCACCAAAAGCACATCCTGGAAGAACAGGTTGGTTACAAGTT
>Ga0115003_10000943_pt1 | contig 26090 bp, 21 predicted proteins | sample ArcticOcean_MG_C_7_FD_88736 | JGI IMG/M metagenome (GOLD analysis project Ga0115003, IMG submission 88736) | Marine microbial communities from western Arctic Ocean - ArcticOcean_MG_CB11_88 | ecosystem: Environmental > Aquatic > Marine > Oceanic | place: Arctic Ocean: Canada Basin | collected... | reverse complement strand
GGACGACTTGGAGCTTAAATGAAAGAGAGTAGTCTTTTTGGGTCCGCTTGATAGGACCAATGGTAGTAGCTGTTTTCATAATACACTGTTTTTTGTGTATCGCTATTTTAGGACTGGACAAATTTTAAAACAAAAAAGCCCTCTCGAAATCGAGAGGGCTTTTTTTATATGAATTGAAAACTTACTTTTTCATTACAAAGTCTTCCATAAACTTCGTGGTATAATTTCCAGATCTATAGTCTGGGTTATCCATTAATTGTAAGTGAAAAGGAATAGTCGTTTTCACTCCTTCAATAACAAACTCTCTAAGCGCTCTTTTCATCTTCTCTATAGCCTCGTGTCTAGTTTGCGCAACTGTAATTAGTTTGGCAATCATAGAGTCGTAATATGGAGGTATTGTATAACCTGCATATACATGCGTGTCTACACGAACTCCGTGTCCGCCAGGGGCATGATAGGTAGTAATTTTACCAGGACAAGGTCTAAATCCATTATGAGGATCTTCGGCATTAATTCTACATTCAATAGCATGTGCTTTTGGTTCGTAGTTTTCGCCTGAAATAGGGATTCCTGCGGCTACCTTAATTTGCTCAGCAATTAAATCGTAGTTTATAACCTCTTCGGTAACTGGATGCTCTACTTGAATACGGGTATTCATTTCCATAAAATAGAAATTTCTATCCTTATCAACCAAAAACTCTACAGTACCAGCTCCTTCGTATTTAACGGCTTCGGCAGCTCTTACAGCTGCGGCACCCATTTTTTTACGAAGTTCCTTAGTCATAAATGGCGAAGGTGCTTCTTCTGTTAGCTTTTGATGTCTTCTTTGTACAGAACAATCTCTTTCTGATAAATGACAAGCCTTCCCATTTGAATCTCCAATAATTTGAATTTCTATATGGCGTGGTTCCAAAATCAACTTCTCCATATACATGGCATCGTTTCCAAAAGCTGCGGCTGCTTCTTGACGAGCAGAATCCCAAGCATTTTGAAAATTAGCTAATTCGCTAACAGCACGCATTCCTTTACCACCACCACCGGCAGTAGCTTTTAGCATCACTGGAAAGCCCATTTCAATCGCGAGTGCTTCAGCTTCTTCGTAGGTCTCTAAAATACCTTCAGAACCTGGAATAGTAGGAACCTTTGCCGCTTTCATTGTAGCTTTTGCATTGGCTTTATCTCCCATTCCATCAATCATCTCTGGAGAAGCTCCAATAAATTTGATGTCGTTTTCTTCACATATCTTAGAGAAATTAGAATTCTCAGCTAAAAACCCATAACCTGGATGTATAGCATCAGCATTCGTAATTTCTGCAGCAGCAATAATATTTGGTATTTTCAGATACGAATCTGCACTACTGGCAGAGCCAATACACACAGCTTCGTCTGCAAATTTAACGTGTAAACTATCTACATCAGCAGTAGAATACACTGCAACCGTTTTGATTCCCATTTCTCTAGCGGTACGTATAACGCGAAGAGCAATTTCACCGCGGTTGGCGATTAGAATTTTTTTAAACATCGTCATCCTTTCTAGTTATAATTTACGATGGATCTACCAAAAATAATGGTTGATCGTATTCGATAGGACTCATATCGTCTACCAATACTTTTACAATTGTACCTGAAACTTCAGATTCAATTTCGTTGAATAATTTCATTGCTTCCACAATACAAACTACCGAACCTACGGATACCTCTTCTCCAACACTTACAAATGAAGCCTTATCTGGAGATGCTTTGCGATAAAAAGTCCCAATCATTGGAGACTTAATAGTCAAGTATTTAGACTCTTCGTCTTCTGAAGGAGCCGAAGAAGATGGAGTTGAATCTACAGCAGGCGCCATAGGCATGGCCATTTGAGCCATCCCAGGAGCAGCAACAGGAATCTGTTGAACGATCGTTTCTACCAATGCATCGCCTCTACCTTTTTTAGGTGGAGTTTTAATCGAAATTTTGATGTCTCCAATTTCCAAGTCAACTTCACTTGCACCTGACTTTGCAACGAACTTAATAAGTTCTTGAATTTCTTTAAGATCTAATGCCATAACAATATATAGTTAAAGTTTTTATTCTTTTTAATATGCCCATTTAAGGTAGATAGAACCCCATGTAAAACCACCTCCAAAGGCAGCTAATACAATGTTATCACCTTTCTTTAATTTATCTTCCCATTCCCATAAACACAATGGGATAGTGCCGTTTGTTGTATTTCCGTATTTCTGGATATTCAACATTACCTTATCTGTTCCCACACCCATTCTGCGTGCAGTTGCATCTATAATACGTTTGTTGGCTTGATGTGGAACTAACCAGGCAATATCATCGCCAGTTAAGTTGTTACGTTCCATAATATCTGCAGATACATCTGCCATATTGGTCACTGCAAATTTAAATACAGTTTTACCATCTTGATAAATGAAATGCTCTTTTGCATCTACAGTTGCATGAGTTGAGGGTCTAAGAGAACCTCCAGCTTTCATGTGTAGATAATCACGCCCAGAACCATCACTTTTCAAAATTGAATCCTGAATTCCTAAGCCTTCTTCATTTGGTTCGAGTAAAACTGCACCAGAACCATCACCAAAAATCACACAAGTTTGTCTATCAGTATAATCCACAATAGACGACATCTTGTCTGCTCCTACAACAATTATCTTTTTATAAGAACCTGTTTCGATGTATTTAGAAGCCGTATCTAAGGCAAAAAGGAAACCTGAACAAGCCGCCATTAAGTCGAAACCAAAAGCATTTTTAGCACCTACTTTATCTGCAATAATACATGCAGTAGCAGGAAACAACATATCAGGTGTGGCTGTTGCACAAATAATCAAGTCGATTTCTTCGGCTTTCATATTCTTCTTTTTTAATAAGCCTTTTATAGCGTTTGCTCCAAGATCAGAACTAGCGAGTCCTTCCCCTTTTAATATTCTTCTCTCTTTAATCCCTGTACGAGAAGTAATCCATTCGTCGTTGGTGTCTACCATAGTAGACAACTCTTCGTTGGTTAACTTATACTCGGGAGTCCAAGCGTTAACTCCTGTTATAGCTGCTGTAATTTTACTCATCCTTGAAAAGCTATTTTAATTTTATCTGACAGTTTAGCGTCAATCACTTCTGCAGTATGCAGAAGCATATTTTTTATAGCCTTGGCATTCGAAATACCATGACCTATCATTACAGTACCATTTACTCCTAATATAGCTGTGCCACCGTAATTTTCGTAATTGAATCTATCGAAATATTCGTCTTTTATACCGCGCTTTTTAGTAAGTGCATAAAAAGCCTCTGCTTGTTTAAGCACAATATTTCCGGTAAAACCGTCACAAACAATAACGTCTGCACTCTCGTTAAACAAGTCACGCCCTTCTACATTACCAACAAAATTAAACTCTTCAGAATCTTTCATCAGGTTGTATGCTACCTGAGTAAGCAGATTCCCTTTTCCTTCTTCTTCCCCTATATTTAATAAGGCAACTTTAGGATTAGAAATACCGTGAACATGTTCGGCATAAAGCGAACCTAAAATAGCAAACTGATTGAGTACATCTGGTTTACAGTCGGCATTAATACCAACATCTAACAATAAACCAACACCGCCATTTTCTTTAGGAAGTATACTTGTGATTGAGGGTCTGATAACCCCTGTAATAGATTTGATGGTGTAAAAAGCACCCACAAGCATAGCTCCAGAATTTCCGGCACTTGCAAATCCATCAATTAAACCTTCTTTCATTAAATGAAATCCGATTGAAATCGACGACTTTGGCTTTTTCACAAAAGCTTTTGTAGGATGTTCACCCATACCAATTAGGTCTGGAGCATGTACAATTTCGAATTTATTCGAGTCTACATTTTCCAATACTAGCTCAGCTTTAATTTTCGATTCATCGCCAATTAAAACCAAAGTAGCGGTATTTTCTAGCTCTTGCAGAGCTAACACCGCACCTTTAATAGTTGCAGAAGGCGCAAAATCGCCCCCCATTACATCGAGTCCTATTCTCATTTATCTGAAAAATAAAAATGTAGATTTAAACCTTTAAAACAGGGTCTAAATCTACATAAAATCTTTGTACGTACAGTAAAACAGGATAAAAAAATCGCTCAGAGCGAAAAATTACGCTGCAATGAATACTATGCGATAACTACGTTACCTTTGTAGTACATTTTCCCTTCGTGCCAGTAAGCTCTGTGGTATAAGTGAGCTTCACCAGTAGTAGAACAAACAGCAACAGTAGGAGCTACTGCTTTGTAGTGAGTTCTTCTTTTGTCACGTCTTTGCTTCGATATTTTTCGTTTAGGATGTGCCATTTTGCCTTATTCTTTATCCGTTAATAAATCTTTTAATGCCGACCAACGAGTATCAACATCTTCTTCTTCGTTTTGCTCTAGGTATTCTTCAATCTTTAACAAGGCTTCTTTATCGCATACTTGCCCATTTTCTTCTTGGTCGTGAACCCTTCTTGTAGGTAAAGCCAAAATGATGGTTTCGTATACCATATGAGAGATGTCTAGTTCATGTTCGTTATCCCCTAATATGAGAACATCGTCAGTATTGTTAAAGTCTTCATGAGAAAATTTTATTATTCTCATATCTTGATAATCTAAAGGAAGATCTAAATCTCCTCCACATTTATCACAAAGACTGTTCACAAGTCCAGTAACCTGAAACTGAAGCTCCATCAAATTCGATCTTTTCGTTAAAGTCAAATCGATTTGAAGCTTTCCATCTTCCAATTCAGTATTGTCAAATTCTTTAAAGAACGCTCCGTCAACCTTAAAGCCGTATGAATGATCGCCTAATTTAAGACCTTGTAGAGGTATGATAAAATCAGAAAGCACATTCATTCCTTTTAGTTTTTCGGTTTGCAAAGATAGAAATAATTTTTGTTAATAAAACTATTACTACTGAGTCAAAATCACAATATTTTAAATACTGCGGTTATTTTTATTTTGAATGCCACTTTTTAGTGGATTGAGGTGAAACAGCTAAAGAGTTTTCATTTAACTGATTATACTCCATTTTATTTTTATACAAGCTACAAGCAGCATATACTGCCTCTCTAAACGAAGATTCTTGCGCTTCGTTCTTACCCGCTAAATCGTAAGCTGTACCATGGTCAGGAGAAGTTCTAACCACAGACAATCCTGCAGTAAAATTCACTCCTTTATTAAACGAAAGCGTCTTAAAAGGAATTAAACCTTGATCGTGATACATCGCCAAAACAGCATCAAATTGCTTATAAGTATCTGAAGCAAAGAAACCATCTGCAGAATAGGGTCCGTAAACCAGCTTCCCTGAATCGAATGCCTGCTTAACCGCAGGCTTGATGATTTCCTCATCCTCCTTACCTATTACGCCTTTATCGCCGCTGTGGGGATTTAAGCCTAGTACCGCAATTTTAGGATTTCTAATATTAAAATCCTGTTTAAGCGAATTGTAAATTTGCTCAATTTTATGCGTAATTTTTTCTTCTGAAATTGTTGAAGCAACTTCTGCAATAGGAATATGACCAGTAACAACACCCACTCTAAGTGCGTCTGCCACCATAAACATCAATGCATCTCCACCTTCAAATTCTTTTGCCAAATACTCTGTATGACCTGGGAAATTAAATTCTTCTGACTGAATATTGTGTTTATTGATAGGCGCGGTAACTAGAGCGTCTACTTCACCATTCTTAAGCGCCGCCACAGCAGCTGTAAGAGACTTCAATGCGTATGTACCACCTTCGGCAGTTTCCTGCCCTAAATTCAAGGCCACGTCTTCAGTCCAACAACTTATTAGGTTTGTTTTTTTAGGCATCAACTTGGCATTAGGACGCACAAAATTGAAGCTAAAATCCTTCATTTCCATCGCTTTTTGATACGCCATGGCAAACTTTGAAGAAGCATAAACAACCGGAGTACATAGATCTAAAATTCTAGTATCGGAAAAAGCTTTCATGATTACCTCTAAGCCAATTCCGTTTATATCACCTACCGAAATACCTAATCGTATTTTCTTTGGGTTTTGCTCTTGTTCATTTCTCATTGTATATATATTGAAGGTTGAAAATTGAAGGTTGAAGGTTATTTAGTCTACATAATCCTCAAACGTCAACAACTAACCATTACTTCTCTTAGATAAATAATCGAATAAGATACGAACCCCAGAACCTGTACCCCCTTTTAAACGGTAATGATCATCTCCAGAAAGGAAAGCAGGACCCGCGATATCTAGATGCATCCAAGGGTAGCTTGTAAAGTGTTCTAAGAATTTACCTGCCGTAATTTGACCTGCTTCTGCAGGACCTAAATTGGTCATGTCTGCAATATCAGACTTTAATAAATCTTTATACTCATCCCAGAAAGGCATCATCGCTAAACGCTCGTAAGTATAATGACCACTTTCGTTTAAATCTTTTTCTACTTCCTCTCCTGCGTTACCCATAGCAACAATTCCATACTGACCGATGGCTCTTACTGCCGCTCCTGTTAGAGTAGCAAAATCAAACACCAATTCAGGATCGTATTTCTTCGCATAACACAATGCATCCGCTAAGACCAAACGCCCTTCAGCATCAGTATTTAAAACCTCTACAGAAGTATTATCCATCATATGAATTACATCGCCTGGCGCGTAAGCATTACCACCTGGACGGTTTTCTGTAGCTGGAATTAAACCCACCACATGTATGGGTAAATTAGCTTTTGCGATCGCATAAAATATTCCTACTACCGATGCACCTCCACCCATATCACATTTCATGATATCCATAGAGTTGGCTGTAGGTTTTAAACTCAAACCGCCGGTATCGTACACAATACCTTTACCAACTAAAACAATAGGTTTTGAATTGATTGCATTTTCGGGTTTATGGGTAAGGACATTAAACGTTGGAGGCTCAATAGCCCCTTTATTTACCGCTAATAAACCACCCATTTTAAGCGATTCAATTTGCTTTTTATGTAAAACCTCAACTTTAAATCCTGCTTGCTTACCCAATCTTTCCATTTCTTCGGAAAACTTAATAGCTGTAAGGAAAGACAAAGGTTCATTTACCAAATCTCTAGCGTAAAGCGTACCATCTACAAGCGCATTTATGTCTTGTATAGCTTCGTCTTCGGCTTGTATGAGGATAGATTTTAAGCTGTTTTTCTTTTTAGCAGCTTCTGTAAAGTATTTCAAAAACTGATAATTAGCCAAAGCCATTCCTTCGGCAACAAAAAGAGATAAATCGCTATCGGACGCAGAAACAAGTGCTACCTCTTCAAACTTTAAAGAATTGAGCTTTTTAGCAAGTACAGCACCTCTTTCTCTCGCTTTTTCAAGACTTTTACTTTCTGTTTTCTGCTCTTTAAAACACTCTATAAAAATTGTACGAGTGTATTGATTTACGGAAACTGAGAGCTGCTCATGAGCCAATTCTTTAGCTACAAATTCAAGCTCTTGCTCACTTAAACCAAACTTTGACCAATCGGAATCTGGAGTTCCTAAAACTACTAAATGAGTAGTTGGAGATTGCTCCGTAACTTTATGTATAATACTGTACATTTTTTCTTAATTTTGAGCTGTAAAAATAGGCATTTTAATGGAGACACAGAAGCTATTAGATAGCGCAATGAAATTTGAATCTTTAAGCGCAGAAGAAGGCGTTTATCTTTTCGAAAATGCGGCTACCCCAGACTTAATGTTTGTGGCAAATGAATTAAGAAAAAAACAAGTACCTAGCAATAAAGTTACTTGGATTATTGACCGAAACGCCAACACTACCAATGTGTGTAATGCAAATTGTAAGTTTTGTAATTTCTTTAGAATTCCGGGACATAAAGAAGCTTACATCACTACCATAGAAGAATATACTCAAAAAATTGAGGAAACTATTCGCTATGGCGGAGAGCAATTACTTCTACAAGGAGGGCATCATCCAGATTTGGGCTTGGACTTTTACTGCGATATATTTCGTCAGATAAAAAAGAAATTCCCTGCAATTAAGCTACATGCTTTAGGGCCTCCAGAAATTGCCCATATCAGTAAGATTGACGGGAAGTCTCATAGAGAAGTCTTAGAAACCTTAATTGAAGCCGGACTAGATAGCTTACCCGGAGCAGGAGCAGAAATTTTAGACGACCGAGTTCGTAGAATGATTTCGAAAGGTAAATGTGGTGCTCAAGAGTGGTTAGATGTTATGCGTGTTGCTCATCAACTAAACCTCACTACTTCGGCTACTATGATGTTTGGTCATATAGAAACTACCTTGGAACGCTTTGAGCATTTAGTGAAAATCAGAGAAGTTCAGTCTGAAAAACCAGCCGATGCAAATGGTTTCCTTGCTTTTATCCCATGGCCTTTTCAAGATGATGGGACCTTACTAAAACGTATTAAAGGGATTACCAATAATGTAGACGGCGACGAATACATTAGAATGATAGCACTCTCTAGAATTATGCTTCCTAACGTAAAAAACATTCAAGCATCGTGGTTAACTGTTGGTAAAGCCGTTGGACAAATGTGCTTACACGCAGGAGCAAACGACTTTGGTTCTATCATGATTGAGGAAAATGTAGTTTCGGCTGCTGGAGCTCCTCATAGATTCACCTCCCTAACCATACAAGATGCTATTAGAGAAGCTGGTTTTGAACCACAATTAAGAACGCAACAATACGAGTACAGAGCCATTCCAGAAATTATGGAAGAACAGGTGATTGATTATTAGTTCAGGAGACAGAATACAGAAGTCAGGAGATTGATTCTTATTTTTCAGTACAGTCTTTCAATGACTTTTTTGACTGCAAGACTATTTTGACAAAAAAATGAGCATATGTTTACAGGTATTATTGAAGAATTAGGCGTAGTAAAAAATATTGTAAAAGAGAGTGGAAACATTCATTTTACGCTAGAAGCTGCAATGTGTCCTGAATTGAAAATAGATCAAAGCGTAGCGCATAATGGTGTTTGCTTAACGGTGGTTTCCATAAAAGACAATTGCTATACGGTAACTGCTATTCAGGAAACGCTCACTAAAACCAACCTTGGTAGTTTAGCTATTACTGATGTAGTGAATTTAGAACGCTGCATGAAAATGGGTGGCCGATTAGATGGGCATATTGTACAAGGTCATGTAGATAAAACAGCCATTTGTACCGAAGTAAAAACAGAAGATGGAAGTTGGGTGTTTAGTTTTGAATACGATAAAAACTCTCCATCAGAAGTAACTGTAGAGAAAGGATCAATTACTGTAAATGGAACGAGCTTAACTGTTGTAAATTCTAAAGACAATAGTTTTTCTGTTTGTATAATTCCTTATACTTACGAGAATACATGCTTTAAGAATATTAAAAAAGGTGATACGGTAAATTTAGAATTTGATATTATCGGGAAGTATGTTGCCCGTATGATGAACACTTAAAAAACTACTACTCTAGTACTTTTAGATGAATAATTTTATTAAGCTAAAAAAGGGACTCAAAATGAGTCCCTTTTTTTATATCTGATAAATTCAAATCACTATTTAAATAAGTGAACTGAACCTTTATAAATATCAACCTCTTCGGTTACTTTATTCCCTACTTCTAACACATAGAAATAAACACCTTCGGCAAGCTCATCGTTTTGATGGCTCGATTGTCCATCCCACCATTTATCATCTAAACCATAGTTACCACTTCTGTATACTTCAGCACCCCAACGGTTGTAAATACTCATGTTGGCGTAACTATAATACTCTGATGTCAATCCATCAACAAATAGTAAATCGTTAATATCATCGGCATTAGCCGTAATAACATTGGGTACAGTAAGGTCGCACATAAACAAAACATCAAACTCTATGGTAGAATCGCAGGCAGTATAAGCCAATGTATATTCTCCATATTCTGTTACCGTCATACTCGTTTCTTGTCCTAATGGATTCGAGAAATTAGCGAAACTAGGCCCAGAAACTTGCATCCAACCCACTTCTAAACCGAAAGATTCAACAAACATATTGGCTTCCATTTCACACCTCAATAACTCATCTGTATGTACGATAGCTGGAACTTGAGCAAATTCAACCATCATAGAATCCGAAGTGTTACATCCTTGAATCGTAAATTCTACCATGTATTCTCCAAAGTTATTTACTTCTAAATTCATCAGCTCGCCATCTAACTGCAATAAATCAAAACTCGCAGAGGTATGATTAGGCTGATCAATTAATAACCAACCACCAAGTGTTGGAGAAGGGTTATCAACTTCAAAGTCTACATCGAAAGCACAAACTTGTGTCCCTGGATTTGAAATAACCGGGTCTACGGAAATGAAATTTACATCTACAGAATCTACACCATCACAAAAATCAATAGTATAGGTCATGGTATACGTTCCAAAATCTGAGGCCAGTAGATTAATAGCCGCCATTGATGAATCGGTTAGTATTTGTATAGGATCTCCAAGATTAATTGTCCAAATACCACCGTTTTCGGTTGGATTATCCACAACTAACAGTTGATCTAATGAACAAATTACATCTTCGGGAGTCTCGATAATTGGGTTTACAATTTCAAAATCTAACTCAACTTCGCCTTCGTATTTACAATCGTTGTCGATAAACTCAAACAGATAACTCCCTGTTTGACTTACAATAATATTAGGACTGACAGAGAAAGAGTCTGGATCGAAAGTAACTATAGAGCCCTCAGGAGATTCAATAAGAGACCAAGCTCCGCCACCCGGAGGCACATTTGAAGCGCCTAGTAGAAAGTGATCTTCACAATCTATTACTGCATCTGGAGAAAGCACTGGAGTGTCGTAAACATCTACCATAAATTCTTCGGTGTATTCACAACCATAACTATCTAAAATAGTCATTACATAATTATGCTCTCCAGCATTACTTGGCTGTACTTGTACCATTGTAGAATCGTATAAAACTACAGAAGAAGGTTCCTCGTCGCAGTACCAAAAGAAACTTAGGATTTGAGGAACTAAGGAGTCAATAATCGCTGGCTCAGGATTGTCCTCATTCTGAATACTCATCGCAATATTCCATCCGCAAATAAACCCATTATCAATCAATAAGTTGTCGGTTATAGTAAGTACCCAATCTCCATTTGCAGAGGATCCAGCAAAATCATCAAAGCTTCCTGCAGGAGTGTAAGCACCAGGAATCATAGAAGGGCCATTATTTATTGGGGCATTCATGGTATTACCGCCTTCGCTAGAGAATGTCCCATAAGTAGGCGTTATAGACCAGCAGTACTCCCAACATTCTCCTGCAATCTCTTCTGAATTTCCATCAATAGCATCTCCTAACCATGTCGATCCACCAGATTGGTTAAACAAAAATACTTCTGTGCCATTTGGAGCAGTTAATGTAACGTCTAAATCTCCTAAATATGAATGCTCTATTTCTACACAGACTTCTGTGAAGTCATTAGCATCCAATACAGAAGCTGGGTCATAGGCAGAAATATTTAACACCGATGTATATGATTCAAGTCCATCTGGCAAATATATTGGTTCGGCAAAATCAACACCTACTTCTACTGCCGGCTCAGTTATAACCCAAGTAACAGGCTCAAAGAAAGTAGAAACAACTACACCATTACTATCGAGCAAACCACTATAAGCAAAGAGTTCGGTCTCTGGACAGACCTCTGTTTCGGTTGGAGGTATAATAGATGTCAATACCTCCGGATGGTCTTTAATAACGATGTAGCTAAATGTTTGAATACAATCGTTTACATCGGTCACTATCAAGGTAACTTCCGTCTCACTCATCTCATCGTAAATCTGAGAAACTTCTTGTCCAGATTGTAAAACATCACCATCATTAAAAGTCCACTCGAAAGTAGTGGTTACATCCGATTGTTCGTAAAATGTATTGTTTTCAAAATAATTGGTTACTACTTCGAGCTCCAACTCATAACAAACATCAATTTCGTTATCTGCATTAATGGCATCACTAGAGACAATCTCTACAGTATAATCCTGACAAGGATATTGACAGTTAATTTCGGCAAACCAACCCGCATCCACTACATTACCTGGAGAAGTAAACTCAATAGTTAAACAACCAGTAGGGTTCGCATCGGAAGCCATAATTACACCTGGATCTGGATCATTAGGACTGTCAAAAGAGTACAACACATCATCGGCAGTAGAAGAACCATCGTAAATAGTAAAAGTGCAAGAACTCCAATTGGTTCCTCCTAAATCGAAATCGAAAAAAGTAATACCCGTACTTAATTCAGGATCGGTACTACAAATAGTCATCGTGAAATTTTCACTTGGGTCAAAATCGCCATTTGCGCCTCCAGAATCGTAAAAATAACCTGTACAAACGGCTACATCATTAGGTCCCATATAAACATTAGGTCCTTGTACTTCTACTGGCTGCACAATTTCGCAACCCAAAGAATCGGTTATTGTAAGAATATAAAGCCCTGGTGCAACACCCGATAAATTTTGGTTTGTTGTACCATTAGACCAAGAATACGTAAATGGAGGATTTCCGCCATAAGTTGTAATTGTAGCACCACCATTTGTAGCCATATCGCTCGATGCACTTATAACTTCGTAATCTGCTCTAAAACAAAAACAATCATCCTCCACAGTGGGAAGCGTAAAGTCTTCTGAAGTTCCAGATCCATTTGGAGCCAAACCATTATTATCTATTAATGTAGTATATCCTCCACAAATACCTACCGTATACCAAGAGCCAGTTCCCCAGCCATCGTTACCCGAATCGAAAGCATTAAAGGTATACGTTTCACCTTGTTGTAAGCAAACTTCTGTAGAATTATACACAAAATTGGCTGCATAGGTAAAAGGGTTTGTAGCATAAATAACCCCATCTGCATCTTGTATATCCCAGGTAACCTGACCGGCAGGTACAACTTGGGTAAAGGATAAAGACACCACAACACCAACTTCACCATCGGCACAACTAGTCACATCTTGTGAAAAACTTATGGCTGTATAAAAAAACATACAGCATAAAAGAATCAATACTTTTTTCATGTTCTGTTAGTTAATTTCGTTAAACAAGGTGTAAATCTCATTCTTGCTTTTAAGATAAACAAGTATATTTGAATCGCCAATACGATAAGTGCTCGATTGGTTTTCTTTAAAAACTATATCAAAAAGAAGGATATTAAAATTCGACTGATCAATGGTCTTTGGCAAAGTATAATTTTCTGGTAAATTTATAAGTTCCAAAATGTCTGGAAACTGGCTTAATTTCTCTGCAGGAATTTCTACAAGCTGATGTAAAGAATAAGAATTTTCAACATAAAAATTCAAATAATCAAGCTTCGAAGGGTTCGTTCGGTATAAATTCTCTAAAAATTCAGCTTCATAACGAAACAACAAACGACTGTCGAAAGTAGATTGCTGTTGAGCAGAAAGGTTGAGTGCGAAGAACGCACAAAACAAAAAAAGTAGTTTTTTCATATTCAAAATACTGACGCCAAGCTTTTAAGTGAAAACACAAATTATATTTACGAATGGCGGAACGACAAATATAACTTTTTTTAGCAGCCGAAGCAATTTAGTATTTGCCTCAAATAGTTTAGTTTTGCAGTAATGAAACAACAAAACATACGCAACTTTTGCATCATTGCACATATCGACCATGGTAAAAGTACTTTGGCCGATCGCCTTTTAGAGCATACTCAAACCGTAACCGAACGAGAATCTAAGAACCAGCTCCTAGATAGCATGGACTTAGAGCGTGAACGTGGGATTACCATCAAGAGTCATGCCATCCAAATGGAGTTTCTGCACAATGAAATCACCTACAGACTAAACTTAATCGACACACCTGGTCACGTAGATTTCTCTTATGAAGTCTCAAGATCAATAGCTGCCTGCGAAGGTGCTTTATTAATTGTGGATGCAGCTCAAGGTATACAAGCACAAACAATTTCGAACCTTTACTTAGCATTGGAAAATGATTTAGAGATCATTCCAGTACTTAATAAAATCGATTTACCAAGTGCAAATCCAGAGGAAGTAAAAGATCAAATCATCGATTTGATTGGTTGTAATGACGAAGATATTATTCCTGCCAGCGCCAAAACAGGCGTAGGTATTCAAGAAATTTTAGAAGCTATTGTAGCTAGAGTTCCAGCTCCTGTGGGAGATGAAGAAGCGCCATTACAAGCTTTAATTTTCGATTCAGTTTTCAACTCTTACAGAGGTATTGAAGCCTATTTTAAAATTGTTAATGGGACTCTTAGAAAAGGTGATAAAGTAAAATTCTTTGCCACCGAAAAAGAATATTTCGCTGATGAAATTGGGGCGCTTAAACTAGAGCAAGAGCCTAGAAAAGAAATGAAAGCAGGAGATGTAGGCTATATCATTTCGGGAATTAAAATAGCCAACGAAGTAAAAGTAGGCGACACCATTACACATACCGATATACCTTGCGATAGTCCTATAGATGGTTTTGAAGATGTAAAGCCGATGGTATTTGCAGGTATTTACCCTGTTGACACAGAAGACTACGAAGAACTTCGTAATTCGATGGAAAAGCTTCAACTAAACGATGCCTCTTTAACATTCGAGCCAGAATCGTCTATGGCCTTAGGATTTGGCTTCCGTTGTGGGTTCTTAGGAATGTTACACATGGAAATTATCCAAGAGCGTTTAGAACGTGAATTCGATATGACCGTAATTACTACGGTTCCAAACGTATCTTACTTTTCGTACAACAGAAAAGGTGTTAAACTTTTAGTAAACAACCCATCCGATTTACCAGACCCATCAACGATAGATAAAGTTGAAGAGCCTTATATAGCTGCACAAATTATCACGAAATCTGAGTACATAGGATCTATTATCACCCTATGTATTGAAAAAAGAGGGATTCTAAAAAACCAAGTTTACCTATCGCCAGATAGAGTTGAATTGAGTTTTGAACTACCTCTAGCAGAAATTGTTTTCGATTTTTACGATCGACTAAAAACGGTTTCTAAAGGCTATGCCTCTTTCGATTATCAACCGATAGGCTACCAAGAATCAAAATTAGTGAAATTAGATATTTTACTAAACGGAGATCAAGTAGATGCCCTTTCGGCATTAATTCACCGCGATAATGCACACAACATCGGTAAAAAGATATGTGTAAAATTACGGGAATTGATTCCTCGTCAGCAATTTGATATTGCGATACAAGCTGCTATTGGCGCAAAAATTATTTCGCGTGAAACTGTAAAAGCACTTCGTAAAGATGTTACGGCTAAATGTTATGGTGGTGATATTTCGCGTAAGCGTAAACTTTTGGAAAAGCAAAAGAAAGGTAAAAAGCGTATGCGTCAGGTAGGAAATGTAGAGATTCCACAATCTGCATTTATGGCGGTACTTAAACTCGATTAAAATTGCACTATGCAAAATAAGATAAAAGCGCTTAATGCTAAAATCGCTGAAGCACACAAAGGTGGTGGCGACAAAAGAATTGAAGCACAACACAAAAAAGGGAAATTAACTGCTCGCGAGCGTGTACATTTCCTTTTAGATGAAGGCTCTTTCGAAGAAATTGGAATGTTGGTTACCCACCGTTCTACAAACTTCGGCCTCGATAAGCAAAAGTTTTTAGGCGACGGTGTTATTACCGGTTACGGTACTGTTAACGGTCGTTTAGTATATGTGTTCGCACAAGATTTCACCGTTATGGGTGGCTCTTTAGCTGAAGCACACGCACAAAAAATTTGTAGAATAATGGACTTGGCCATGAAAAATGGGGCTCCGGTACTTGGATTAAACGACTCTGGTGGAGCACGTATTCAAGAAGGGGTTGTATCCTTAGGTGGTTATGCAGACATATTCTACAAAAACACACAAGCATCTGGAGTTATCCCGCAGCTTTCTGCTATAATGGGACCCTGTGCTGGAGGTGCAGTTTACTCGCCAGCTCTTACCGATTTTATTATGATGGTGGAAGACACCTCGTATATGTTTGTTACAGGACCTAGTGTAGTTAAAACAGTAACACACGAAGAGGTAACTGCAGAAGAATTAGGTGGAGCTTCAACCCATTCATCTAAATCAGGTGTAGCACACTTTTCTTGTGCGAACGAAGTAGCCTTGATTAACGAATTAAAAACACTGCTCTCCTATATGCCACAAAATTGCGAGGAAGAAACTCGTTCAGTCCCTTATACTGTTGCAGATGAAAGTAGAGAAAGTTTAAATACTATTATTCCGGCCAACCCAAATCAACCTTACGATATTAAGGAAGTAATTGATGGACTTGTGGATGGTGATTCTTTCTTTGAAGTACATAAAAATTACGCTGAAAACATCGTTTGTGGTTTTGCTCGCTTGGCGGGTAAATCAATCGGTATTGTAGCGAATCAACCTGCTTTTTTAGCAGGAGTATTAAATATTGAAGCATCAACTAAAGCGGCGCGTTTTGTACGTTTCTGCGATTGTTTCAACATTCCATTATTGGTCTTAGAAGATGTGCCTGGTTTCTTACCTGGAACAGATCAGGAGTGGCGTGGAATTATTACACATGGTGCTAAATTATTATACGCATTCGCTGAAGCAACGGTACCGCGTATTACAGTTATCACTCGTAAAGCTTATGGTGGTGCTTACGACGTAATGAACTCTAAGCATATTGGTGCAGATATGAATTACGCTTGGCCAACAGCAGAAATTGCTGTGATGGGTGCTAAAGGAGCTGCTGAAATAATTTTCAGAAATGAAATTAAAGGAGCAGACGATAAAGAAGCCAAGTGGAAAGAAAAGGAGCAAGAATACTCTGATATGTTTGCCAACCCTTATAATGCTGCAGCTCGTGGTTATGTAGATGAGGTTATTCAGCCTGCACAAACACGCGAAAAGTTGATAAAAGCATTTAAGATGCTCGAGAACAAAGTTGATAGCTTACCAAAAAAGAAACACGGAAATATTCCACTTTAAGATGAATGTACTCATATTAGGTTCTGGCGGTCGTGAACACACTTTCGCTTGGAAATTGGCTCAAAGCCCACTTTTAAACAAATTATTCATCGCTCCAGGAAATGCTGGAACGGATGCTTTAGGTGAGAATGTAAACATCAAAGTGGATGATTTTGCTGCCATCAAAACTCTTTGTGTAGACAAGCAAATCGGCATGGTAGTAGTAGGCCCAGAAGATCCTTTGGTAAAAGGGATACACGATTTCTTTTTAGCGGATGCTGATTTAAAAAACATTCCAGTTATTGGACCTCAAAAAGCAGGTGCCGAATTAGAAGGTTCCAAAGATTTCGCAAAAGAATTTTTATTCCGTCACAATATTCCTACTGCAGGATACCAAACTTTTACAGCTGATAATTTAGAAGAAGGCTATGCCTTTTTAGACACTTTAAAAGCTCCCTACGTTTTAAAAGCAGATGGCTTAGCAGCTGGTAAAGGTGTATTAATCTTAAACTCTGTTGAAGAAGCGAAAGCGGAATTAAAAGAGATGCTTACCGAAGCCAAATTTGGTGCAGCAAGTGCTAAGGTGGTTATCGAAGAATTTTTAGATGGTATCGAATTATCTGTTTTTGTTTTAACAGATGGCGAGAACTATAAAGTACTTCCTACAGCTAAAGACTATAAACGTATTGGCGAAGGCGATACAGGCCTAAATACAGGCGGTATGGGTGCTATTTCTCCAGTTCCATTTGCAGATGATGTGTTGATGGAGAAGATTGAAACACGCATCGTAAAACCAACTGTTGACGGTTTGAAAAAAGATGGCATTCCTTACAAAGGATTCATCTTTATAGGATTGATAAACGTGGACAATGAACCTATCGTTATAGAATACAATGTTCGTATGGGAGACCCTGAAACGGAAGCTGTATTACCTCGTATAAAATCTGATTTATTGGAACTATTCCAAGCCGTTGGAAATGGAACTTTGAATGAGAAAACTTTGGAATTAGATCCTCGTTATGCAACCGCGGTAATGATGGTTTCTGGTGGTTACCCTGAAGCTTACCAAAAAGGTAAAGTTATGACTGGAATTGATTCGGTAGAAGACTCTATTGTATTTCACGCAGGAACAAAGTTAGAAGGAACAGAAGTACAAACTAACGGAGGACGTGTTATGGCATTAACTTCTTTTGGAGACACCATGAACGAAGCTCTAGCAAAATCTTTTGCCAGTGCAGAGAAGGTTAAGTTCGAGGGTAAATATTACCGTACAGATATTGGTTTTGATTTGTAAAGACGGAAGACGTGAAACGTAAATTGATTTACTTAAAAAAAGGCGACCAAATGGTCGCCTTTTTTTTATTCAAATAATTCAAGGCTAATTTCTAGAACTCAATTTCCCTAAGAGCCTCAATATCTCAAGGTACAGCCAAATTAAGGTTACGAGTAAACCAAAAGCACCATACCACTCCATGTATTTAGGAGCGCCAGAGTTTACACCTTCTTCAATAAAATCGAAATCCATCACCAAATTTAGTGCAGCAATAGCTACAACAAATAAGGAGAATCCAATACTCATTAAAGAGGAGTTAGTAGGACTCATTATTGCCATTCCTTCAGAGAATCCGAACATACTCATTACAAAGCTTATTAAATAAACTACACCTATTCCTGCGGTTGCAGAAAACACGATAAGTTTAAAGTTCTCTGTAGCTTTAATTATTTTCGTTTTGTACGCGAAGAGTAAAGCGAATAAAATACCCAAGGTTAAAAATATTGCTTTGGGCACAATTCCAGGTTCAAATGCCATGGCATACATTTTAGAAACACCACCTAAAGCTAAACCTTCTAATATAGCATAGATAGGTACGGTTATAGGGGCCCATTCTTTTTTAAAGATTGTAACTATGGCCACTATTAATCCTCCGATGAAACCAATCAGGACGTAATCCATAATTGCATTTACATAGGTATAATACCCTGATGCCAATAAAATACACAAACCAAGAACTGTTTTATTAACAGTCCCTTCAAGAGTCATTAACCCTTGAGAGGTATGTGTTAAATTTTTAAATGTTTCTTTTTTTAATGCTGGATTCCCAGACCTTAACATATTACCCATGTTTATTTTTAATTTTATATTCACTCAAATATATAAAATTAATTGATTTGGTATTCAATAAAAAAGGCAACCTAATGGTTGCCTTTTTACACGGAAATTTGAATAAATTATTCGCAAATATTCTTTTTGGTAGTCACTACTTTCATACAAAATGCAAGTGCTCCAATCCCAACTATAATTATTAAAACGTTTGGCACATTCCCTGCTTTTTCAAGAATTTCGAAGGTAGCTTCAAATAAATCGCCAATTGCGTAAAGTATATCGTTCATAAGTGTAAATGTTTTTCTTAACGAGCACAAAAATACATATTTTTACCACATGATAGTAAATTTATTTCGCCATACTCAAGCATTGTCCGTTTTAAGTGTTTTTCTTTTATCTATAACCATATGGTCGGGGATTTCTTATCAAGAATATTCAGGTCTTAGCAATGGTATATCCCCTCTATTTGACAATTTTATTGCACCAATTTTAAATTATACTATTATTGCGAGAGTAATCGCTGGAGCATTAATTTTTTGGCAAGCATTAATGGTAAATAAATTAATGGTTGGACATGGTATTTATTCTACCAACACTTTTTACCCTGCATTGCTATTTGTTCTAATAAGCTGTGCATCACCACAATTTATGCAGTTAAGCCCGAGTTTTGTAGCACTACTGTTTTTGATTATTGCATTGCAAAAAATAGTAAATTGTTACTTAGTAAAAAACGCTCATACCTTAGTTTTTGAAAGTGCATTCCTACTAAGCATAGCGGTCTTAATACACCCACCTTACCTATTGTTCGTTCCGCTTATTTGGATTGGTATGTCTATTTTTTCTCTAGGAGAATGGTCTTATTGGGTTTTGAGTTTACTTGGACTCGCATGCCCTCAAATTATAGGATTTACATTAGGAGCCTATTTTCAAATTCCACATTTAAACTTTAGGAGTTTGTTTGTATTTCTTGATAAAACTCATGTGTCTACCGAATTTTCTACATTCGATTTTTTAAGTTTCACGATATTCGGAATTGCCATCTTACTTGCATTAATGGAAGTGATTTCTAGCTTGAAAAAGAAAAAAATAAAAGCTAGAAAATCCTTCGTATTATTTTTATGGTTGTTTTTATTTCAAGGGGTATATCTATTTTTAGATCCCAGTTCGTTTAGTAGTAATCTACAAATAGTAGCATTACCAGCAGCTATTTTCATAAGTAATTACTACTATTACAAAAGGGCTACTGCCTGGATAAAAACGAGTCTTTACATATTACTCTTCACGAGTATCTTACACCAATTTTGGGTATAAAGAAGTCCTTAAATAGATTTTAGTTTTTTAAAAATTCTACTTAAATACGACTTAAACCAAACTGGATCTGTAAAATGATCTAGCATTCTTTTGCGCTGTGAAGTATGAAACATATTTAACACAAAGCCTCTGCTATCACTTAAAATTCTATAGGAACTATAAGTTATTTGATTTTTCAATTTAAATAATCTTGGATGCTTAAAACGTAGCGCAATAAAATACATTTGTATTTTTGATCGAGTAGATTCTTTGAAGGTTAAAGATGGGACTCTATTAAATAAATAGGCCGTTTTAATAAGATACGATCTCATCGTATTGTTAAAATATTGAACCGATTGAATTACATCTTCTATATTTTTTTCCTTGGAGAGTATTAACAAATCGTATTGTTGACGAAAATTCAGGGTAGACAAAAGAGCCCCAGAATCATTTAGCTGTGTATTTAAAGCATTGTGTATTATTAAATGCTCAATGCAAGGCAAATAGAAGTTCTCTGTTTTCACCTTCTTCTCATCGTACGCATTAAAATCAAGTTTTCTATCGCCTACTTTTTGTATCACATCTTTGTGTATTTCAACAGCAAAATATTTAGTAGAATGTACAAGTCTTGGGTAGTGTTTGGTTCTCGTGAATAATGAAGAATCATACTTCGACAATGCTTTAAAGCCATTCGTGGCTAAAACAGTAGCAACAAACTCCATTTCCTTAGGATTTACCAACAGATCAATATCGCCTATCATTCGCTCGCCTATATCCGTGTACAACCCCTCTAGTAAATGAGCGACTCCTTTAAGATAAATGACTTGAATTTTATGTTGTTCGAAAATTAGATTTAATTCATGAATTTCTTGTAGTAGTATAGTATTTCTATCGTAATTTAATTGGTGTATTTCGATGAGGTATTCCTTTAAATCCGTAGGAAGGTACCCTAATAAGTCTGCTTCTTTTAGACGAATATAAAGTAGGGGTACAACCAAATGATTAGACGCTACTCTTACTACATTTTCCCAATTAATTGTACCAGAATTCAACTGCACAATTAAAACTGACTTATGAGTATTATGGGCTTTTAAAAGTAAACAGTTCGCCACAAAAAAGAAAGCATTTTTATATTCCATAGTCTATATATTATCAATTAGGCTAAGCAAATCCTTCGTATCAGAATACTCTAAAGTATATGCAGGAGTTTCCTCTATCCAATCTAAAAAGGGAATCACATTTTCTTTTAAGGGCGAAATCCAAGAATCTGGAATTAGAAACTCAAGTGTTTTTGTCGCAGACAACTTTTTAAGGCTCGCAACAGCACCTTTATCGTACTTTATAAAAATCAAGACTTTTGCAGGTAAACAAGTAGAAATATCGAAATGTCTTGATGGGTATAAATATTTAAAATTAGTATTTGAGTCTTTAATTCGAAGTTCGGATTTAGTTAACTGTGGAAAAGATGTTTGCATGAGCTCCAACATATTCTCTTTAATAGAAATGGCTCCAGGAAAAGAATACAACAATTTATTCTCTGTAGAAATAGGAACAAAATCATCGGCTAATAAATGATACCCATTAAGAGTTAATAAAGTTGTAGCAGTACTTTTACCACTCCCCGACTCACCTAAAAAAACAATCGCTTTATTATTTTTATAAACCGCAGATGCATGTAAAACCGCCATCCAATGAGCGTCCTCTTTTTGATGAATAAAATTTAAAAGCGCCATAGCGAATTTCCCTTGTAAAAAGTGAGCATCCTCTAAAGACCATACCTCCACAAACTTATTATTTAAATATAATGCAAGTCGTTTTTCCTCCTCTACAACCTCTATTATTTGATCGCTATTCGTTACCATTTCACTTTGAAGATGTGCATATTTTGGATGTATTAATTCCTTTGCAAACGCACTAGAATATCGAATATGGATGGATTTACTATTTATAAAATAAGTACTTGTATTATACCAAGTACTGGGACGCTTTAAAGATTCAAGCTCATTACTATTTTCTTTTGCATTCCCTACTTGTGCGCAAATGGTTTGATAGGAATCGAATGCTTCTTGAGTTTGAGTTTTATCGAATCCTAATACACCAAATAAATAATCTTCAACTTGAGAATGAGACTCTGTATGTATTTTTTTAAAAACATCGAAAAATGTAGTTTCAAAAATCAAATATTTATTCGATTCTTGAAACCAAAGTACAACATCAGAGCCAATGGCTTTATTGAAATAAATCATAGAATTATACTTTTATTTTCTTAAAATCTAAACTATTATTTTTAGCCTTACCCATTAGTAAACCCTAGCTTATTTTGAGACAAATAGGTTTCTAGTAAACGAATAAAATTATAAATGGATTTTCTTCACAAATGAGTTTTCACCATAATAAACTTTCACAAAATAAATCCCACGTGGTAGTATTGGTAAGTTTATTTTTTTGGATTTCAGATATATTAAAGGAACTACTTGTTTGCCTAGCGCATCATATATAGAGAGTGAAAGTGTTTCTGAAACCTCACCTGATATATTTAATTCCAATCCATTTGCACTGGTATAAACATCAATCAATTCCTCGTTCAATTCAACTATTGAAATATCGTTTGCAATTTGTAAACTCAGCATAAACCTATTGCTATTATATGTTTCCTCATTTACCAAACAAGCATAAACAGCACCCTCAACACTCAAATTTGTATTGGTATTCAGTAAACTATCAACCAAATAAAAAGTAATTCCAGAGGGTATATTTGAGCTATTTAACTGGAATGTAGTTTCTATTTCTTCGGAAGAAAACACATTTAATGGAATTGTAAAAGCGTCTACATTATTTAATTCTGGTAAACATTGCAAGGCTAAATCTACTTGAGGATAACTAGTATCTGCAAATTTTGATGATACGAAAAAAGACTCTGAAGTTCCGGTGAACCTCCCTGCATCGTAACCTTCGTCTAAGCCAAATGTTTTGTTTTCAATAAATTTAAATTCTGTTTTACTTGTTGCATTATCTGTAAAAGCCACTAATTCTAGAGTAGGAAATTCGGAAGAAGTTCGCTCAAACCAATCTCCTGATTGATGAGAACACATGGATTGCGTAAAAGTGAAATCGCCTCCGTCTGAATCGGCTAATACAAATGCAGCTTGTCCTGGAGCCAAATAGGTAGCAGGACTCAATTGATTAATGATACTATACGATGATGCTGAGACATCCCAAATATACAAGGCTTGGTAAACCGGATCGGTAACCATAGTATTGTTGTTTATTAAATTATCGCTTGGATTAGAGTTTGTGTTTACGCTCACAAAACTTGAATAGGGGTTGCCTACTAAATTCCAATTTGAAGAAACTAATGGAATGGTTTCATCAATGGTACTAACAATTCCAGAAAAAGTTACTATCCCAGTAGTAGATCTTAAAACTGAGTACCCCTTAGCCACCAGGAAATCACCTGAACTAGCAGCATTTACATTTGGGCTAGAACCCGATCCGTTGTGAAAATAATTCCAAGACTGTGTTGAGGTATTAAAATTTGCGAGTCCATAATTATTACTCGCTGAGGTTTGAATACTATTAGCCGAATTTGTAACAAAACTACTAATAGATTGATTTTGCAATGGAGCAGCTATTAAATGCCAAGGATTGGAAGCTCCACCTGTTATATACAATTCGAAATTTATATTGTTTGCACTTGAACCATTTACTATTATAGAGCCACTACTACTTGCATCTGAAGTGATTTTTAAGACTCCATTATTAACACAATCACCACTTACTGTAAGCCCAATTCCAGAATTTACTACTAGCGATGCTGAAGGAAATATTGACAACCTTGAACATTCAACACCGGCACTAATAACCGATGTACCATCTTGAACAACTAGGTTTAAATCATCAGATGAATTAGTTGGGGCTGATGCTTCAGGATACCAAATTGAATTGTAATACCTCAACTCATTTTCTAATGCTCCTGGAGTCATGTTCACCACAGCTGCAGAACTAATCGTCCATTCAGAAGCCGACCAAAAAGGGCTACCAATCACAATATTTGTATTTCTTATTGTCCTACTATTTTCATAATCCCATGTTTGCCCAGTACCATTTTCGTTTAAAACTCCATAAACATCCACTACAGAACCTGTAGAATAGCCACCATTATAAAAAATGAAATAAGCATCATTACCATCTCCATTAATTATGGAATTTACATCTGGAGGATTGAAACTATAAGCAGTAGTAAAACTGGAACTTGATTGAGCATATACAGTAACACAACCTGCGCATAAGCTCCCTTGCAATTGCATTTCGTTCCATGTAAGCCCATCTGTTTGAATAGAGATATAATAATCATCTGTATCGAAATCTAGTAGATGATTGGAACAATTCCTTAACTCTATATAGGATGCACTACTATTATCTGAAGGATGTGTAATCTCTGTAATGAGTAAGCTTTTTTCTGCAACAACGATATCATCGAAGCGAATTTGCTCATTCCCTGCGTTGTTTTTTCCACGAATAATTATTTGAATTGAAGTGCCCGTAATATTTTCTTGACTAGCAAAACTACTTGTAAAATCATTTGAATTAGATCCATTAGTTTCAAATACAGTTTCTACACCTCCATCAAGTTTATAATATACATTTAAGTAATCTGTCGACTCCAGATTAGAAACCTCAGAAACCGAAACAGATAAAACAACATCTAAATAACCAGTTATGGTAATAATTTCCGAAGACCAAATAAACTCCCCATCGGCATCTCTTATCTCAAAAACGTTATTGCCCAAGTCATCTAACTGAACAGAAAGCCAATCGGAATTTGCTGTGAGCTCTGCGGAGGCAGTATCTATAGTCCACTTTGTAACTGCACTTGGATAATCGCCAGAAATAACTGCGGCTATTGGTGAAGTAGAACCTACATAACCTGTGCCAATAGCATAAGATTCAAAGTCTTCGTTCCATATAACTTGTGAGGAAACAGATGGAGAAATTGTTAAAAAGGGGAAGGCGAACAATACAATTATTGAATTTTTCATAGTATTAAATTTAATATTCTATTAAGGGCTTGCTTCTTCTTCATAAGAATGAAACAAAAAAAAGTGCGGCTCTATGAAACGCACTCTAAAGTAATTTAAAGTTAGACCATTAACAAATTAATGGTGCTAAAACTTATTTCAATCCGAAGACTCTAGAAATATTAAATCCAAAATACAAATCACCTTCAGACCATTTTCCAGTGGTTTCTCCTATAAAAGCTCGCTCGAACATTCCTTGAGAATTGGTAATATGCAATTGAAATACATGCCCACCAGTTTCTATATCAAATCCTAAAGAAAGTGAGTTTGTGAAGTTTTCATTAGGCCTTTCTAATTGATGGAAATACTCAGCATTTAAAGACACACGTTTGGTTAACTTATACCTTCCACCTAAACCTAAAGCTAGATAGTCGTTGTTTATGGATTCTAACTCAACTAAATTTCGATGTATATAAGTGGGTGTTAACTGTAAACTAAAAGATTGATTAAACTTTCGAGCAATCATTACTTGATGCGCATAAGACAGGCGCGAACTGAATAAATTTTCTCTTTCTGGTGTTGCCCAGTGAATAGAATTTGCAAAAACTGCGTGATAGGAAGTAATTGAAATTGGACTTCCATTTTGGAATTTCTGTTTCAATAACTTTGATTTTACCGAAGCTTCGTACGTTTTTTGAAATGAGTTTCTAGCCACTCCAATAGCTATGTTATTTGTAACTCCATAATCAAACGACATGCGCATTTGAGATTGATCGATTCCCCACAATTCGTAAGCACCGCTATT
>Ga0115003_10000937_pt1 | contig 26182 bp, 29 predicted proteins | sample ArcticOcean_MG_C_7_FD_88736 | JGI IMG/M metagenome (GOLD analysis project Ga0115003, IMG submission 88736) | Marine microbial communities from western Arctic Ocean - ArcticOcean_MG_CB11_88 | ecosystem: Environmental > Aquatic > Marine > Oceanic | place: Arctic Ocean: Canada Basin | collected... | reverse complement strand
TAGACCACTACGTTGATAGGCCGGATGTGTAAGCGCTGTAAGGCGTGTAGCTGACCGGTACTAATAGCTCAATTGGCTTGATTTATGCACTGAAAAAAATTTTTAACAATAAATTAAAGATATAGATTCTAAAAATAAACTCTTCTATCTATTTAAAAGTCTACTAGACCAATATTTTCTCACGTCATTATTAATAACTTGAGTGACCGATTTTTTTAAAAAATTAGAATTAATTTCTTCAAATCTAAATTGTACAGTAATTCTATTTTGATTCATTTTTGATTTATGTAAAATATTTTTATCAAATAAAAGACCCTCACCATAATTAATCTTTATTTCTTCCAAATTTTCTTCATTTGTACATTTAATTCCCCAATAGTTATCTTTTTTATATTTTCGTTCTTTATTGTTTTTAGAAATTAACAAAGACCCCCCCGTCACTATTTATTGGAAACCAAACAACATATCCTTTTTTATTTTTATCTAATACCCATTCATCTTTATGTAATGGAGATAGAAATTTGTTAGAAAAACTTCCGTCTAATCTAACCTGAGGATAGGTCCAGATGATTAAGTTCTTTTTTATTTTTTTTTTTATTTTATTATAAATTTCATAATTGGCAAAGTTTAATGAAATCAACATATTGAAACACTCAAACACTCTACTTCTATTTTTTTTATTTTTTAATAAAGAGAAGAATTTTTTATCAAAATTTTTTATCTTTTTTCCGAGAACTACTGAAGATATACTATAAGCTTCATCTGTAATTTTCCTTAAAATTTGGTTACTTATTTTAATTTTTTTCAACATATGCCAATTTAATCATACTTCAATAGCTAAACCGATTCCTTTTTCGCCAAAGTTATTTCCATTATAGAAAATATAATTTTTGCCTTTGTAAAAAACGGTAGCACCATACTCTTGAGTTTTATCGTCAAACTTGTCCTTGTAATTTAAAATTTGTATATTTTTATCTTTTCTTATCCAATTTCCATTTTTATTGTAAGCCATTCCAATTTCGTAATTATTTTTTTTATTTTTCATTTGCCCATAAGAATAAATCATTACAGATTTTTTATTCTTATCTTTTAGCAACCATGGTCTTGTTAAGGCTATTTCATCTTTATTTTTATGATTTATTGCAATCTTTTTGTATTTCCAGTCCAATAAATTTTTAGAAAATCCTTCTTTAATAATATATTTAGGCACTAAAACATTATTAATATTAGACCATTTTAAATTAGATGTATAAAAAGTTTTAAAATGTTTTTTGTATTTTTGAACAAAGCATGAAGCCGTGAATATTGGATCAATATTAGATCTACCAATTATGGGCGCTAATGAAATACGCTTGAATTTTTTATTTAAACTATTGCTACAAGCTAGTCCTAGCGCAGCCATATACGGAACTTTTGCACCTTGGGTCCACCCAATATAAAACAAGTAAAACTTTTTTTTGTATAAAAATATTTGACTTGGAAGAACTGCACAATCATCGAAGTGACCCAGCGGACCTAACTCAAGCAAAGGAGATTGAGCTATATTTAAAATTTTCGTGGGATTGTTTAAATTTACATCAAAGGAACCTATGCTGCTTAAGTTGTTCTTATCTCTTCCCGCGTAAAAAACTTTACAAATATTTTTACTAATCATTATAGGCGTAGGTACCCAGGCGTGTGTCTTATTCCATTTAGGAAAATGTTTTTTTTTAAAAATTAATCCGTGACTAATAAATTTCATTAATTTGCATACTAGGGATTTTTGATCTTATTGCTAGGGATTTTTGATTTTATACTAGAATCACTTTTGTAAATGCTGAAGTCATCCGTGTCTTTTGAAATTAATGATCCTGCGCCAAAAATAGAGAAACTACCTACTTTAATATTATCCCTAAAAGTTGAATTCACTCCAATAAAAGAATTCTTACACACCTTTACTCTTCCAGAAATAACTACTTGTGAGGAAATGTAAACATTATCTTCAATAATTGAATGATGCCCGATGTGATTTCCGCTCCAAATAATTACGTTATGCCCAATAGTAACGAATGGTTGAATCACATTGTTTTCTAAAACCAAACAATTCTCACCTATATTTTCATTATTAAGCACTGTAGCTTTACTACTTATATAGCTTGCAAACTTGTATCCTTTTTCTTTGAAGAATTGATATTTTTTTTCTCTAACTTTATTCAACTCTCTGTAACCTAAAGCTACAAAAATAAAAATATTATCTTTATTTAATTTTAAAAAATCACTCGTGGTTAAAACTTTTTTTTCACAAAAAAATTTATCTTTAAAATATTCATCATCAACTACAAATGCTTCAATTTTGAAATCAGAATGATTATTAAAATAATAGTGAACTACTTCAGCCATGTCACCATTACCAAATATATAAAGATTTTTATTCATCGATATTAAAATAACATTTCATCTTGCTTAAATTTTTTTTTCGCTTTCTTATAAAGTATTTTTTTTTGATTATAAAACTCTACACCTTTTACTTTAGATCTTTTAAAAGCTATATCTTTTTTTAATATAATTGAATTTTTTTTTATTCCCTTCTTTGCAAACGCGCAAATATATATAGTATTTTCTGACGGCAATCTAAATTTTTTAAATTTACCAAATGATTTTTCTAAATTTCTCACCTTACTAACCATTTCATTTAATTCCATAGGTTCTATCGCAAAAAAATGGTCTGGTCCGCTCATTTTTCGAGAAATCGTAATGTGTTTTTCAACAATGCAAGCTCCCATAGCAACTGAAGCAACACTAAAATCAATGCCAAGTGAGTGATCTGAAAATCCGATTGGTATATTCATAAATTTTTTAGATAAGAATTTTATCATTTTTAAGTTTATATTTCTTATCTGTGCAGGGTATTCAGAAGTACAATGTAATAGAGCAACACTATTTTTTTTTGATTTAATTGACTTAACTACATCCAGAGCTCTGCTGATAATTTCTAAATTAGTATCCCCAGTTGAAATTATTACTGGAATGTTAGTTTTAACAGCGTGCTCTATTAGTTCAAGATTTTTTATTTCGGGTGAAGCAATTTTTAAAATATCGCATTTGTTTTTTTTTAATAATTTTATAGCATCAACATCAAAGGGACTGCAGGCAAATAAAATTTTTTTTTGATTACAAAATTTTTTTATTTTTGGAATCCAATTATCAGGAAGTTCAATTTTTTTTAAAATATTATAGGCATTAGATTTTACAGGGACTAAATTTATTGCTTTGAAGAGCTGAAATTTTACTGCGTCACAACCAGATTTTTTTGCAACCGAAATCATTTTTTTAATATTTTCAAATTTATTATTATGGTTAGAGCCAATTTCCGCAATAATTAATGTTTTTCCGTATGAAAAATATTTATTATTTTTTACCTTTAAATATTTATTATTTATAATCATATTATTAATTAATTATTTCCTTTAATAAATTTTTCTGTTTTTTAATCAATTTTTTTTTATTAAAATACTTGCTAGAATTTAATATATTTTTTTTTTGCTCTTGAAAATTTTTAATATATTCTAATATCTGACTATTATCATGTGAATTAAAAAAATTATTATTTACAATAATAACCTTACAATTTTTAAATTTTAAAAATTCTTTAATTTGAATATTTTTCAAATCATTTTTCTCTAAAATAAGTATAAAAGGCTTTTGTAAAGTCGAAAAATCAAATTTTACAATACCAAGGCCACAGATACCTAGGTCTGATTTATTGATTTGATTAAGCATATTCTTTTTAGAAACAAAATTAAGAATATTAATTCTAGAAATATTTTTTTTTATAATCTTATTTTTTTCTAAATTTAAATTTATTTTTTTTCCAGACACAATAGTAAATTTATAATTTTTGTTTGCTATCAATCTTAAGATTTTAAAACCAACAGCTTTTGAATCTGTACCACTTATTGCAATTAAAATATTTTTTATCTTTTTTTTAAATTTATTATTATAAGTTTTTTTTTTATAAAACTTGGGAAAAAAATTATACTCGTGACCACAAAAAACTTTTGACCTATTTGATTTTACTGAAATTAATCTTGACGAGGAGACAGACGGTATAATTGAAATATTACTAATAATTCTTTGCCTGACATCATCAAAAGAAATTAATTTTATTCCGGATTTTAAATAAATATTTTGTATTTTATAAATTTTTCCAGAAGAAATATTTTTTTTAAATCCTAAATCCATAATTAAATTTTTAATATTATTTTTAAGTAAATACTTAATTATTTTTATTTCTTCTTTAAGATTTTCATCAACATAAAAAAATTTTTTTTTATAAATTTTTTTAATTGTTTCTCTCTCTCCCGAAATAAACCATATTGCTTTATCCTTAAGGTTCGACTCTAAGTTTTCTAATCTAGAATAATGACCTAGGCCCACCCCCATAGAAATATGTGTTCTAAATGCTATTTTTTTGTTTGGAATAAACATTAATAATTTCTAATTTTATAATTTTGTAAATCTAATGTATATAAATCAATAATATGATTATTGCTATAAGTCAGCCTACTTTTCTTCCATACGAGGGATATTTTGCATTAGTAAACAATGTAGATAAATTTATTTTTTTAGATAACGTTCAATTTGACAAAAGAAGCTGGCAACAAAGAAATTACTTATTGATTAACGATATTCCAAAATTGATTACCATGCCGGTCTTAACAAAAGGGAAATTTAATCAAAATATAAATGAAGTTCTAATTGACTATCAACATTTTGATGTTGAAAAGTTCTTAAACATGATTATTTTTTCTTACAAACGTGAAAAATATTTTGAAGACTTTTTTTTTATAATTGAAAAAATTTTTAAAGAGAAACATGAATATCTTTGCGATTTAAATACTAATTTAATCAAGGCAATTTGTAATTATCTTGATATTAAGACTAAAATATCAATGGCAAGTGAATTAGGAAATGTTGATAAATTGAAGAAAACAGAACTACTAAAATACATATTAACAAAAATGAAATGTGATGTGTACTATTCAACAGATGGTGCAAAAAAATATTTAGGAGAAGATACCTTTTTTCCGGAAACAAAAATTAAGATTAAATATTTTTCTTATACAACTGAAGCTCTAAATGCAAAAAAAGACAAGATAAATTTATCTATTTTAGATTTAATATTTAAAACAGGGAAAAAAGCTAAAAATAATCTAAAAGAAAATTTTAATCTGATTTCCTAAAAACTATCCTTAATTTAATTTTTTTCTAAATATTTTTTTAACTAAATCCCAATCATCAATTGTATCAATATTTATACCTCTCCATTTTGGTATTTCATATCCAAAAAATCTTAGCTTTATTTTTTTGGTAAAAAATTCTTTTTTGAATGCTCCAAAAGTCCCTGTATCGTAATATGTTTTCTTATATTTTTGTGATCTTATTTTTAAACCTTTTGGTTCAATTCTTGTTAAAAATTTTTGTTTTTTTTTATAGGACGCTTGTATAGGGGGAGAATTTTCAGAAACTGCCAACAGTGACTTAATTTTTTTTTGTTTAAAAATCTTACTAGCTTTTATCAAATCATTGGCATTTATAAGAGGAGAACATGGAAATAAATACCAAATTTCATCGTACTCACGTCCAATAGACTTATATTTATTAATAATGAATTTAAACACGTCCATTAAAGGAACTTTATCTCCAGATAATTTTTTGTTTCTAAAAAATCTTATTTTTAAAGATAATTTTTTTACAAGGTTAGAAATTTTTTTGCTGTCTGTAGAAATATGAATTTCATCAAATAATCTACTTTGCTTAGCTGTTTTTATAGACCAGCAAATTATTGGTTTACCACCTAATTTTTTAATATTCTTATTTTTTATTCTTTTAGAATTTTGTCTAGCAGGAATAATTAATAGTCTTTTTATCATTTAATATTATTTATGTAGTTTATATTTAACATTTATTTTTTACAATTTTAAAATTAATTCTTAGTTTAAAAAATTAACCCAAGAATTAAGATTTTTATTTTTTTCAAACAAACAGACTAACTTTTTGTATTCCCGTATTGTAGAAACAACCTCTTTGGAATTCCACCAATTATCTATAGTTTGAAAATTGGTATTAATATGTTTTGTAAATTTTTTAATATCATAAAAAATAATATTATTTCTTTCCATCTTTATTAATATGTTTTTGAATTTTTTTTCATAAACCCATGCATTTTTCTCCTGTAAACATATCGTTGGTATATTTGAAATAATAGACTCATAGAAAGGAGTTCCTAGATAGTTTAATATTACTAATTTTTTATCTTTTAAAGCACTTAGATAATTATTATTATTATCAATCTGTTTATTTCCAAAAAAATAAGTAATTCTTTTATTAAAATCCCACGTCGAACCAATTAGTGTTCTAAACTTTAAAATTTTGACAATATCCGAATTTAATTTTGATAATGCTTTGATTAAAAAATTAAAGGATACGAGCACTGACTCACCATAAGTAGAGGATAATCCTGCCCTAGTGCCAAATTTTGCTGATTCAGGATAAGTGACAACTAATATTCCCTTTGGATTAATCATTCTCTTTGCCGGTGAGAGATTCAAAACTGGCAACCGTATATGTTTTTTCCTAAATTTTTTTGAGTGAATTATAAAATTATCAGCAATTTGGTATTCATAATCAAAATTTATAATTTTTTCGGGAAAATCAGCACCATGAAAAGCAATAATATGTTTCTTGCCACTCTCTATTTGTTTGGCACACCAATGTTTGTAAAAATCAAGTGAAATATGTGCTCCTCGTGATATAATTTTTTTTCCATTAAACTTAAATTTTTCTGCGCTTTTTTCATAATCATTGAAATTCTCAAGGTGTGAAGAAGGAATATAATCGAACAAACAATCTTTAATAAAATTTTCAAACTTATTATTTGTTTTAAATTTAAAATTCTCATTTAATTTTTTTCTTAAGTTAAAATTAATTTTATTTTTTATCTTATTTTGTTCAGCATTAAACTTTGAAGTAAAGTAAGGTTTATTTTTAGTTTTATAACAAAGCTGAAAACATGTTTGTATTTTTAATAATGTTGTATCTAAAAAAAAATTGTTTTTTCTTAAGTTATTGTCACTACTTAACTTAATTTTAATACTTTCTTTTAGATTAAAGGAATTATCAAAAGTTTCTTTTCTCTTGTGCGCTACATTACTTATTAAAATCTTGTTTTTGTAAAAATATTTAATTAGTTCTGCAAAAAAAATATGATGCCAATCATCTTTATTACCTTTATTGTAAATATAATCTAAATAATCAACAGGACATAAATCATGCTTATCGTATTTTAAAACTTGAGTTTTATATTTTTTACTTTTTACTATATTTTTTTTTAAAGTTTCATACTTGTCAAACATAGATGTCAAGTGACCTATCAACCAAGGTGAAAGCATTAAGGCCCAAGACCTATAACTATAATTTGAATTATGATTTTTGTTTAAATGCAAACAAAGTGCTTTTAATATTTTTTTATAAAGTTTTTTTAAATAATAATAATCATTAGTTTTTTTTGTTTTGTTTTCCCAGTGGTGGATAGGTATTTTTTTTGTATTTATAATTTTTTCTTTTTCAAAAGGAAGACACCATTTTCCCAAAATAATATTATTGCCACCTTGTTTCCATGTTTTTATATTATAGGTAGTTATAATATTTTTCATAAATTTAAATTATTAAATAATATTAATTTTAGATTTTTAAAACTTTGAATTTTTAAGTAAAATTTTTTCTAAAATATTTTTTATTTTTGTTTGATCTTTTATTTTTAACCCAGGATATATAGGTATGCTCAAAGCCCTCGAAGCGTAATCTTCTGAAATTGGAAAGTCACCGTTTTTAAAACCAAATTTTTTATAGAAGGGCTGTAGGTGAATTGGTAAGTAATGTAAGTTAACCATTACTCCTAATTTTCTTAAATCTTTAAAAATATTATTATATTTTTTTTTGAATCTTTTTTCTAAAATTATAATGAATAAATGATAAGACGAGTAATTATCTTTATGAATTTTTTGAAATCTAACCCCTAAATTTTTGAGCAAATTCCCGTAAATTTTGGCACACTTATTTCTCATAGCAACAAATCTTTTAATATACTTCATTTGATTAAGGCCCAAAGCAGCTGATAATTCTGACATTCTATAGTTAAAACCCAAGTGATGCTGTTCATAGTACCAAAAACCCAATCTCTTTTTTTTTAAATTTTTTTGATCTCTGCTTATTCCGTGATTTTTAAAAAGTTCCATTTTCTTATAAAGATTTAAATTATTTGTTGTTGCCATACCTCCTTCTCCAGAGGTAATGGTTTTTACAGGGTGGAAGCTAAATACCGTAATATCAGACCACCTACAACTACCTACGAGAATACCTTTATTCTTTGCCCCTAAAGAATGAGCAGCATCTTCAATAACATAAAAATTATATTTCTTTGCTAACGCCCAAATTTTATCTTGCTTAGTAGGTTGTCCTGCAAAATGTACTGTAATTAAGATTTTAGGTCTTCTTTTTTTTGATTTTAATTTTAATTCTAATTTTTCTACATCGATATTAAAATCATTTTTGTCTACATCAACAAAATCAACTTTAGCTCCACAATAAACACCGCAATTAGCTGAAGCGACAAATGAATTTGGTGCAGTCCAAATATAGTCTCCTTTTTTTAAACCAATAGCTAAGCATGCAATATGTAAGGCACTCGTTGCACTGTTCGTAGCCGAGGCATATCTTGAACCAACTAAATTTGATATAGAATTTTCAAATTTTTTTACTACAGGACCTTGAGTTATAAATTTTGATTTTAAAACTTCAGATACTTTTTTAATATCATCTTTTGTAATTGTTTGCCTGCTATACGGGTAGTTCATCTCTTGATAAATTTAATTATTTTTTAATTTAAGTTTTTATATTTTTGAATTAAATTTTTAATTTCAGTTTTAGTAAGGTACATTTTATTATTAAAGCTATTATAAGATACATTTTTTGAAAATTGTTTAAATTTAAATTTCTTTTTATAATATTTTATAATTCTATCGTAGTTAATCTCAGGTAAGATTGCATAGTATCTTTCTAGTTCAATCGTATTAGGTGCCTCATTTATTGAAATTAACTCCTCGTGAATCTTTTCTCCGGGTCTTCTTCCAACCACTTTAACTTTTTTCTTTGCAATTACTTCAGCGATATCAATTATTTTTAGACTATGTAACTTAGGAACTATTATTTCACCTCCTACTGAATTTTTAATTGCCCATAAAACAGTGTCTGCTCCACCCGTTAAAGAAATATTAAATCTGGTCATTAGTTTGTCAGTAACTGTTAAATATCCTTTTTCCTTTATTTGTTTTAAGAAAAAAGGAACAACCGAACCTCTACTCGCAAATACATTTCCATATCTGACAACACTAATTTTAAGGCCATTTTTACTCCCAAACATATGTTGTCCTGCTATAAAAAGTTTATCCGAACAAAATTTTGTAGCTCCGTACAAATTTATTGGTGAACTAGCTTTGTCAGTAGATATTGCTATAATTTTTTCCACACCATTAATCAAAGCAGCTTCTAATATGTTCTGTGCACCAATTATATTTGTTTTAATGAATTCGAAAGGATTATACTCGCCAGCAGGAACTTGTTTTAATGCTGCAGCATGAACAATAATATTTATATCTCTGAGCGCAAGAACTAGTCTCTCTTTGTCCCTTATATCACCTAAAAAATATCTTAAGTTTTTATATTTCTCCGGACTTAATCTTTGTTGCATTTCAAATTGTTTTAACTCATCCCTAGAAAATATAATTATTTTTTTAATTTTAGGGTATTTCTTAAGTATAGTTTGAACAAAAAATTGACCAAAAGAACCTGTGGCACCTGTTATTAATATTGATTTATTGTTTAGCATTAACTTAATATAACACAATTTGTTCATTTTTTGAACAAAATAACCAATAGAACGTTCAATAAATGAACAAAAAACTTTACAATATTTATTTTAAGCCTTAAATTAGAAGTGAATATATGAAAATTAATGAAGAGTTATTTGAAACTTTAAGAAATATTTACAGAAACCCTTCTGTGTCCCAGAGAAAACTAGCTGATAAACTTGGCTTCAGCTTAGGTAAAATGAATTATTGCGTCAATGCATTAAAAGAAAAGGGGTACATTAAACTAAGTAATTTTAAGGAAAATCAAAATAAGAGTAGATATGTTTATATTCTAACACCGAAAGGCATCGCTGAAAAAACAAATTTAACTATTAATTTTATGAAAAAAAAAATGAAAGAGTACGATGATCTTAAGAAAGATTTAAAAAGATAACAAGGAAGAAATTATCTAAAACCATACTTATATGCCAAGCTATTTTAATATTTATTACGATCCAAAAACCAGATATAAAACTAACTATGATGAAAATTTCGTTGAACATTTAATTAAAAGATTTAATTTAGAGCCAGGAAAGCTTCTTGATATTGGTTGCGGTAATCAAACTACAATGAAGTTGTTTGAGAAAAAAGGTTTTGATGTTTATGGTGCTGACCTTATTGAACCAGAAAACAAAAATAAATTTAACATTAAGTGTAGCAACTTTGAAAGCGAAGAAATACAATTCGATAATAATAAATTTGATATTGTTTTTAGTAAATCTGTAATTGAACATCTAAAAAATCCAAATAATATTATCAAAGAGGCATTAAGAGTTCTCAAGCCCGGAGGTAAAATTATTTTATTGACACCTAGCTGGCTACACACTTATTGGGGCCCATTTTACATTGACCATACGCATGTATCTCCGTTTACAGTATCGTCTTTAAAAAACATATTACTGTTAAATAATTTTAAAGTTAATTCTGTCGATGTGTTTTATCAGTTTCCATATGTCTGGAAATTTTCTTTCTTAAAATATGTATGCAAATTTATCGCTCTTTTACCGATACCTTATTTTCCCGTCCATCATACTGAAAAAAAATATAACGACATCTTGAATATTGTAATAAGATTTTCTAATGAACCAATGTTATTAGCAGATGCCACAAAAAAAAATTAAAATAATTTTCTTTGGATTAGGTAGTGCGGGGCAGAGACACTTAAAAAATATAATAAATCTCAAATTGAATTGTGAAATTTATTATTATAAAAATACTAAAACTAACTTTTTAATTACTAACAAACTTAAAAAAAAAAATGGTGATTTGTTAAAAAAATATAAAATTACTTTGTTGAAAAAAATTTATGATATTAAAAAAATTAATCCTGACATAGCATTTATTTGCAATCCAAGTTCTGAACACACAAAGTATGCGTTAATATGTGCTAATCTGGGCTGCGATTTATTTATAGAAAAACCTATATCAAATAATTTTAAAAACTTAAAAAAATTAATAAAAATTGTACAAAAAAAAAAATTAGTTATGAGCGTAGGATATCAGTTTTTGTTACATCCATTACTTACAAAATTGAAAAGTATTATTAGATTTAATAAATATGGAAATTTATATAGCGGATTTGCTGTAATGAATGAAAGTATAAAAGAGTATAGAAAATACGGAACACATAAAGATTTACTAATAACTCAAAAAAAAAGAGGAGGAGGAGTTATGTTAGAGCAATCGCATGATTTAAATTATTTAATATGGTTAATGGATGCGTCGCCGGAACTCAAGCAGTGTTTTAGATATAGCACTAAAAGTCTTGGTTTTGAAAAAGGACTTGAAGATTCCGCAGAACTTTCTCTTATTTTCAAAAAAAAAAAATTAAGAAGTGAAATATTTTTGTCGCTTTCAAGCAAAGAAGATAAAAAACAAAAAAATGTATCTCTGTTTTTTAAAAAAGCAAAGATTAATCTAGATTTTATCAAAAATACCCTTGAAATTGAATCTAATAATAAAAAAACTATTATCAAATCTAATATTTCAAGAAATGATCTTTTTATTTCTGAAATAAAACTATTTTTTAAAAAAGTAAAAAAAAGATTAATAAATGATATTTCTATTGAATATGCGATGCAAACTTTGGACATTATTTTAAGCGCAAAAAAATACAAATTAACAAAAATTTAAATTTAACATGTATAAAAAAAAATTAATTTATGGAATAATAACCGCAAGAGAGGGGTCAAAAAGCATTCCAAATAAAAACATAAAACTATTAAAAGGGAAACCTTTAGTCTCCTATCCAATACAAACTAGTTTGAAATCAATTTTTATTGATAAAACATTTATTAGCACCGATGGTAAAAAAATAGCTAAAATAGCAAAAAAATATAAATGCCAAGTTCCATTTTTACGTCCCAAAAGATACTCGGGTGACAAATCAACAGATTACGAGGTATTCAGACACATTAGTAATTGGTTTAAAAAAAAAAATATTTTGCCAGATTATTTTGTTCATCTAAGGCCCACTTTGCCAATTAGAAAAGTTAAACTGATAGATTTAGCTATTAAAAAAATCATAGATAATAAAAACTATGACTCATTAAGATCGCTATCTATTGCCAAAGAAACGCCATTTAAGATGTGGTTAAAATATAAAAAAACAATAAACCCTGTGATCAGTTCTGAAAAATTTAAAGAATCACACTCAGTTCCTAGGCAAATGCTGCCTATTACCTATTGGCAGAATGGGTATGTTGATATTTTCAAAACATCAATAATAATAAAAAAAAAGTCAATGGTTGGAAGTAAAGTTATGCCTTTTATCATAAGAGAAGATATTGCAGATGTTGACTATATCGAAGATTTTAAGAGTTTAAAAAAAAATTACAATAAATTAAAAAAATCAAAAAAAAAGAAAATAAGACATCCAAATTAATAAATTAATTATGAAAAATAATTTTGACTTAAGAAATAAATTAATTCTCCTAACGGGTTCAAGTGGTTTGTTAGCAAAAAATTTTATTTTAGAAATATTGAATTTTAATGGAAAAATAATTCTTTTAGACAAAAAAAAACCAAAAATGAAAAAAAATAAAAATTTAATTTTTTTTAAATGTGACCTCTCATCTGAGTTAGAAGTTAAAAGAACCTTTAACTACATAGAGAAAAAAATTGGCATACCTGATATTTTAATAAATAATGCAGCTCTTAATCCACAAACCAATGAGATGAAAAAAAATGATTTTTCTTTAGAAAATTTTGAAAAAAGTTACTGGGACAAAGATATAAAAAATAGTTTAACAACTGCTTTTTTATGTACAAAATATTTTGGTAAATTTAATTCTACAAAAAAAAGAGTAATCTTAAATATATCATCAGATCTCGGAGTAATTGCACCAAATCAAAGTATTTATAAAAACAAAAAAAAAGAAAATTTTAAACCTGTATCTTATTCAGTTGTAAAGCATGGAATTATTGGTTTAACAAAATATACCTCAACTTTTTGGATTAAAAAAAATATTAGGTGCAATGCCGTGGCATTTGGTGGAGTTTACAATAAACAAAAAAAAGCTTTTATTCAGAAAATATCTAAACTAATCCCAATGGGTAGAATGGCTGATGAAAATGAGTATAACTCTACAATTATATATTTGATTTCTGACGCATCTTCATACATGAATGGCGCAGTAGTTGTAGTTGATGGAGGAAGAACAGCATGGTAATTTTATGATTATGGACAGTTTAATAAAAGCTAAATTAAATAAAGTTAAAAATAATTTTACTATTGAGAATTTATTTTATCAAAAAGTTCACCAATCTAGAATTTACAAAATACTAAATCAATTTGATATTTTAAAAAAATCTTCATTAGTAAAAGGTATGATTGTAGAAGCAGGTGTACTTAATGGTAATTCGCTTTTAAGATTAGGAATCTTCAGAGATTATTTGTGTATGCAAAATAAAAAACTTATTGGTTTCGATGCATTTGGCGCTTTTCCCGATAGTTACAAAAAAACAAAAAAAAAAATTCTAAAAAAAGAATTAAATTTTTCTACTATTCACGATAAAAACACCGGTAATGGTAAAACAAAAAAATTTATTTCAAATTTATTGAAGAGTAAAAATATTAAAAATTTTTCACTTGTTGAAGGTGATGTTTTATCGACAATTGATACTTTTATAAAAAAAGAAAAAAGACTAAAAATCTCATTTCTACACTTAGATATGGACGTTTATCTTCCAACACTGGTAACTTTAGAAAAATTTTATAATTTTTTAAGTAAAAATGCTGTAGTAGTTATAGATGACTATAATACTCATCCAGGAGCTACTCAAGCAACAAAGGAATTTATTTTAAAAAAAAAATTAAAAATTAAAGTAATAAAAAATGTCAGATCTTCTTACTATTTTATTAAAAAATAAAAATAATTAAAAATTATATGAATAAAATTTTTTATATTGCTGAAATTGGAATTAATCACAATGGTGATATTAATATAGCTAAAAAATTAATCAAAGAAGCTAAAGTAGCAGGTTTTGATGCTGTTAAATTTCAAAAAAGAGATATAAATATAGTATACACCCAAGATCAACTTAAGAGCCTAAGAGAAAGTCCTTGGGGCAAGACCTTCAGAGAACAAAAAGAAGGTTTGGAATTTAACAAAAAAAATTATCAAGATATTAATCAATTTTGTAAGGAAATAGAAATAGAGTGGTTTGCATCAGCCTGGGATCTAAACAGCTTACTTTTTTTAGATGAGTTTAACCTTAGCTATAATAAAATTGCGTCTGCAATGATTAGTGATGAAGATTTTTTAATAGATGTTGCTAAAAGAAAAAAACATACTTTTATTTCAACAGGCATGTCGAGTGGAAAAGAAATTGAGAAAGCGGTAAATATATTTGAAAAATATTCTTGCCCATTTGAATTAATGCATTGCGTTTCAACCTACCCAATGAAAACTGAAGACGCCAACTTAGAAACTATTAATTTTCTTCTAAATAAATTTAATTGTAAAGTAGGCTACAGTGGCCACGAAAGCGGTCTAGCGGTTTCTTTTGCTGCTGCTGGATATAACATTTCTTCATTAGAGAGACACGTTACTTTAGATAGATCAATGTATGGTACAGACCAGTCAGCTTCTATAGAGCCTAGGGGCCAAAGAGAATTAATATCTGTTATAAATAAAATTTTAATTGCAAAAGGTGAGAATAAATATGGCAATGTAACAGATGAAGAAAAACAAATAATGAAAAAACTTAGGGCTCATTTACCATTAAAAAAATAAACATGTTTAGAAAAACGTTAGAAGAGAATATAAAAATAAAAAGAAAACTTATAAAGCTTGAAAATAAAATTAATATAATCATAAATTTAATAACAAATTGTTTACAAAAAAAAGGGAAAGTTTTAATTTGTGGAAATGGTGGCTCAGCAGCTGACGCTCAGCACTTAGCAGCAGAATTTCTTATAAGATTAAGACCTAAGGTAAATAGAGCTCCATATCCTGTGATGAGCTTGGCAATGGATACTTCTACACTGACTGCCTGTGGGAACGACATAGGGTTTAATAAAATTTTTGCTCGAAACCTCGAGGCATTTGGAAAAACAAATGATTTATTATTAGTAATTTCTACATCAGGAAAGTCAAAAAATATTATAAATGTTCTTAAAACTGCAAAAAAAAATAAAATCACATCAATAGGTTTTCTAGGGTCAGGAGGAGGAGAGGCAAAAAAATTAAGCAATTATAGCTTAGTGGTACCTAGCTCAATTACAGCCCGAATCCAGGAATGTCATATTTTTTTAGGACATTTTATTTTTGAACAAGTAGAAAATAATCTTATTAATTAAATTAAATAAAAATCCTGAAAAATGAGTTTTTCAAAGTTTATTCACATTTTTAAAATACTAATTTTTTCTAAAAAAATATTTTTTTTTCCAAAAAAAAGTAAAGTTTTAATATTAGACAACACTGGTGCAGAAAAAATTAAAAAAGTTTTTCTTAATAAAATTAATTATGAAACAATTTATACACGAGGAGAGTATATAAACTTACCGATACTATTCTTGTCTTTAATTAATATTATTTCTTATGGAAAAGACTCATATGTAATAACTTATATAAAATTTGTTAGACCTAAAATTGTTTTAACTTTTATAGATACTTCTCTTCATTTTTGCAGATTCATGAATAAGATTGATAACTGTAAGTTTATAATTATTCAGAATGGAAGAAGACAAGGATATGAAATCCTACCGTTTTTAAGTAAAAAAATTAAATATAAGTTAAAAGTAGATTATTATTTTGTATTCAACAATAGTTATGCAAAATATATAAAAAAACACCTCAAAGCTAACTACATTGTAGGAGGCTCAATATTGAACAACACCTTTAAAAAAAATAACAATTTGAAACCTGTAAAAAAAATTCAATATGTGTCAGATTTTCATAGCTCGAAGAATCTGTCAAAAGATTTTTATAATGCGTGGGAAGTAGAACCCACAAAATTTATATTTAAAGTATTAGATAAACAATGCAAAGAAAAAAAATTAAAATTAGAAATCTTGGGAAGAACAAAAAATTATTTAGAAGAAATAAAATTTTATAAAAAATTTAATATACCTTTTAAATTTATTAAAAATAGAGGAAGAAATTATTCAGCCCTGTCGAATGAATCTATAGTTATAGGTATGAGCACTACTCTACTTGCTGAATCATTTTCTAGAGCTTTTCGAACTGCCTTTTTTGACATTAGAAATTCTTTCTACCCTTTGAATAAGTTAAAGCCAGGATTTGCCTATCCCTATAAAACTAAAGATTTTGGTAATTTTTGGTCAAATAAATCTCAGGAAAAAAAATTACACGAAAGTATAAATTTTTTATATACCGTCTCACAATCAGAGTGGTTCAATATCACAAATAAATGGTCAAAAGTTTTAATGGTTCATGATTACAATAATTCAATATACAAAAAAATTTTTAAAAAGGAAGGATTGTACAATTAATCCAAATGATAAAAAATTTAGGAATTTTATTTAATAATATTGCAAAAGTTAATGAAAAAAAAATATCTATTCAGTTTTCTTATAATGAAAAGTATTCTTATGGTGAATTAGATCTATTATCTGAACAATTTATTTCTTTTTTTAAAAATTTAAATTTAAGTACAAACAATAGAATTATTATTGAGTCGCACAAAAATATATACGCTTATGCAATGATAGTAGCTTCATTAAAAATGGGGATCTCATACACATTTGTAGACATGAATGAAGCTTTAAATAGAACTAAAAAAATAATCCAAAAAGTAAAACCTGCTAAAGTATTTTCCTTTGATGAAAAAATAAAATTAAATAATATTGTTTTTTTATCTAAAAATATTATTAATAAAATTATAAAAAAAAAAATAAAAAAAAAATATAATATAAAAAACAGCTCACACTTAGCCTATATTATGTTTACATCAGGATCTACTGGCACACCCAAAGGTGTAAAAATAAGTCATTTTAATTTATTTTTTTTGATTAAATGGGCAAAAAAAACTTTTAATATTAGCACCAAAGATGTGATGACAAATATAAACCCCTTACATTTTGATAATTCAATTTTTGATTTTTATTGTTCTTTATTTAATAGTGCAGCATTAACACCCATCCAAAAACATGAAATATTTGATTTCAAAAAACTAATAGAAAAAATGAATCTTTTGAAATGCAGCATTTGGTTTAGTGTTCCATCTGTTTTAAATATCGTTTTAAATATAAATAAATCAAATATATTTAAAAGAAGTGAAATCAAAACTTTTATTTTTGGAGGAGAACCGTTTCCAACTAATTCAATAAGAAAAATTTATAAATTTTTAAAAAAAACAAAAATATTTAATGTATCTGGACCGACAGAATGCACATGCATGTGCTCTGCTCATTTAGTTGAGAAAAAAGAAATTTTCAAAGGACAGAATATATCAGTAGGTAAAATAAACAATTATTTTAAATATAAGATAAACGCTCAAAATAAAAATATTGGCGAACTATTTTTGGAAGGACCTGCTGTGTCCGAGGGTTATATTAGTGATAACTTAAAGACAAAAAATAAATTTTATAAACATAAAAAATATTATGGATATAAAACTGGAGATTTAGTTAGTGAAGAAAAAAATAAATTAATAAAAATTATTGGAAGGTCTGACAATCAAATAAAAATTTTGGGTCACAGAATAGAACTAGAAGAAATAGAAAATAACATTAATGAAATTTTTAAAATAAGTCAGTCACTTATACTTTTAAAAACAAAAAAAATTTTTCCATTTAAAAAACTAATTTTAATTACAGATAACAAAAAAATTAAGCACGAAGATGTACTAAATAAATTACCAAATTATTTGCCAAGATACATGATACCTGAAGAGATTAGATTAATTAAAAATTTTAAACTCAATATTAATGGAAAAATAGATAGACAATTTTATGATAAAAACTTTTAATAAAAATTTTAATAATTTTATAACAAAAAAATTATTAAATTATGAGTATGTTTATTTAACTACAGATTTCAGAGGTTTTATTAAAAAATACAACATAAAAAACCCCAACCAGCTTTGTGAGGCAGTAATCTTACTTCTGCTAAAACATAAAAAAACTATAATTATCCCTACATATTCTTACACATCTAAAGGAAATTTTTTTGTTAACAAAACGCCCTCTAATTTGGGCTACCTAAGTAAGTGGGCAATTAATCAAAAAAAATATTTTAGAACAACTCATCCAATCTTTTCCTTTTGTATAATAGGAAGCAAAGTTAGTATTTTCAAAGATACAGGAAAGTCAGCTTTTGGTAAAAAATCAGTTTGGGAGAAATTATTGAAAAATAAATCATCTTTGTTGCATGTGGGCAGACCGTTTAGTTTGGGAAACACAATTACACATTTTGTAGAGCAAAAAGTAGGTGCTAAATACAGATTTTTTAAATATTTTAGAACAAAAGTTTATAACAAAAAAAAATATTTAGGTGATAATTTTTCTGCTTTCGTGTCAAAAATAAAACATAAAAAAAAGTTATTTCAAACTAATACAAAAAAAATATCTAAATTTATTATGAAACAACCTTTTTACCAAAATACTGGAAATGATGAAAATTTAACTAATTTTACTCATATAGACTATAAAAAAGCATTTAATTTTATGTGTACTCAATTTAAAAAAAATAAAGAAATATTTATTAATTATATATAATATGAAGGCAAAAATTTTCTTAAATAATTATTTAATTTCAAAAGTAGGAAAAAAAAGATTTAAACTAGTTATGAATGAGGATCTTATAGCCCAAGGTATAATAGACTCATTGGATATTGTAACCTTATGTATGTTGATTAAAAAAAAATTTAAGATTGATATAAAATTTAATGATGATGAGAGTGTAAACTTATTTAGATCATATAATAAAATATTAAGTAAAATTCATGAAAAAAAATAATAAACTTATACAAAAACTCTACGAAGATTCTCTCAAAATTAGATTTTTTGAAAATAATTTATTAGATTTATTTTCTAAAGGATTAATCAAAGGAACTACACACACTTCTATAGGACAAGAAAACAATGCCGTCGGTGTATGTGCCGCACTAAAGAATAAAGATATTGTTTTAAGCAATCATAGATGTCACGGTCATTTTTTATCACACACCAAAAAATATGAAGGTTTGTTAAATGAGATATTAGGAAAAAAAACAGGTGTTTGTGGAGGTATCGGCGGAAGCCAGCATTTATTTTATAAAAAAATTTTTTATTCAAATGGTATTTTAGGGGGAAATCTACCAATGTCGGTTGGATTAGCAAAAGCAAAGAAAATAAAAAAAGATAAAAATATTATCTGTGTTTTTATTGGAGACGGTGTTTTAGGAGAGGGTGTTTTCTATGAGTGTTTAAATATTATATCAATTTATAATTTACCTATATTAATTGTTATTGAAGACAATGAAATAGCCCAAACAACAAATACAAAAAAAACCATTTCTGGCTCAATTTATCAAAAATGTAAAAGTTTTAATATAAATACATCTAAACTTGATTATCCAGATGTAAATGAAATATTTCAAAAAACAAAAAGTATTATTAAAACTGTAAGAAAAGAAAAACCGCATGTATTGATTTTGAAGTCAACTAGGTTGGGTCCACACAGTAAAGGTGATGACACTAGATCAAAAAAATATATGAAAAGATTGTTAGAAATTGATCCATTAAAAAAACTAGAAAAAAAATATTTAGATAAAAAACAAATAGAGGTGTCCAATTTAAAATCAAAAAAATTTATTGAAAATATTTTTAAAAAAAATTTAAATGCTAATCCTAATGAGAGTCATCATTTAACAAATAATAATATTATTTTTAAAAAAAATAATTTTGATTATTTGAGCACTTTTAAAGGAAAAAGATTTGGAGAACTAATTAATCATTATTTATTAAATTTAACGAAATATGACAAAAAAGTTATAATATACGGAGAAGATGTGGTCGATCCTTATGGAGGGGCTTTCAAAATAACAAAAAATATAGAGATTAACTTTCCAAAGCAGATTTTTTCAACTCCAATAAGTGAAGCTAGTATAGTAGGTATGGCAGCAGGTTTTGCTATAGAGGGATACAAACCAATTGTAGAAATCATGTTTGGTGATTTTTTAGGTCTAGCATTTGATCAAATCTTGAATAATTTATCTAAATTCCATTACATGTATAATAAAGAAATCAATCTTCCATTAGTCATAAGAACACCAATGGGTGCCGGCAGAGGTTATGGTCCCACACACTCACAGAGTATTGAAAAACATTTTTTTGGTATAATTGGATTAAATATTTTTGCGTTAAATCCTTTTTTTCCAATACATGAAATATACGATTATGCATTTGCAAGTAAAAACCCTTCATTGATCATTGAAAACAAACTTCAGTATAATTTTATAATTTCCGATATTGAAAACACATATATAAAAAATTTTAAGAATATTACTTCAAGTGAAAATTTTTTGTCAAGCTTCTCTCTTTCAAATTTTGAGAACGATGAGTTAACCATCTTATGTTATGGCGGAACTTCGGAGCTAGCAATTAAATCTGCCTATGATTTATTTATTGAACATGAATTAAACATAAGAGTAGTAATTTTTTCAAAGTTAAGCGATATAGACGAAAATATTGTTAAAAATATTATTGCTAAAAATGGGCCTATTATTACTTTAGAAGAATCGAATAAAAATTTTGGTTTTGGATCTGAAATAGCGGCCATCTTAAATGAAGATAATGAATTAAAAAAAAGAAAATTTCTTAGGATTTCCTCACAAAATAAAATTATTCCATCTTCAGTTAATCAAGAAAAAGACATGTTAATCTCAACTGATAAAATTAAAGCTAATATTTTAAAAACTCTAAATGAATAAAATTATTATACCACAATCCAATCCTAATGATGAATTCGTTTTCATAACTGAATGGAAGTTTGAAAACAACGACTATGTTAAGAAAGGTGATCACGTGCTATCCATTGAGACGTCAAAAGTAATTGAAGAAATTTATTCAGAATGTGAAGGATATTTAGAAAAATTATTTCAAATTAATACTAAAGTGAAAATTGGCACGTCAGTAGCTTTTTTAAATAATAAAAAAAAAGATTTAAAAGAAATAGAAAAAGATAAAAAAAATAATACAACATTTACAAAAAAAGCAGAATTGATGATTAAAAAACATCACATAAACATAGATGAATTTAAAGCTAAACAGATTGTAAAAGAAAGTGATGTTTTAAAATATATAGAAAATAAATCTTTAATCAAAATTACGAATAAACTTGATCAGCTTTTAATACTTGAAAAGGATAAACAACCTTATCATGCTGCGTTATTTTTAGAAAATCAAGGTGTATTAGACTTATCGTTAATGGGTTCTAAAGTTACAAAACTGGAGGAATATAATTTTGCAGAATGTAAATGTAATTTTTATAGTTTAAATATTCCAGAGAGGGAAAAAACTATTCATTTTCTTCACGAACCAAGTTTGCTAACTGAAAAAATAATAAAAAAAGAGAGGTCTTCAAGAGGGTGGTTTAAGAAGTCAGAAAGTGCTGATTATATTTTAAATTTCAGAAATAAAAGATCTAAAAACTCTAATGACATGAATTGTATAGAGTGGCTTGTTTATGGCTTAGAACTTGGTGGGTTAGATATACCGGAAAATGTTTTAACAGCTTCTTTACTAAAAGATTGGGCATCTAAAAAACAAAAAAAAATAGAAAAAAATAATAATTTAGTTTACTTAATGAAATACTATTAAACTATAATTAATCTTTTATGAACGCTCAAATACCGGTAGTAATTCTTTGTGGTGGTTTAGGAACTAGATTATCAGAAGAAACTCAAACAAAGCCTAAGCCTATGGTAGAAATTGGAGGGAAACCAATCATATACCATCTAATAAAGTATTTTGAATTTTATGGCTTTAATAATTTTTTAATTGCAGCAGGATATAAAAAAGAAATTATTGATGCTTATTTTAAAAAAGAAAAATTCAACTCAACTATAACAGTAGTAGACACAGGAAACAATTCAATGACTGGCGGAAGAGTTTTACGAATAGAAAAATATATAAAAAATAATGATTTTTTTATATTAACTTATGGCGACGGTCTTAGTAATATTAATTTAAAAGATTTAATTACTTTTCATTTAGAAAAAAAAAAAATTGCAACTATTACCGCTGTTCATCCTCCAGCAAGGTTTGGTGAATTAGAAATAAACGAACAATCAGAAGTTAAAAATTTTATCGAAAAACCCCAGGTGAAAGCTGGCTGGATAAACGGAGGTTTTTTTGTTTTGAGTAATAAAATTTTTAAATATATCGACAATGATGCAACCATATTTGAGAAAGAGCCAATAGAAAAACTTGTAAAAGAAAAAGAAATTTCTGCTTTTAAACACGAAGGTTTTTGGAAATGCATGGACACATTAAGAGACAAAATATCTTTAAATGAAATTTGGAATGAAGGAGATGCTCCCTGGAAAAAATAAAATCCTTTTACAAAAATAAAAAAGTTCTGGTTACAGGTATAACAGGGTTTAAGGGTGCTTGGTTATCAAGCTGGCTTTTAAAGTTGGGCTCTAAAGTTACTGGAATTGGCTATAGTACAAAAAAAAAAGAAAGTTTATTTTATCAACTTGATCTCCATAAAAAAATAAATCTAAGTTTGTTTGATATAAGAGAATTTAAAAAATTAGATAATGTAATTAAAAAAACCAATCCAAGCATCATCTTTCATTTTGCAGCACAAACATTAATTTATGAATCATATAAAAAACCAATGCTTACATTTGACATTAACTACAGAGGAACTCTAAACTTAATGGAATGCGTAAGATTATCTGGTTCTGTAAAATCAGTTGTGATTACTACTTCTGATAAGTGCTATGAAAGCAACTCTTCATCAAGAGGCTTTAAAGAAACAGACATTCTGGGAGGCATTGATCCATATAGTGCTTCGAAATCATCTACAGAGATTATGGTTAGAGCCTACCGAGAGAGCTTTTTCAAGAATGGTGGCAATGTTGGGGTGTCTACAGGTAGATCAGGTAATGTTATTGGAGGAGGAGACTGGTCACAAAAAAGATTAATACCAGATTGCATTAAATCTTTAAAATTAAATAAAACAATTTTAATTAGAAACCCAAAATTTAATAGACCATGGCAACACGTTCTTGAGCCTTTAAAAGGTTATCTAATGCTAGCGCGTAAGCAGTATTTAAAACCATTAGAATATTCGGGGGCTTGGAATTTTGGAACAAGACCTAATACACTAACAGACGTAAAAACCTTAGTCGCTTATATAATTGATTTTTGGGGATCTGGTAAAATGAAAATTAAAAAAAATAATTTTTATGAACAACAAAATTTACAATTAAATATAAAAAAAGCAGAAAAATATCTAAAATGGCACCCTACATATAATATTAAAAATAGCGTTAAAATGACAGTAGATTGGTACTTTAGAGTACTACAAAACAGAGAAGATCCAAAAAAAGTAACCTCAGATCAAATTGACCAATATACTAATGACAATTAAAAAAGTTAGAATTTTTAAAAATAAGATTATAAAAAATAAAAAAGGAAACTTAATAAAATTTGTTTCAACAAAAAATCTTTTTTTTAAAAAATTTGGTGAAATTTATTTTAATGAAATTAATTTTAAAAAACAAAAAGGATGGAACAAACATCTAAAAAACAATTGCTTAATTCAGTGTGTGTATGGAAAAGTAAAATTTCACCTGATAGACAAACTAAGTAAAGAAAAAAAATATATTTTAAAATGTGGCTCTGGTTCTATTTTGAGAATTCCACCAAATGTTTGGTTCTCTTTTAGATCGTTGGAAAAAAAATCAATAATTGCAAATATGATTGAGAGTCCTCACAGAGACTTAGAGGTTATAAAATCAAATAAAATTAAAAATTATTTAATAGGTTGATTTTTACCAAATAATGAATAATCCTTTTTTTTCTGTAATAATTCCTACATACAATCAAGCAAGTTTTTTAGAAGCTTCTCTGCGTGCAGTTTTTCAACAAACTTTTAAAAATTATGAGATAATAGTTATAGACAACCATTCTAGTGATAACACAACCTCTTTAGTAAAAAGATACAAGAAAAAAATTATATATAAAAAAATTAATAATAATGGAATTATAGCAAAATCTAGAAATTTAGGAATAAAATTAGCAAAAGGAAAATGGATAGCTTTTTTGGATTCAGATGATTACTGGTCTAAAGACAAACTAAAAATCACCCACCAGTTAGCAAAAAAATATTTGCCTAAAGTAATTTGTCACAGTGAGTGGATTTCTTACCCCAAAAATAAAAAAAATAAGATTTGGACGTATGGACCTTACAAAAAAAATTTTTATCGGCTATTACTAAAACACGGAAACAGACTAAGCACCTCTGCAACAATAGTAGAAAAAAATTTTTTACGCAAAAATAAAATTTTATTTGATGAACAAAAAAAATTTATAACATCCGAAGACTATAATTTTTTTATGGACTTAGCGCATAAAGGAGCTAATTTTTATTTTACAATCAAACCTTTGGGTTATCATTTTTTTCATAAAAAAAATGCCTCATCAAATTTATCTAAGCACCTAAAGTCCTTGGAAACTGTGATTAAGCATCATGTTTTTAATGTCCAAGAGTTTACAAAAAATAAAAAATTATTATGGCGAGAGATTAAAGAATCTTTGAATTTAAGAAATAGTATTTTTAACTTTAAAAATGTTAGCAGGATCCAACAATCTAAAGAGATTATGTCTTTTTTAATTAATAAGCCACTTTTTACACTCAATTATATAAATAGTTTATTGTTTAAAAAAATAAAAGAATCTTTAATTTACTTGTTTTATAAATTAAAGTTTTTTACTTTTACTAGTTAGTATGAGTCAAACTTGGGACCTTAGCTCAATAGTAGAGCACTGCATTGACATTGCAGGGGTAGATGGAGCGTAACCATCAGGTCCCACCAACTCTATTTGTGTCGTACTGGATATAGCTTAATGCTTTTAAATCTAATAATTGTCTAAATCCTAGTAAACTGAATTCATGTTCACCACCAGAGATTGGAATTGCATTCATATTGTTAAGTTCTGCATAACCATGAATGTCATCGGCTATGACAGGTTCTTCTAGCCATCTTGGATTAAATTTCATTAATTTTGGTATCATTCTTTTGGCGTAATCCAAATTCCATCCCATGTAGCAATCCATCATAAGATCCGTATCTTCACCTATAACTTCCCGCAAAGCTTCTACTAACTGAATATTTTTTTTCATTCCCTCGGCTCCATCTAGAGAACACTCTAAATCCAAATATTAAACAAATTAAAAACTCTCAGAAAGAAATTTCTGGGGTTTTTTGTATTATATTCTAAAATATTAATTAAGGTTTATTACTCCAATAGAGGCAGTATTTTCTAAAAATAAATATAATTTATTTTTTTTAAGTTTTATATCTCTTACTCTTTCATAAACTTCAATTTTATTAATATTAACAATTTTATTTTGTTCGTTTAATTCAAAAAAATAAAGAGCTTTGGTTTTTGCTGAACCTATGACATATTTTTTTTCTCCTACTTTCACAACACTCATAATTCCAATGGATGGAACAAATGATTTTAAAGGTTCAATAAAACCATGTTCACTATGAGATTTATAGAGAGGATATTTTTCATAATCTTTTATATTTTTTTTAGCTTTTTTTCC
>Ga0115003_10000933_pt1 | contig 26241 bp, 24 predicted proteins | sample ArcticOcean_MG_C_7_FD_88736 | JGI IMG/M metagenome (GOLD analysis project Ga0115003, IMG submission 88736) | Marine microbial communities from western Arctic Ocean - ArcticOcean_MG_CB11_88 | ecosystem: Environmental > Aquatic > Marine > Oceanic | place: Arctic Ocean: Canada Basin | collected... | reverse complement strand
GCGGCTGCCGAGAATTCGCCCCTGGCGAATATAGAGCATATGTACACAGGCCTGACCGTTACTGATGGCGCCAGCCACTACATCAATGGTGCCCTTGCCCTTCTCTATAACCTGCTGGGTTTGGATCTGTCGCAGTGCGGCAATCTGATCGCGGGTATCGGCGGCCTTCTCAAAGGCCAGAGCCTCGGCGGCTTTGACCATATCCACCTCTAACTGCTTGAGGATTTTGTCGCCCTTGCCATCCAGATAGAGACGCGTGACATTAACATCGGCGGCATAGTCTTCGGGGCTGACAAACTCCACGCAGGGAGCAGTACAGCGTTTAATTTGATATTGCAGGCAGGGGCGCGAACGATTGCTGAAGAAGCTGTCTTCGCACTGGCGCACCTTAAAGGTCTTTTGCAGGAAACTCATGGTTTCGCGAACGGCATAGACACTGGGAAAGGGTCCAAAGTAAGTGCCCTTAGCTTTTTTGGCACCGCGGTGAAAGGCCAGACGCGGCCATTTATCTTTGTCGGTGAGCAGAATATAGGGATAGCTTTTGTCGTCGCGCATCAAAATATTAAACGGCGGACGGCGCTGCTTGATCAGATTGTGCTCGAGGATCAGGGCTTCGGTTTCAGTCTCAGTAACAGTCACATCAATCTGTTCGATGCGTTTGACCAGTGCTGCCGTTTTTGGGCTTAGGCCGGTCTTGCGGAAATAGCTGCTAACCCGATTTTTCAGATTTTTGGCTTTACCCACATAGAGTATCTCCCCCTCGGTATTGAACATCTGATAGATGCCCGGCCGCTGGGTCAATGATTTTAGAAATGTTGGGGGGTCAAATGCCATGGCGCGATTGTAGCGGGTTTTACCCAATAATGGAGCTATAAGCGTTTATAAAGGGCGCTTATAAAAAGCACTTACGAAAAGCGCTTATTACCGGCTTTACAGTACTGTATTGCTCCGCTCTCAACCGTATAATCCCGATCTAGCACGGTGCTGACAAAGTGCCATTGATTGGTCATCGCCTCTGGCGTCAATGTCATCTCTGACCAGCCGCGGCGGGCGGTGTCCACGGCAAACAGTTCTGCACTGACATCCTGTATTGCCTTGCCCAGTTCAGCGGGGTCTGTGGGCAGATAGGTTTCCAAGCCAGGGCTGCTGACTCCAGGAGTGCCAACTTCAACTCCCACAGCCTGACCATGGCTATCGGCGAGATTAAACGACCAGGCATTGTGAGTATCACCTGCCAGCACCACGGGATTAGTGCCGTGCTCGACAAAGCTGCTGAACACGCGATCGCGACAAGCCGCATAGCCATCCCAGGCGTCGAGATTAAACGGCAGTTGATCCGGTGCCAGCACCTGCATCATCTCCATTATTTTACGGATATAAGGCTCGGCCTGATCAATCTTGAGTTGCTCGTCGGTTAACACTGGGAGCTGTAGTTTGCCCATTAAGACCTGCTGGCCAATAACTTGCCAGACAGCACCGCGCTGCTTGCTGGCCTGTAATTCTGTATCCAGCCACTGCTCTTGATCGGCACCCAGTATGGTTCTGTCGGGCTCAACCAGGGCTTGCTGTTTAAAGCTCTGACTGTCAGGCAGGTAATACCAACCCTGAGGCAATGTCTCGGTACTAAGATCTTTAATAGTGGCATAGTCATTCACCGGGGTTGGTGTTCCCGAGGTGAAATTAAAGGGCATGGTGATACGCACAAACTGCTCTACAGATAGGCTGGCAGAAGCTTCCTCACTGATCAAACTACCCTCCCCTGAGGCTGACAGTTGGAATAGGACTGAGTGCAGGGGCAGATCACTGGCGTAATCCAAGGGCCGGTCGCGACCATGAAGGCGTGTATCCAACATCATTAAATCTGCCAGATTACCCAGTTTAAAACTGCGGTAAATAGCGCCCTGATCGCCTTGGGAACCGGTGCGAATGGGCATCCATTCATGGTAGGCCTGACGGGCGCTACGCATGCGCGCCTGAAAGTCACCCTCATCGGCACTGTGGTTTTCGGCACCGTCCTTCCAGGAATCATTGGCCAGCTCGTGATCGTCCCAGACACAGACAAAGGGATGGCGGGCATGAACCAGCTGTAAATCTTCGTCGGTGCGGTAGAGGCCGTAACGCATACGATAGTCTTCGAGACTGAGAATTTCATTGGTCGGCTCAACCTTGCGCCCGAGCTTGTCGGTGGCAACCTCATTGGAATAGACCCCTTCGGCGTATTCATAGATATAGTCACCCAGGTGCAGTACTAGATCTATATCGGTCTCAGCCATATGGCGGTAGACATTAAAATAGCCCTGGGGATAGTTGGAGCAGGAGGTGATGCCGAGGCGGATCTGGTCTATATCGCCAACCGGCAAGGTGCGGGTTATGCCGATGGGGCTGGCCATCTGGTTATCGGCCAAAAATCGATAGTAATAGGAGCTGTTAGGATCTAGTCCTGGGGCATCAACTTTAACGGTGTAGTCCCGTTCAGAGTTGGTTGATGTCATGCCAGCACTAACTATCTGTTTAAATTCGCGATCTTTGGCCACCTGCCACTGGCAGCTAATAGCAATGTGTTCACCGCTGCCGGGAATCAGGCGCGTCCACAGAATCACTCGATCCGATAAGGGGTCGCCGCTGGCAACACCGTGGGTAAAATGGGATCTGGCTGCTGCCTGTACTTCAAAACCGCGTAGCGCTAAGAGACCAAGACTGGCACTCATGCCTTTAAGTAATTGACGGCGGTTTAACGCAGCCCGATTAGACGGGTTCTGATTCATAGGGCTTGCTCTTCTTATATACGAGAGTTTATGGCCCTAGACTAACCTATTCCTACTCTCTCCGTACGGCAAAATTCTAATTAAAAACAGCTTATTAAACTCTCGATTTGCGCCACCGTATTACAGCTATGAGGCGACAGCCGAATGCCCTTGGCTCGGGTGTCAAAGTGTATCTGAGACGCATTTAAACGACTGACAACCTGCTGTTGATCTTGCCCAAAATTGAGAATTAAAGTGCCGCTCCGCTCTGGCTCTAAATGCGGTGAGATCAATGCCGAAGTCGCTATCGCCTGAATAATCATCTCGCTGAGAGCGATATTATTTGCTCGAATTTTATCCACGCCCGTAGCATTTATTTGGCTGAGACTATTGGCCGCAACAGCATAGGGATAGACCGAGGGCGTGCCGCCCCAAAACCGCAGGGCATCCGGGGCATAGCGAAAATGATGGATATCAAACTCAAAGGGATTTTCATGGGAGAACCAACCGACATTATCCGGCTGACACTGCTCAATAATCTCAGAATCAACCCAGAGAAACGCGGCGCCGGGGCCACCGCCAATCCATTTAACTGAGGAGCCAACAACAAAGTCTGCCTGCCACTGTTGCAGGTCAATGGGGATAATGCCCGCTGACTGGGCCACATCCACCAGAGATAAGATACCTTTCTGGCGCGCCAGTTCGGTGATCTGTTGCACCGGCAGCTGACGACCATTATTGGACTGCACATGGGTCACCAGCACCATGCCCACCTCGGCGCTCATCTGCTGATCCCACTGGGCCAGATCTGAGGTGTCCGTATCTGCCGGAATAAACTTTAGCTGATAGCCCAGACTGGCGGTTTTTTGCAATGCAAAAGCGATAGAAGGAAAGTCTTCTTCGCTCAATAAAATAACCGACCGCTCTCGGCGAGTTGGCAGAGAGTAAATAATCTTCGATACCGCACTGGAGAGACTGGTCTGGGGACAGATATTGGCCATCTCCGTATTCATCAGCACAGCCAACTGTTGCCGAAAGGCGGTAATTTCAGCTAGCCAGTGATTCCATATATCGCCATTACCACTCTGCCATGGCTGCCAAAAGGCGCTGCTCGCCGCTTGCTCTGCGCCGACCAATGGCAGTCCCACGGAATGGCTGAGCAAATAGATTCCCTGATGGGCAATAAACTGGCTCATAACAACAGGCCTTTAAGATGTTTTATATCCAGATGGCGGGTTCTAAACTCGCCTCCCACATCCGTGGCACAGCGCATATCGCAGAGTTTGCGCAGGCTTTTTAATAATACTGGCAGCGGTGGTCCGCTGGCGGTGATGCCTTTAGTCTCAGTCAGCGCCCCATCATCTGCGGGCCGCTCAATAAACTTATTCACCAACTGCTCATGGTGTTGCAGTGCGGTTTGGCCATGGGCATGGCAAACCTGTAAAAATAGCTCGAGGTTTTTTTGCACCCAAGGCTGGTCCCTGTCAGCATCTGCTGTGGCTAAAAAGCTATCCAGCAAGCTTGTGCGACGCATACAGTCGCGCAGGACCAACTGATCGTCTGGACGCATAAACAGAAATTTATCCACCAACAGCTGAGAATAATAGGGGTCATCGGCACGGCATAAACCGAGCAATAGATCGATCACATTGATCCCGGAAAAATCCCCGGCATTGGCGCCGCGGTATTCGTGCAATCCCACCCGATGAGGTCGGTAATAGGGTCTAACGCAGTAAAAGAAGCGATCCACATCGAGCTTTTCGAATAACTCTTGGTTATAGGCGTAAACTTCTTCCAGAGACTGTTTGGCGCTGAGTAAGAGGTCGTAGGTCACCGGATGGGAAACCCCTAGCGGCAGTATCTGGCGCAATGCTTCTGAGGCGCGGATAAAGGCAAAGACACTGCGGGTGTTGTAATCGAGAAATAGCTTCTCATCATCCAGGTCGGTAAAGGTTTTGTAGACGCCACTAACAGCTCGGTTATGAGTTTCTAAATGACTGGAGGCAAAGCGTGGGATCACGCCCAGAGAGGCGCCTAACTGCATGGCCAATGCCGAAGCTTCCTGCAGTGGTGAGCGGGTTTCTCTAGAGGGTTCGGTGATTTCATGGCGGCGGCAGGCGGCCATATAAAAACCCACGTTACCTAGTAGGTCAAAGCCACTATCAAAGCCTTCATCGGTATTGCCCTCATGGAGCAGGTCGCTGATTAGGGCGGTGCCCTCTGCCACCAAACGCTGCTTTAAGACCTCACCCAAAGCAGGGTCCGGCAGTCGATTGGGTTGGCTAAAATGGAGTTGTTCAAGAGCCGTATTGATCTCTCTGAAGTCCTTGCGGATCCAAGCATCAAGGGCTTTGGCTTTCTCGGTCATCTGCTGTTCTACCTGGTTTTTTAGTAGTTCCTATGTGCATAGATGGTAACAAAAGCCCTGCAACGCTTTCGGCCAAATAACCTCCCTATAAAGGCTTTATATGTATAATAAGACTCTTTTTTAACTTTTATTGAGTTGATTATGCCCTTAAATCATCATAAGACAGATAACATCAACCTCGACAACACCGATATCAAGATTCTCAATGCCCTGCAGGCCAATGCACGGATCAGCAATGCCGAGCTCTCCGCCCTGGTCAATCTCTCGCAAACTCCCTGCCTGCGACGACTGCGCAAACTGGAGCAGAGTGGCCTGATTGAGCAGTACACCGCTCGACTGAATCACAGCATGCTGGGCATTGGCGTCTCGGCTTTTGTATTTATCAAATTGAATAAAAACACCTCCAGCAATGCGGCATCATTTGAAGCGGCGATCGGGGAATTCAGTGAGGTGTTGGAGTGCTGTGTGCTGGCCGGTGTGCATGATTATGCACTGCGTATAGTGACGAAAAACTTGCAGACATTTGAATCCTTTTTAAAGGACAAGCTGGCCACTGTTGAGCAGGTGGAAGATATAGAATCGACGATTATTCTCAATCAAACCATGGCTCATCGCTCGCCAAATTTGGGCAGTACTTAGCGCCTTAATCCCTTGGCCAAAATGTCTTAACAATTAAGTACTGGCAGCATATTTATCCAACATAGCCGCGACTTCATTTAAGCGCTTGCGCGTTGCTGGGCTAAATTTTCCCGTTGAAATAAATCCGTGAGTGCAATCCGGCAAATGAAGGTGTGATACAGCTACCTGTGCCTGCTGTAACTTGTCGACAAAGGCCAGCCCCTCATCTCTCAAGACATCGTATTCCGCAGTCACAATCAATGTATCTGGCGTTGAACTCATATCCTCACAGCGGATTGGGCTAGTCTTGGCCGCCAGCGCTTCCAGCTCTTTGGGCAGGTAGGCGTCGCGAAAAAACGTCATGGTTTCCTCGGTTAAGATCAACCCCTTACCGAAACGCCGAATGGAATCAGATTCACCACTCAAGTCGACCCAGGGATAGAGCAAAAACTGAAAGGCTGGCAGTGCCTTTAGATCGCCATCCAACAGGTCACCAAAAGTCTGCATGGATAATACCGCCGTCAAATTGCCCCCGGCACTATCACCACCCATACCGATTTTGGTCTGCTCAATACCCAGTTCAGCGGCATGATCTATCACCCAGTTCCAGGCATCCAAACCATCCTGTAGTGGCCCCGGAAAGGGGCTCTCAGGTGCTAGTCGATAATCTACCGAAATGAGATTTATATTGGCCTGACCCGCTAACAGGCTACAGAAACCATGATGGCTTTTAAAACCACCAATCACATAGCCGCCGCCATGAAAGTAGACCATGGTCAGCTTTGGCTCTGCTTTGCTGGGCCGATAAATTCTAATATCTAGCTCGCGCTCACCGACATTAATTGAGCGCTCTTCTGTAGTGACATCAGCTCGAGAACCGCTGCCAAATAACTGATCAAAGCCGTCATAGATAAAGCGAAAAGACCCCAGCGGTGAGCGGCTCAGCCCTGGGCCCAGATTGCTAAGTTTGCTGAGAATTCTCTGACCGGTAATAAGCTTCATTGCGACACCTTGTGTAACTGTTGATGCACTTGATCACCCGATGAAGGTTTCTTATGCTTTTATACAGAGCTCTTATTAAGATCCGGCTCCTAGGTTAGGTTCGGTTAATAGGTGTAACCTAAAGCAACGCTGCCGTTCTAGCAATCAGTATCAAGTCGGGGCGTTATATTTTTAACCGCAGGGTACGCAGAACATGCTGCTGCAAGTTGGTTGGAATACCCAGCTCAACCGCCACCGCTTTCCACTGCGTAAATGCCTCCACTGTACGTTGAATAATCTGTTTTTCACGGCCCTGAGGCAGGCCAGCATATTGCGCAAGATGTTTTAAATCGCTGCGTTCAAAACCGTTGGTTTTGCCATTGATACTGAGTTGATGATTGCGGGTAAATTCACTGCCCTCGGCATGGCAGAGATCATAGGCGGGAGACAGATCCCAGTTGCCGCTGCGGTCCATCATGAAGGCAAAGTTTTTAACATGGTCATCTTGGTTGCAGCCAACAATATTGAACACCACACGACGGAACTGTTCTTCAAAGGCGCGCTTGGGAAGGTTCAAGCGTTTCATAACCATAAACAGCTGTTCGTAGGAGTGATAGCCGCTTTCATAATAATCGTAGTGAGCCAATGCTCCTAAGGTCTGCATAAATTGCTTGCCGCCATCGGCATCGCGATCAAAGCGTCGGGTCATAAAATGATTGCGGCCATTCTCTGAGAAGATGCGACTCTGCATCATATGGATGCCGCACTCTTTCGCCATCAGATGATAGCTATATTCCAGAAGACCATAGCCTGAAGGGTCGGCGACACCCCAATCACCGCTAAATTTTACGCCGTCAAATTTGATCAACCAGTGCTCGAAGCCTGCGGGTAAATGTAACTGTCCAAAACGTACCTGCTTGGTCTCTGGGTTAAAGGCGATAACCGCCTTAGCCAGTGCACCACCGGCCGAGGTGCCGACCTTTAATATATCCAACAAGGCCTCTTTGCCATGGGCTTCGGCAAAGCCCGCTTGAGTAAACCTAACATTCAGTGCCTCTTTACTGGCAAAGGCCATTGAAGCAAGCTCAGTCAAATCTTCGATTGCCAATAACTTGCCTTCACTTTTATCTGGCCCTGCGGAGGGTTCAAACTCCAGGGCACCCATTCCCCGACTACCGGTATAACAGAGACGATCCACTGCGTTAAAGTCGGCTGGCTTACGCCCAGTTTGCGCCAGCCATACATCGATCAGCCGCTGACCATATTTGTCCGGCAAGCTGTCGGCAATCAGCCCTGGCATGCCGTAAAATGAACGTGGATGCAGATCGGGAAACTGATAGATACGCCTGCTCTGCACCGGCATCATCAATGGCGCTGGCTCAATGCCAAAGCCTTCAAAATCTGGAGCATACTCAAACCGTGCGAAGCGCTCGCCGCTGCCCATGGCAATGTAGCCAATAGTGGTGCCCCAGAGTTTTACTGTCGCGGTAGTCATTCCCTCTCATCACCCCAGCGAATACCCGGTTCAACCACCCGCGAATTTTTGCTTTGTTTAGTCTTTTTACTTAACGTCGACGTTGAGAACACCTCCGCCATGGGGGAATCAAAGGTTTCCGGCAACAGGGCATCCACCGCCGCGCTCATGCGCAGTGCACTTAGCAGCTTGAGCCATGAGGCCATTTGGCCATCCTGACCGGATTCGATGCGGCGCAGGGTTGCGACTCCAATACCGGCCTCTTCAGCCAAGCGAGTTTGCGAGAAGCCCTGCTGCTTGCGCAGTCGCGCCAGCCTGCGGCCCATCTCGGCGAGGGTGGCCCCCTCAGGGGTTAAATAATCGATTTTCATACTATCAACCATGATCTTTGCTGCCGTTAAATCACTGATTAGCTATTACATCTGAGTACCAAGGTAATGTTAATCTAGTGCCACAAAGTGACTATAGCAACAAAAACAGCTTTTACAAAAAATATAATATCAATTATGATCAAATAATCATTAAAAATTGTATTTTAATATCATAAATGATTGCAAAAAATTCGTTTTTAGCACAAGACTAGGCCGCCAACACTCCAGAATAGCCCTCTTTCAGCAGTAAAATCTGCAATCAAACCACTGCCCCTATTATTGCCTCCAAATGTTTTGTCATATAACATGTCAACAGTATCAAAGCCGCAATAGGGATACACCTATAACTCAGAGCTAATCCCACGAACAGAAGGTGACGACATGTCAAAAATAATCAAAATAGCCAGCGCAGTGATTGGCCTTGTAGCAGTCATTGCTAGCGCCTTGCCAACCATTTTACATAAAGCCGGTATGCACCCAGAGTACTCTGGGCCAACCACCGACCTACCGGGCAAGCGCGCACTGATCATTACCACCAGTCATGCTGTACTCAACGCCCCGGGTGAGACCACAGGTGATGCCACCGGCGTATTCGCCTCCGAGATGACCCATCCTTACTACAGCTTTTCCGATGGCGGTATGGCGGTTGATATAGCCAGTATTCAGGGCGGAGAAATCCCCATAGATCCACAGTCATTTTTACGCCCGGTACGCAGTCCCGAAGATGATCGCTATCTTGCAGACACTGTTTTTCAGGCCCAGGTGAAAAACTCGATCAAAATCGATGACGTCGACATCGGCCAATATGATATTGTTTTTCTCTCCGGCGGCTGGGGCGCGGCCTACGACATGGGTCAGTCAGAGGTACTTGGTGAAAAAATCAGCCAGGCTTATTACAGTGACCGCGCGCCGGTTATTGGCGGCGTTTGTCATGGTGTACTGGGCTTAATCCAGGCCCAAGATCAAACTGGAAATCTGCTCATTACAGGGCGCAAAATGACCGGTGTTACCGACCGGCAACTTGAGCAACTCGATATTGCCATGACCCCTCTACACCCAGAAACTGAATTGCGTAAAGCCGGGGTAATTTATGAAAGCAGCACCGCGCTAATCGATATATTCGCCACCCACGTCACTGTTGACGATGAGCAGCGCTTTGTAACCGGTCAAAATCAAAACTCTGGACTGGAAACCTCCCATACCATGATGTCCATTCTCGGCAATAGATAGCGGGGTCGGCGCAGCAGATGGGGATGAGCCTGCAAGACCAGTGCAAGATAAGCGCTAGACGATTAGATTTTTTCGGCCAAAAAGCTCAGCACCAGCCGATTGATAATACTGATTGAGCGTTTCTTACTGACGCCCTGAATAACCTGTAGACGATGCCAAAATTCAAAGGACAACAGACCATCGACGCCGTCATGTATTTCGTCTGGCAAGTCATTTAATTCCGGAATCCATTCCAGCAACCTTTTACTTAAGTCCCTCTGTACCCGAGAGTAATTTTCACGTAAAAAAACCGAGTTACGCATCATCGATTTAGCTACCAAAAAAACATTGCGCTGGCTGCTGTAGGCCGCGGTAAAAGTTTTCACTGCACTCAGCACTCGATCATCTAAGGGACCGGTTCGGTCGCCTTTTTGGTATTCTTTAGCATAGTGCTCGTAGGTCAGCCTATGCAGCTCCCGGTACAATAGGTCCATCTCAGGGAAATGCCGAAACAGCGTACGAATGGTTACCCCCGCAGCATCAGCAACCACCTGGGCCGTGGGGCTCGTTCCCTCGACCTCCATAAACTGATAAGCCGCATTAATAATTGCCTCACGACTTCGTTGAGTGCGCAAGATGCGACCATCTTCGACGGACGTCACAAGAGATTTAATCGGTTTTTTCATATTCTATTTTAGCCGCTCTGGAACAACAATTTGCTGCCAAGTGTAACACGCGCTTACTGCGTCTCGGCCAGCAAAAGCACAGTGAAAACCGCTTCATTAGCCCGCGCTGCTGCTAGCCAAACCCAATCAACCTGCGATTGATATATTTCAGCTCTCTAGCATTTATAGCCACCCCACTTATGGCGCATCTTGAACAGACATCGGAGACCAAAAGTGTGTAAAATTAGCGCCCTCAAACAATAGCTAGACTGTCCATGATTAACCTTAAGCCATGATTGACCGTAAATTCTGTGTAGCCCCCATGTTGGACTGGACTGACCGCCACTGTCGCTATTTTTTGCGCCTGATCAGCCAGCACGCGATGCTCTATACCGAGATGCTCACCACCGGTGCGATCATCCACGGCGACAGCGACTACCATCTACAAATGGATGCTTTCGAACATCCTGTGGCACTGCAATTGGGTGGCAGCAATCCCAAAGATCTGGCCCTGGCCTGTAAAATGGCCGCGCAGTATGACTACGCTGAGATCAATCTAAACTGTGGCTGCCCTAGCGACCGTGTGCAAAATGGCATGTTTGGCGCGGTGATGATGAAAGACGCGGAAATCACTGCTAACTGTATCGCCGCAATGGCCGAGGCGGTGGATTTACCGATAACGGTCAAGCACCGTATCGGCGTCGATGACTATGATTCCTATGATTTTTTGCGCGACTTTGTCGGCCGAGTTGCCGAGAGTGGCTGCGAGGTGTTTTTGGTCCATGCCCGCAAGGCTTGGCTGAAGGGATTGAGTCCGAAACAGAATCGGGAGATCCCTGAACTGAACTATGATCGTGTCTATCACTTGAAAAAAGATTTCCCCCATTTAGAGATTATTATCAATGGTGGTGTCACCACTCTCGAGCAGTCTAGTGAGCACCTAAAGCATCTTGATGGGGTCATGGTTGGGCGTGAGGCCTATACCAATCCATACTTGCTGGCTAGCGTAGATCAAGACATCTATGGCGCTACCCACGCGATAAAAACCCGGCGACAAATCGCTGAAGAGTTTCTACAATACGTAGATAATGAGCTCAGTAAAGGCACTAAATTAAACGCCATGACCCGGCATATATTGGGTCTATTTCACGGTATGCCGGGCGCCCGTCAATACCGACGCCATATTAGCGAGAACGCCCATAAGCCCTCAGCGACAATTGAGGTTTTAAGCAGCGCACTACAAAAGACATCTGGAGCAGAAGACTAATGAGTAACACTAAAAGCAAGCTGGCCCAACTTAAAGAGATGACCACGGTGGTTGCCGACACTGGCGATTTTGATGCCATTGCTCAGTACTCTCCTGAAGATGCCACAACCAACCCGTCGCTGCTGCTAAAAGCCGCACAGATGCCCGCCTACCGAGGTCTAGTTGACTCCATTGTTGCCACCACCATGAATGGCCGACAGTCGAGTAATGAGCAGCTAGCCGATTGTATGGACAGACTGGCCGTGGGTTTTGGTGAAAAGATTCTCGAACAGATTCCCGGCCGTGTTTCCACTGAAGTGGATGCGCGCCTGTCCTTTGATACGGATGCCTCTATAAGCAAAGCCCGCCACCTGATTAATCTCTATGAGCAGGCCGGAATTGGTCGCGAGCGTGTGCTGATCAAGATGGCTTCCACATGGGAAGGTATTCGTGCTGCGGAAACTCTGGAAAAAGAAGGTATCAATTGTAATCTGACACTGCTGTTTAACTTTACCCAGGCAGTGGCTGCGGCAGATGCTGGCGCCTTTTTAATCTCGCCTTTTGTCGGCCGTATTCTCGACTGGTACAAGCAGTCTACCGGTCTCACTGAATATGAACCCGCAGATGACCCCGGTGTTCAGTCGGTGACGCGTATCTATAATTACTACAAGCAGACTGGCTATAACACGGTTGTTATGGGCGCGAGCTTCAGAAATACCGATGAAATTACCGAGCTGGCCGGTTGTGACCGCCTGACTATTAGTCCGCAGCTGCTGCAAGCCTTAGGCGATGACTACGGCACGCTGGAGCGCAGATTAGATCCGGCTGACACTGGTTCGAAGATTCACTACAAGCTTGGCGGCGAAAGCGGCTTTCGCTTTGAGCTGAATCAGGATGCTATGGCTACCGAGAAGCTGGCTGAGGGTATCCGTGGATTTGTTGCCGATCAGATTAAACTTGAAACCTGGTTAAAAGACTTAAACTAATGATTAATAAAATTAAGGCATTTTTTGCCAAGAATGTGGTGGATGCTGAGGATAACTCCGTCAGCGCCGAAAAGCTGGCAACAGCGGCGCTGCTGATTGAGGTAATGGTGATCGACGGCAATCTGGCAGAAGATGAGCTACAGTCGATTAGCGCGACACTTGCCCAGATGCTAGAGCTGAGTTCTGATCAGGTCGATGAGCTGGTATTGCTGTCTCGCGATGAGGTCTCTGAGGCGACATCCTTGTATCAGTTTACCAAGGAGATCAATGCCCACTTCAGTCATGAGAAAAAACTCAACTTAATGACTGCCATGTGGTCTGTGGCCTTTGCCGATGGCCATTTGGATAAGCACGAGGAAGGGATTATTCGCCGGGTGGCCGATCTATTGCATCTGCGTCACAGCGAGTTTATTCAGTGTAAATTATTGGCCAGAGATAGCTAAAAAGAGATAGCTAAAAAGAGACACTTAAGACAAGCTCTGGGAGCTCCTACTGATCTGATTCCAGAGCACGGATAAGGTCGGTAAATTCCGAGCTGTTTTTCGGATTGAGCTGAACCAGCAACTTGTGCGCTTCCAAAACCTGCTTGCGGATTTCATCCACCTCTGGATTCACCGAGGTGATGCTCTGTAGCTTGGCGGTAATATTCGGCACTTCCTGATAGATATCAAACAGTTCGTCAAAGCCCATGCAATCGAGAGTCCTCAAAATACTGGGGTTTTGACAAAAAACCTGCACATCAATGGCATATTCTTTGCGGCAGTGCAGGCCGAGCTTGGCCATCAGTCCCAGGGTCGTGCTGTCGAGGCCATCGGCTTCGAGTAGATCGACCACCACCTTCTTGACATCACTGCTGCCAAATATACGGTCTATGTAACGATTGAGCGAGCCGCACAGAGTAACTCGCACATCGCCAATAAACTTGATCAGATAATTGCCCTGCTCATCGGCAACGAAAATTTTTCCAGTGCTCACCCTACATTCCTCGGGTCAATAGTAGAACGGATATGTCGTCTTGCGGATCTTCAATATCATCGATAAATACTGCATCTTTGAGTTTATCAATACTCCCAGCGCTGGCCGTAAGATAGCTCAATAAGGTCTGCTCTTTGTCGGCAATTTCTTTATCTGCCAACAGATCAAAAACACCATCGGATAACAACACTAAGGCGAAGGACTCCGGCAGACTAATCTCTTCAACCGCCCACTTTGCATGTTCAAAGATTCCCGCTGGCTTGCCCTTTCCCGGAAGGAAGCGCGCCTGGCCATCGCTGATTAGGATCGGCGCTGGTTGTTGAGCACCCATAACATAGCGCAACTGCCGGGTCTCGGTATCCAATGATCCCGCAACAATCGTCAGGTGCTTGCCTAAACCGGTGGCCAACAGCTGACTGTTGATCGACTCAACAAGCCCCTCGGGAGCCTGAGCCAGTGCTGCATAGTCTTGCTGGACCTGGTGCTTGCGAATCACTCGACCGATCATAAAGCGCAGAAGAACGGTGACAAATGCAGAGGAGGCACCATGCCCTGAGACATCGGCAAAATAGAACAGCAGGTAGCGACCGAGGACAAAGTTGTAACCGACAAAGTCACCGCTCAAATAGAGTGAGGGCGTTATGGAATGAGATATTTCGTAGTCGCCGAACTTGAGCGGGCTCTCCGGCATCAGACTTTTCTGTACTTCAAGACCGGCAAGCTGATCCTGTTTTAACAGTTGCAGGCTATCCTGCAAATTCTGATTGGTCTGTTCCAGCTCGCTGCGATAGAGTCTTTTTTGCTCACGGGATTGTGCAAGATTACTGACCCGGTGAAGAATGGAGTCGAGCTCTGCGTCGTTACTTTGAGGAAAAGCTACATCGGCGACACCGAGACGGAAGTATTCGGCAACGCTGTGATTCTGCTCTGAGCTCAGTACTAGGATGACCAAAAACTCAGCCGCCAGCGCCTCTAGAAAATCCCGCTGAGCCTCAGTTTCAATGGCAGCATAGCTCGAACTAATCAATACCGGTTGCAGCAGTGGGTCATCACACTGTGCACGCATAATCTCGACACTCTGCACAGCTGTCGATACAGCAACAAGACGCTGAAGACTTTGACTTGAGCCCTGAACACTGGACTCTTTTTCCCCTAGAAAAAAGATCAGGTCTAACGGTGTTTTCATTGCTAATACGGCTTTCGCAGGTGGTAGTTTAAGGCTCATAGTTAAAATCTAAGAGTAAGCCAACTGTCTATTAGTATTCGTCGAAATCGCCAAAATCGTCTTCTATTACGCCATCATTGACCAGATACCGAGTGCGTTGCAAATAAACATCTCTCACAAACAGATAGCGATCTCCCGTGGCAATCTGATCGACGCTTAACAGCTCAACTCTAGTGGTTAGAAGATCCAACCCTCTGGCAGAGTTTCGCAATCTAACATCGTCACTGTAAGACAGTGGATTGGTAAAGCTATCAATGTATTTGCTCGGCGCATCGCGCAAGGTGGAGGGACCAATTAAGGGCAGCATTAGGTAGGGTCCTTCCCCTACTCCCCAGACCGCCAAGGTCTGGCCAAAATCTTCACCGTCGCTCTTGCTGATGCCAGCGCGTTCGGCAACATCAAATAAGCCGCCCACACCAATGGTTGAGTTAATCAAAAAACGACCACCATCGTGACCCGCCTGTTTGAATTTGCCCTGCAACAGATCATTGACCACATTGGAAATCTCATCGAGATTGCTAAAGATGTTAGCAATGCCACGCTCCAATGGATTGGGCATAACGTTTGTGTAGACAACGGCGACGGGCCTCAAGGCATAGTGATCAAGAGTATCATTGAAATTAAACATGCTGCGGTTGAAGCCTTCAAAGGTATCCTGCTCTTCTGCCTGAAGCGAAGACGCAAAAAATGCCAGCGAAAATATGCTTGCCGCCAGTAATTTTATGGCCAACTTTGAGGGGCTTGAGAAAGAGAAAATCGTCATGAGGTGCTCGTAAAGTATCCGTTTGCAAATAGCGCTATCTTACTGCCCAAATTGCTTGCCGTACACTGCCGAATCACTCTCAACAATAAAAATCAGTAGAATCCGCAGATTATATCTTTGCTGCGCAATTGTGAAAGAAGACTGGCTCCAAATTCAAGTATGGCATCAGGATTGGAATACTCAAGTTCAGCGGTCAATTGAAGCAATGCAGCCCTGCCAGTAAGCTTATCTTTAACCAAAATCTCCAGCAGTCGCTGAGTAGTCCGATTGATTTCCATAAAGCCCACCTGCATCTGACGATCGCGGTAGATAATGATATGGGTGGCATCCGCCGACTCTTCCGTGGGCTGAAAATCAGGTCCAATTAGATGGACTGGATAGTTATAGCTCATCGCCCAGGCCAGTGGCGAGACTACAGGTCGATCCTCAAGTAGGTCGCCATCAATGGTGACCTCTGGAAACTCTAAAACGGACACATCCAGTGCCAGTTCCACCCACTCGTAATGGGCTAGCTGCAACATAAATAGCGGATCTTGCGGCTGAGGTATGCGTTCGCTCTGGAGGTAGTGCAAGAACTCGCTACCTATGTCTAAAAAGTAGGGGCTGTGACTCTGGTGGCGGTGGACGAAGTCTCGGACCATGGCGGTCCACCGCTCGGGATCGGTGATCGATTTAAGAATCGGGAAACCATTGGCAATAAAGGATTCGATATTATTGAAAAACAGGCTTCTATAGATTTCTAAACGGCGCTCTTCGATGCCTTCAGGGGCCGGATTGGATTCTGGGTTTCGGATATGCGCGGCAAGCTCAAACTGAGCCCGTTGAAAGGCTGGCTGGGAGGCAACTTGAAGCTCTCTTCTCATACCTTTTCCAACTGGCCCGCAGCAGGCACTGTATTTTGATCGCCCTGCTGTTGCTTATCATACTTGCGTTGATACGCCCTTATCTGGTCGACTTCCACAACAAGCTCATCGACTGGGGGAATATTGAAATCTCTCTCCAGCAACGTTGGGAACACACCAAACTCGGCATAGGCAGCATCCAATAGATGCCACACGGGGTCGATCACATCTGCGCCGTGGGTGTCCACACGTAGATCTTCGGCCTCTTCGTAGTGACCGGCAATATGACCGTAGGCGATACGCGCCCCTGGCAGTGCCTTTAAAAACTCATAGGGGTCGTAGCTGTGGTTAATGCTGTTGACGAATATATTATTCACATCGAGCAGCAGATTGCAGTCGGCCTTGGCTAAGACTGCATTAAGGAATTCAATCTCGGACATTTCCTGTTGCGGCGCAGCTTAATAGGAAACGTTTTCCATGGCGATACGCTCGCCGAGAAAATCCTGAATCTGGATAATTCGCTGGGCTACATAGTCCACGGCTTCTTCGGTAAACGGAATTGGCATCAGATCGTAGAGATGACCGCTGTCGCTGCAATAACTCAGGTGCTCGCTGTAACAGCGTATCGAGTGCTCCGACATAAAGCTTTTAATCGAGCGCAGCAGATCCCAGTCGAGGCCTGAAGGGGAACCGATTGAGAGCGAGAGTCCATGGATGACAAAGGGAAATTTTTCGGTGTAACGACGCAGAGCTGCGCCATAGCGACCACCGACATTAATCCAGTTTTCTGGAGCCACCTCCATAAACTGTACCTGTTCAAGAGACACTGAGGAGAGAGGCTCGCAAAGCGAGCGCCGCAACCCAAGGCCTGCCCCCTGAACAGGGTACTGATGCGTCATCAGTTAAACGATCCTAGCGATAGGATTGTTCGAGCAGACCAATAACGCGGGGGACAAGAGCATTAAGCGGCTCCGCCACATTTGCCTTCACTGTCGGCTTTATCGCCACCGCAACTACCTTCACTGTCGGCTTTTTCACCACCACATTTGCCTTCACCGCACTTGCCTTCAGTTTCGGCTTTTGCCTTGCCTTCTCCGCACTTACCTTCACCACATTTGCCTTCAGAATGGGCCTTGGCCTTGCCTTCTCCGCACTTGCCTTCGCCACATTTGCCTTCGGCATGGCCTTCAGCAAGATTGTAACCAGAGCGCAGTTGGTCGGCCTGGAAAGGGTTTTCCGCAGCAAACGCAGTTGAGGATAATGCAACAGCTGAGAGAGCAGTGGCTGCGACAAAAGCTGAGCCAATAGCAGTGACAAGTGGATTGGTTCTGTGTTTATTCATTCGACTTTCTCCTTATGATGGCAGTGTTGCCATATCGTTTTTCCTTGGCACCCAATCCAAGACTGAATTGAGATGCTATTCTGACCTAACAGTAGCAAAGAAGTTTCACTACTGAGAAACTATTTAATGGGCGGCCTCTAGCCTGCCTGCACTCTAAAGCGCCGCAACTGCTCATCAATTTCGTTCCAGCGCTTGTTTAAACGCTTCAGAGATACTGGCACCCGAGTCTTTAATTGCTGGGCAAAAAGCGACACTCTGTACTCTTCGACCAGCCAACAGTAATCGAGCAAAGCCGCTTCCAAGTCGCTTGAGAGCGGCTGGTCTTCAACCAGGGCTTGCCGGCAGGGGGTCAACAAATCACTGATCTCAGCTATATGCTCACGGTCTTTACCCTGCTGTGTGGTGAGCTTGTCGACACGCACCTGAATCGCTTTAATATAGCGTGGATACTGGCCAATAATGCCGTCGGTGACGGTGGTTAAAGTCTCTGTGGCAAACAGCCAGTCGAGCTGATTGCGAATATCCTCGGCAGCATAAATGGCCGGCAAGCCCAAACTGCGCAGTTGTTTTTGTAGACCATGCAATCCCGGCAACAGTGACTCAATGGCCGCAGTATAGTCCTGAGCAAGACCGACCACCTGGCCAATGCCCTGCTCATAGGCCTGATCAAACTGTTGTTGATCTCTGACAATTTGCTGACCTGAAACAGCTTGAGCGCCAAATACAGCTTGAGCGCCAAAAATAGCCTGTTGAAAACTAGCGCTAATCAGTGCGTCGATCAAATACTGACGGGACCCAACATTTGCTGCTTTGAGGGCAAGGTCTTTGGCCCGCAACAGGTTCTTCTCTAAATATTTGACCTGCTCGCGACCCCGCAGCAGTGCCAGGCGCAGCTGCCCTTGGCGACTTATCTTTTCTGCCTGTAAGGGGTTGTCCATCACTTCGAGGGCCACCGAGTCGCCACAGTCACGCAGCGCTGGCCAGGCTTTAATACTTATCTTGCCGTGCTGCAGTGCCACTTCTTCTGGCAGTTCGTCAAAGTCCCATTCAGTAATGCCCTGGCGCGACGAACTCTGATCCGCAGCTTTCTCCAAGCCCTGACTAATCTGCTGTTTAAAGTCCAGCTGTAATTGTTCAAGACTGCGGGCCATGGCGATGGTGGCACCATGCTCATCCTCGAGCACAAAATTCATCTGGTACCAGTTATCCAGACTCTCCTGACGCCACTGGTCCGGATCAATAATCACACCACTAACAGTGCGTAGATGCTCGGCCAGTACCTCGGTGAGAGGTCGGTCCTGTGGTTTGGCTTTGCGCAGAAACACATCCACATGATCAGGCACCGGCACAAAGTGTCGCCTTGTCTGTTTCGGTAAACTCTTCACTAGGGCGATACATTTGTCCCGCAGCATCCCCGGCACCAGCCATTCGAAAAAGTACCTCGGCAGCTGATGCAATAGTGCCAGTGGCAGTACTGCACTGACACCGTCTTCACTATGGCCGGGCTGAAAGTGGTAGCGCAGCTGGAAGGGAATGCCATCACAGCTGATGCTTTCCGGGAACTGCGCCTGCTCATCCTGAGACAGCCCGCGCAGCAACAGGTACTCTTTTTCCAGCATCAACAGCTTGGGGTTTTTGGCCTCGGCTTGCTTGCGCCATTTTTCAAAAGCCGCGAGATTGTAGATACCTTCGGGAACCAGCTGATCATAGAAGTCGAATATCGCCTGCTGTTCTACTAGTAAGTCGCGGCGGCGAAAGCGATCTTCCAGAGCCTGTAGCTCTTCCACAAGCTTGTGGTTGTGAGCGTAAAACTCGCCCTTGCCACGATAGCCCTCTTCCACCAAGGCCTGTTGGACAAAGACTTTGCGCGCTTCCTGGGGCGCGATCTGGCCATAGACGCGATTTTTGTTTTCGACAATACTCAGGCCAAACAATGTCTGGCGCTCTTTGGCCATCACCTGGCCAGATTTTTTATTGTAGAAGGGCTCGCTGTAACTCTTTTTTACCAGATGGGCAGCCAGCGGCTCGAGCCAGTCGGAGTCAATTTTGGCCACGGTTAAAGCGAACTGCTTGGTGGTCTCCATCAGCGATCCAGCCATCAGCCACTTGGGTGGCTTTTTACTTAAACCGGAGCCGGGAAAGATAAAGAACTTGCGATTGCGGGTGCCGAGGTATTCCCACTTATCCTGAAGAATACCCACCTGCCCCAGCAGTCCAGAGAGAATTGAACGATGGATGGCATCCTGCTCCGCTGCCTCACTATTGGACGTCAGCTTAAGTCCGCGGCAGGCAGTGTGCACCTGATGATGGAGGTCACGCCATTCGCGCATGCGCAGATAGGAGACGTGATTGCTCTTGCAGTAGCGGCTGTATTGATTGCCCGAGAGCTGCTGACGCTGCTCTTCAAAGTGGCGCCACAAATTTAGCAGCGAGACAAAGTCGGAGTTGGGTTCCTGCCATTTTTTATGGCTCTGATCCGCGGCCTGCTGTTTATCGGCGGGACGCTCACGGGGATCCTGAATACTTAAGCCGGTGGTGATAATCATCACTTCGGCGAGACAACCATTGTTGGCGCTCTCTAAAAGCATCCGTGCAAACCGCGGATCCAGGGGAATATTGACTAAACGTTTGCCGAGACTGCTCAATTTTCCGTCTTCGGTCACTGCCTGCAACTCTTCCAACAGCTTGAAGCCATCGCTGATCATGCGGTGATCTGGGGGATCGACAAAGGGGAAGTTGCGGATATCGCCTATTCTTAGATGCAGCATCTGCAATATCACTGCAGCGAGATTGGTGCGTATTATTTCTGGGTCGGTAAAGGCGGGTCGGCCCTGAAAGTCTTCTTCGGAATAGAGTCGATAACAGACGCCATCGGCAACCCGACCACAGCGTCCCGCGCGCTGATTGGCACTGGCCTGTGATATCGCCTCGATAGGCAGGCGCTGCACCTTGGTACGGAAGCTATAACGTGAGACTCGCGCCCTGCCAGTGTCGATTACATAGCGGATTCCCGGCACGGTGAGCGAGGTTTCCGCGACATTGGTACTGAGTACAATACGCCGCCCACGGTGGGGTGAAAAGATTCTGCTCTGTTCCGCTAGGCTGAGCCGAGCATAGAGAGGCACCACTTCTGTATGGGGCAGTTGCGCCCGTTTAATCGCCAGATTCACTTCGCGGATTTCACGTTCGCCGCTAAGGAAAATCAGTACATCGCCAGCCTTTTGATTGCTGTGAATATCTTGCAGACAGTCGACAATCATCTGATCGCGATCAGTCTCCACTGTATCCGGGTGGTTGTAGATAACCTCTACCGGAAAACTTCGCCCTGAGACTTCAACCACCGGTGCGTCGTTAAAATGTTTAGAAAACTTGGCGACATCAATGGTCGCCGAGGTGATGATGATTTTGAGATCGGGACGTTGGGGCAATAGATTTTTCAGATAGCCGAGCAAAAAATCAATATTCAGACTGCGCTCGTGGGCTTCGTCAATAATCAATGTGTCATAAGCACTAAGAAAACGATCTCGCTGAATCTCTGCCAGCAATATGCCGTCGGTCATCAACTTGATCAGGCTGTTGGGGGAACTCTGATCGGAGAAGCGCACCTGATAGCCTACCGCTTCACCCATCTTGACCTTGAGCTCTTCGGCGATGCGGGTGGCGACGGTCCGTGCAGCGATTCGTCGCGGCTGGGTATGGCCAATAAGGCCTCTGACTCCGCGCCCGGCTTGCAGGCAAATTTTTGGTATCTGGGTGGTTTTGCCGGACCCGGTTTCACCGGCGACCACGATCACCTGGTGCTTGCTGAGCAGCTCGGCAATTTCATCGGCTCTAGCGCTGACCGGCAGTTCGGGGTAGGTGAAGTTGGGAATTGTCTGACGGCGGCTGTCGGTCAATGCTTGGGTTTTTAACAGCCCTGTATGCCACTGTTGCCAACCGCTTCTGATATCGCGACCGCGCTTAAACTGCTGAGCGAGTTCCCTCAGCTGGCGGCTAAGTCTAAAGCTATCTCGAGTACTGGCGGTTTGGTCGACCAACAGCTGGAGGCGCTGAAAGTCTTGCTGACCGCTGGGTAGATCAGGTGCTGGCTGGTTTATCATGAATAGGTATCAGTCGCCGCCATTCATCCAGACACAGTTGCCGCTGCTTTTATGAATCGCATCGAGTTTCTGTTGGTGGAGTTCTACCTCTTCCTGACTGGCAGTGACAACGCGCAGCGGCTGGCGATCTTGAGTTAGACGACGAATACCACCGCGGCTGCTGTCTTGGCCACCATCGGCAGATTGCTGGCCACTGATATTGAGGTTTACCTGCCCGCCGGTCATCAGCAGATAGACGTCGGCGAGGATTTCGGCATCCAAGAGTGCGCCGTGGAGATCGCGCTGGGAGTTATCGACGCCATAGCGCTTACACAGGGCGTCGAGATTGTTTTTCTGTCCCGGGTGCTTTTGTCGTGCCAGGGCCAAGGTATCAATGATGCGACAGCCGCTCTCGATGACCTGATAGGCACCTTTTAGCTTGGCGATTTCATGGTTGATAAAACCGACATCAAAGGGGGCGTTGTGAATAATCAGATCAGCGCCGTCAACAAATTCAAGAAACTCCCGAGCGACGGTTTCAAACAGCGGTTTGTCCTCGAGAAATTGATCGCTAATACCATGAACTTCCATGGCGCCGGCATCGACTTTGCGCTGGGGATTGACGTATTGATGGTAATGCCTGCCGGTGAGCTTGCGCCCCACCAGCTCGACACAGCCGATTTCAATAATACGGTGGTCCTGTGAGGTTTCTAGGCCGGTAGTCTCTGTGTCGAGGACGATCTGTCTCATGGTTTCTGCTGCTTATATTTTTGTGTTTATTAGGCGGTTAAAGCTCGTCGATACCGCGGTTGGCCAGCTGATCGGCAATTTCATTTTCAGCGTGTCCACTGTGCCCTTTTACCCAGTGCCAATCAATATCATGTTGCGTAATCACGGCATCGAGTTTCTGCCACAGATCAACATTCTTTACCGGTTTTTTGCTGGCGGTTTTCCAACTGCGCTTTTTCCATGCTGGCATCCACTCCTGAACCCCTTTGAGCACATAGGTGGAGTCCGACGTAACAGATATTTTGCAGGGCTGACTTAGGGCGGCTATGCCCTCAATAACCGCGGTTAACTCCATACGGTTATTGGTGGTATCCGCCTCACCGCCGCAGAGGCTTTTCTCCTTGTCACCATAGCGCATCAATACGCCCCAGCCACCTGGGCCCGGATTGCCGCGACAAGCGCCATCGGTAAATAATTCAACTACTTTCATGATTGGCCCTTAGGGTCTTGCTGGTAAATGCTTGATTGTTTGGTCTATTACGACCGCTATTACTGCTGCTGTTATTATCATGGCAAGCCTGCTTAATCCCATTCGAGGTGCGGTAACCATTATTGGCTGCACGCTTCCATACCGGCGCGGTGGTCTTGATACCTCTTGGAACCCGCTTGACCGCGTGGATCATATAGATATTGCCCAATGGAAAGCGAATCTTTTGGCAGGCCCGCTCCCAGGGACTGTCATGTTCGACCCAGCGAGGTGAATTGAGCGGGGGATTATAGGCGCCATGTTCAATTTCTACGACATGAAAATTGAGCAGCGACAGCCAGTCGATCACCCGACTCATACGCAGGTTGTGAAAACGGTACTGGGCCTGTCTTGAGAACAGCTGCATGGGAAATTTAAGTATGCCCATGGGGCCGTAGGGGTTGAGCATGCAGAGCACCAGATGGCCGCCGGGCATCACCACCCTGCTGGCTTCGGCCAACACCGCTCGCGGTGAAGTGGAGAATTCCAACGCGTGATGCAGCAGCATCCCATCGACGGTTTCCGACATCAACGGCAATTCCGTATAACTTGAAATGGCGCCATGACCGGCTTTAAATTCCGAAGGGTGCATGCTGAAGCGATGAATATGATCAAAGCAGTCGAGGGTGTCAGCGTCTTCGCTAAGCCCTAAGCGCAACAGCCGATAACCGGGCAATTTGGATAAGGTCTGACGCAGCATATGGCGTTCATGGCGGAGTAAATAACGGCCAAAATCACTCTCGAGCCAGCACCGCAGATGCGCAGATGCGCTGGCCAGTTCATTGACCTTGAGCCGATTGAGCAGGCGCTCGCCGGCGCGGCGAAGACGCTTTAAAAGCATGGAATAAAAAGCGCCGAAAAAGGCGCCAAAAACAAGGTGGTTTTCATAGGGCATATTATGTTCTCTGAGTTAGATAAAGGCCAGTGGATGATGACCTGTTCTGAGATCCTCAAGTTGAGACATAACCCATAGCCATACAGAGCTCTGTGAAACCGATGATTGTTTCGTCTGCGGCTGATCGTTACAATCCCGCCCAACATAAAGATTAAGAGTATTCACTTTGTTGCCTGATGTGCCAAAATTCCTATCTGTACCCCGCGAGCGACCTCTGCGCCTGCACTCGGGCCTAATCCTCAGCCTGCTGGCGCTGATAACAGCCAGCTGTGCGCTGCTGCCAGAGCTAGAGCCAGAGTCAAGCCCCGATACCCTGCTCCTGGAGACAGCAATTCCAGTCAGTGCCAATAACGGCTCAGATGCTGCCAAGGCTATAGACGCAGCCCCCACATCGGCAACAGTAGAAAAGACCCTGCCAGCAGACCCTACTGAAACCAGTGAGGCAATTAACAGTACTGAAGCTGTGGTAGCCGCTGAAAAGATACCAATTGATTTGTGGCAGCGCCTGCGCGATGGCTTTGCCTTAACACCGGACACTATGCCGGCAAGCGTGGCCAAACAGCGGGATTGGTATCTGCGTAATCCAAGCTACCTGAAAACGGTTTTTGGTCGTGCCGAACCCTTTATTTACTATGTCACCGAACAACTGGCTGAAGCCGGGCTGCCATTGGAATTGGCTCTGCTACCCATTGTTGAGAGCACCTATGATCCCCTCGCTTACTCTCACAGTCATGCGGTGGGTCTCTGGCAGTTTATGCCCTCGACAGGAGCCTCTCTGGGGCTGCGTCGCGATCGCTGGTACGACGGACGACGGGATGTTGTCGCCTCCACTGACGCGGCCATTACCTACCTGACCCGCCTGCACCGACGCTTTGACAAGGATTGGCTGTTGGCGCTGGCGGCCTATAATTCAGGCCAGGGAAATGTCGCCAAATCCATTCGACGCAATCGTAAAGCGCAGAAAGGCACGGATTTTTGGTCGATCTCGCTGCCCCGAGAAACCCGCAACTATGTGCCACAGCTACTGGCTCTGGCGACCCTAATTCGAGACCCCGACAAGTACGACCTGAAGCTACCGAGCATCGCTAATCAGCCCTATTTTGAGATTGTCGAGATTAGCTCGCAGATCGATCTGGGCAAAGTTATTCAGCTCAGTGATATTGAACTCGCCGACTTCACACGGCTTAACCCAGCCTATCGCCGTGCTCTAACCCCACCGCAAAACACCCATAGTCTTTTGCTGCCTGTGGGTACCGCGCAACCCCTGCGGGACATGATGGCGACAACTGACCCCAAAACCTGGGTGCCGCACACCGAGTACGCGGTGGTCAACGGTGATACCCTCTCTGAAATAGCGCTGCGCTTTGATATCCCAGTGTCTTGGTTGCGCAAGCGCAACAGTCTAAAAAATGATCGTCTGCGGATTCGTCAGGTATTGCTGATTCCCCATGCCGGAGACCATGGCAGCTATGCAAGCAGTGCCCCGAAGAGTGGCGCTCAAGAGCCTCGCTATCATATTGTCAGCCGCGGCGATTCACTCTGGTCTATCGCTAAGCAGTTTAATACCAGTATTAAGCGTCTGCGTGAGACCAATAAATTATCCAGCAATACACTACAGCTGAATGAGCGATTAGTGGTGGGCAGCAAGAACGCCGAAGTGAAGTCAAAGCATGTACGCAAGCTGTCTTACCGGGTAAGACGCGGAGATTCACTGTCGCTGATCGCAAGCCGCTTTGATGTTGCAATATCGGATATTACAGGGTGGAATAAAATTGGTCGCAGCGCACTGTTGCAGCCGGGTCAGCGCCTGACACTGTTTATCAACGCACTGAAGATCTGAATCTCCCAGCAAAGCCTTTGCTTGTCTCTCTAATCACTAGTGGCGGCTAATGGCTACTGGCGGCTAATGGCTACTGGTGACTCATGGCTACTGGGATTTGGTAATGACTTGCAGGCAGATAGCCTGCAAGGGGTTAAAGTCTTTAATAGATAGCTCGTGTTAGAAAGCCTGTACTAGAAAGCTCTTAAATCCAGAGCTCTTAAATCCAGAACTCTTAAATCCAGAGCTCTGTACTCCAGAGCTCCCAAGCTTAGGGCTCTGCCCTACTCTAACGCTCTATATCAGCAGTCTCGAGCAAGCTCACCTGCACTGCCTGCAACTCGCGACCACCTGTAGCTGATACGGCGGCATAACTAAGACTGG